>CEVA01514452.1_pt1 | contig 12043 bp, 8 predicted proteins | sample 361521 | NCBI WGS metagenome assembly CEVA01 (sample SAMEA2622823, study PRJEB7988) | marine metagenome | isolation source: saline water (ENVO:00002010), including | reverse complement strand
ATTCAATCATAACCATTTTACGTTCGGCCAACATTCACGATATACCGAAGCCGATTCGCAGCCATAGTTTAAAAAATGAACTGTTATGGGCCCGAGTGACAACCGTTATTTTGGAAATAATCGCCGCCAGCTTTGCTCTGTATTCACATTATCGCGACGCAACCCTTATCGCCTTACTAGGCGCATTTGGTTGGGGAACTTTTGCGGCGTCAATATTTCCGTTGGTAGCCATTGGACTGACCTGGAAAGGCACAACTGTTACCGGTGCTGCCACGGCCGTTGTCACCGCTCTGTCAATCAACCTCGAAGCCCAATTTGCGGACATCGAGTTTCCTTATGACTTAAGTGGGCAATTGGTTGCCTTCATCAGCTCTATCACACCGTTCCTTGGCGTGTCTCTTTTACCTACAAACCAAAACTTTCCGCCGATATCGATCGTATGATGGTATCTGACTCACCTGAGGCACTGAAATTAAAATATCCGCCTAAGCCAGAACTGCCATCCCCAACGCCTCAGCTACAAAAGCTGGTTTTTCTTCACCTTCGATTTCCATTGTTTTGAGGGTCTTGAGAAGGATGTGGCCGGGAGACTTTTCCCTTACGGAAAGAATTTTGGTGTGGTAGCGAACTTTGGAATTCACCTTGACCGGATTTAGGAAGCGAACCTTGTCGAGACCGTAGTTGAGGCTCAGGAGGCAGCCCTTGAGCTCTGGAAAATCAGGAGGGCCATGACCGGCCATCAGAGACAAAGACAAAAAGCCATGACCAATTGTTGCCCCATATTCAGAATCTTTCATCCGTTCCGGATCCACATGAATGTACTGGTGGTCGTCGGTGCAATCGGCAAAACGGTCGATACGTTCCTGATCGATAACAAACCAATCAGTTGGAGTAAGGTCTTTCCCCTCGTAGGTTTTAAGCTCTTCTAAAGTGACTTCGTTTGACATAGTTGATGGGTTAATGAGGTTTCTAGGCTCGATTTCAATGGGAAACAAACTACTTTCTCCCACCGCAGCGATCGGGAAAATGCAAAAGAACGCTCAGTAAAGCTTAATTTCAAACTAAAAGAAGACCAGAAACTCCGGCGATCCGGCTTGAGTCATTGACTTTACGGTTCTTTTCCAATTTTACATACTCAAGCAAGCACGAAACTATTTAGCCTCTTCTCTCAAGCCTATTTTAACTCTTCTCCCATTGATGCATGATTCTTACGCTCATGTAATCCTTGTTAAGGGGTCTAACAATCGGATCTAAAAATGAAAGTTGTTGATGCTATCGCTCAGATACTGAAAGAGGAAGGTGTTGAATTCATTATCGGCTACCCCGTAAACCCCATAATCGAAGCTGCCGCAAGGATAGACATTCGGACCATCATCGTTCGCCAGGAACGCATTGGCCTTCACATGGCTGACGCAGTGGCGCGTTTAACTTCGGGAGACAAAATTGGGGTGTTTGTCATGCAACACGGACCGGGCAGTGAGAACGCATTCGGAGGAGTCGCCCAAGCCTTTAGCGAATCTGTGCCTATTCTGGTAATGCCGGTCGGCTATGTCAGGCGCTCGGCCAATCACTTTCCCAATTTTAATTCAGCACTCAACTTCAAAAACGTTACCAAAAGCTCTGAACCCCTGATGATGGGCACACATGTAGTTGAGGTTATGCGCCGCAACATCTCCAATATGCGCAATGGCCGCCCGGGACCCGTGCTTGTTGAACTTCCTTGGGACGTAGTGGGAGAAGAGATTGACGAACTCATTCATTACAAACCCGTTAAAAAAGCACGCTTCGGACCGGATCCCGAGGATGTAGCGACCGTAGCCAAAGAATTAGTGGCATCGAAGGACTTGGTTATCTATGCCGGTCAAGGCGTCCACTATGCCAAGGCTTGGGCCGAACTGCAGGAACTCGCGGAACTGTTACACGCACCGGTAGCCACCACCATCGAAGGTAAAAGCGCTTTCCCTGAAAACCATCCCCTATCCCTGGGAACTGCCGGCCGGTCCAGCCCACAACAGTTGGCCGACTATATAATTGGCGCTGATACCTTGTTCGGAATTGGATGTAGCTTCGCCTCGACTTTTTTTGGAATTACACTTCCGGAAAAGTGTCCCAAGTTGATTCATGCAACCCTAGATCCGCTAGATCTTAATCGAGAAGTGCCAGCGGATCACGTACTCATCGGCGATGCTCAATTAACCCTAAATGCATTACTCGCAGAGCTAAAAGAGCAAAAGCTGAAACAGGCCCAAGCGCGAAAAGAAAGCCTAACCGATTCCATCCAGGAAAAGCGTGAAGCCTTTCTCAAAGAATGGTCGGGTAAACTTGGAAACGACCTAGCACCTATCAACCCCTACCGAGTTATTAAAGAGCTCAATGAATTGGTCGATAAAGAAAACACCATCATCACCCACGATGCCGGAAGTCCGCGCGATCAGCTTACTCCATTTTGGGAAAGTACCCATCCTCTCACCTACATCGGTTGGGGCAAGTCTACACAGCTCGGTTACGGACTCGGTCTTGCCATGGGTGCCAAGCTTGTTCATCCGGACAAACTCTGCATAAACGTATGGGGGGATGCGGCTATAGGATTTACCGGCATGGATTTCGAAACAGCTGTTCGCGAACAACTACCCATCCTCTCCATTCTCTTTAATAACTTCTGCATGGCAATCGAGATCCCGGTGATGCCCGAATCGAATAAAAAATACGGGGCCACAGACATCAGCGGAAACTATGCGGATATGGCCAAGGCGTTTGGAGGTTACGGTGAACGGATTACTGACCCGGCTGATATCCTGCCCGCACTCAAACGAGGAATAGAAGCCACCGAAAAAGGGCAGGCAGCGCTACTCGAATTTATAACCGACAAGGAAATCACATTCCCGGTTCATAAAGCATTAGCCTACCGCGGATAACTGAACTGACTTGGAAAACCCATGAGCGTACTATACATTGTCCGGCACGGACAGGCTGCTTTTTTTACCGACGACTACGACCGATTGTCTGAAACGGGTATCGAACAGGGCCGCAGGGTTGGTAGCTTTTGGCGAGAGGACAACACGGAGATCAATGAAGTCTATTCAGGCTCTCTAAAACGACAGGTGCAGACTGCGGAAGCTTCCGCAGAGACTTACTCCCCGGAAGGGAAGAGCTGGCCGGAGTTAAAGGTGTTGGACGAGCTCAACGAATACAACGCCGATCGAATAATGGAAAAGCTCAAGCCTGAGCTGACCGAAAAGTACGCACACGTGCGGAAATTGGCCAGTGATTATAACACCGCCAACAAAAAACGTCAACGCTATAGAACTTTCCATAGACTGCTTGAAGCAGTAATGTATTATTACATTGCCGGGGAATATGAATCGGATGGGTTCGAGACCTGGCGTGAATTTCATGATCGGGTCACTAACGCCTACAGCCGCATTCGCAACAAAGTCCGGAGTGGTCGAAAAGTTGCAGTCTTTACCTCCGGAGGCCCGATCGGTGTCTCGATTCAAACTTGTTTAAACGCTCCCGAACAACAGGCAGGATATTTAAATTGGAGGGTCTACAATGCATCGATCACTCAATTTACGTTTAGCAAAAATCGAATCTCACTCGACCACTTTAACTCTATTGGGCACCTGCCTAAAGATCTATGGACCTACAGGTAACCTAAAATGCGACATAGTCCAAATCCAACAAGTTTTGAGCTTCTAGTTCTTACCTGTCGCTAGGTAGGTTTTTACTTGTGCCTACCTCAATGATGAATTGACTTGAAATGGCTTTTTCATGCGGATTTAGCTTGGGCTACAAAGCCTTATAAGCCACTCAATCAGGAATCACCTTTTAGAATCTAAAAAATACAACTATGGCCGTGATAACAGATATGGTAGATCTGAACATTCAGGACGGAATCGCCGTTCTAAAAATTAAAAACCCACCAGTGAACGCTCTAAGTAAAGGCGTCCGGGACGGTCTATACGAAGGAGTAAAACAAGCGAATGCCGATGACTCGGCAAAGGCCATCCTAATCATCTGTGTGGGAAGAACCTACATCGCAGGAGCAGACATCAAAGAGTTTGGAAGACCTCCACAGGGCACTTCGCTGTTCGATGTGCACAAGGAGATGGAAAATGCATCCAAACCTGTAATTTCTACCATTCAGGGGACAGCACTCGGGGGTGGCCTGGAGACAGCACTTTGCAGTCATTACCGAGTCGCTGTGACATCTGCCAAATTTGGACTTCCTGAAGTCCATTTGGGCATTCTCCCAGGTGCTGGAGGAACGCAACGTCTACCGCGGGTTGTTGGCGTTGAAAAGGCCTTGAACATGATGGTCGGTGGCAAACCGGTAAACGCAAAATTTGCACTTGAGAACGGCTTAATTGACGAAATTGTCGATGACCTGTTCGAAGGAGGAATGGCCTTCGCCAAAAAAGTAGCGGGCAAGGGGGAAGTCCTACCGAAGGTGAGAGACTATGACGAGCATCTGGTAGTCGCAAAAGCGGATACCGAGCTGTTCGATCGGTACCGCAAAAAGATCGCCAGAAAAACCCGAGGATTCGATGCGCCCGAAGCCATCATTCAATGCGTGGAAGATACTTTGAGGTTGTCTTTTGACGAAGGGATCAAGGCTGAGCGGAACCGTTTCATGAAACTGGTCAAGAGTCAAAAGTCCGAAGCCCAACGCTATTATTTCTTCGCTGAAAGATTGGCCAATAAAATTCCGGACGTCCCCAAAGACACCCCGACAATTCCAGTAAATAGTTTAGGCATGATCGGAGCTGGCACCATGGGTGGGGGAATTTCAATGAACTTTGTTTCCCAGGGTATTCCTGTTGTGATTGTAGAACACGAACAGGAAGCACTCGACCGCGGACTCGCAGTTGTCCGCAGTAACTTTATGCGCGGTGTCAAAAGGGGACGTGTTACAGAAGAGCAAGTAGATCAGATGATGAGCCTGTACAAGCCCTCCTTGAATCTCGAAGACCTGGCCGATTGCGATATGATCATCGAGGCGGTGTTCGAGCTAATGGACATCAAAAAAGAGGTGTTCACCAAGCTGGATGGAATTGCCAAGGAAGGTGCGATCCTTGCCACCAACTCTTCAGCACTCGACGTGGATGAAATTGCATCGGTCACCAAACGCCCAGAATGGGTTTTGGGAACGCACTTTTTCAGCCCAGCAAATATTATGCGTCTTCTCGAGGTAGTTCGCGCTGAAAAGACCTCCAAGACTATCCTCGCTACCGTGATGGGGCTATCCAAAAAAATCGGTAAGGTGCCGGTTGTTTCCGGAGTATGCCCGGGCTTCATTGGCAACCGAATACTCTTCAAACGTGGCGAACAGGCAAACAAGCTGATATTAGAAGGTACTATGCCTTGGAATGTGGACGACGTCGTCTACGACTTTGGTCTGCCCATGGGACCATTCGCGATGGCGGACCTCGCGGGACTGGATGTCGGCTGGGATCCCAGAACTTCCAAAAGCCAAACTATTCGGGATGTGCTTTGCGAAAATGGACGCCGAGGCCAAAAGACTGGTAAAGGCTACTACAACTATGATCCTGAAACGCGGGCCAAAACTCCAGATGAAGGAGTCAAAGAATTAATACTCGAATTCTCAGAGAAAATGGGAATCACCCGCAGAGAATTTAGCAAGGAGGAAATCCTCCAACGCTGTATTTATCCAATGATCAACGAAGGCGCAAGAATCCTAGAAGAAGGCATGAGCCAACGCCCAAGTGACATCGACGTTGTATGGGTAAATGGATACGGGTGGCCGACTTATAGAGGAGGCCCGATGTTCTATGCAGATACCGTGGGTCTCGAAAATGTCTTAGCCAAACTGAAAGAGTTTCAGGAAAAAGATCAGGACGATTTCTGGCAACCTTCGGCAATGCTGGAAAAGCTGGTGAGTGACGGGAAAAGTTTCCGCGACCTAAACTAGTCTGAAAATCTCACCAGGTCGGAACAATCCAACTCAGCTAATGGCGATTCATAATCCGAGTCAGGAATGGCTCGATCAAGTACAAGAGCCAACCCTCGATCCGGATCGTGCCATTGTAGATCCTCACCATCACTTGTGGAATAGGGGTGGTTGGACCTATGAACTGAAGCAATTGTGGAGGGATACTGGCTCGGGACACAACATCACTCAAACCATCTTTATTGAGTGTGGCGCCAACTATTTCGATGAAGGGCCTAAACATTTAAAACCGGTTGGCGAAACGAGCTATGTAGTCGGTTTCGCAGAAAAATCCCAAGCTGGTCAGGGATCAAAGATCTCAGGGATTGTTGCACATGCAGATCTGACCGACCCACATCTGGATGAAATCCTCGATGCCCATGTCGAGACAGGAAAAGGATATTTTCGTGGAATACGTCATTCCATCGCTAGGGCTCAGCATCCTGAATCAATGTCCATTGCCGGAAAATACCAGGAAGGATTATCTAAATCGGAGGATTTTTGCCAGGGCTTAAGGCGCCTGTCAGAAAGAGGTTTCACTTACGACTGCTGGCTCTACCACTACCAGATTCTTGAATTTCGTGATATGGCCCTGGCCGCTCCAGACACAACCATGGTGTTCAATCATTTCGGAACACCCATAGGAGTCGGTCCTTATGCCGACAATCGGGAGGAGATCTTCGAACAATGGAAAGAAGACGTAGCGGCTGTCGCGGAATGCGCCAACGTAGTTGCAAAGCTGGGCGGACTAGCCATGCCTGATAACGGATTTGGTTGGGATCTCCGAGATACACCAGCAACTTCCGATGAATTGTTGGAAGCCCAAGCCCGCTATTACCATCATGCTATTCATTGTTTCGGGGCTGATCGCTGTATGTTTGAGAGTAACTTTCCCGTGGACCGACTCTCCATTTCATACCATACACTCTGGAATGCGCTTAAAAAAATCGCCGTCGATTACAGTGAAGAGGATAAGACCGCCATGTTCAGTGGAACGGCGACCAGAATCTACAAATTAATCGATTGATCTGGCATGGAAAGCATTTCAAACACACCACTGACTCAAGACGAAGCCATCGCATTGATAACCGACCCTGAGTCTCCATTGCATGTTTCCCATGCTGAAATTCGAGGTATTGAGTACAAGGTGTTTACTCATGCTCCCAACGACCTGCGGGATTTTTTTAGGTTTTCCAATGAGCATTTCTCAGACAGGGAATTTCTCATTTTCAGAGAGGAGCGATCCACTTACGGCGAAATTCACCGTAAATCGGTGGCGCTCGCTCATTCACTTATTCAAATTGGGATTAAACCGGGAGACCGGGTGGCAATATCCATGCGGAATTACCCCGAATATGTAGTAGCATTCGAGGCTATTATTGCTGTCGGAGCCGTGGCGGTTACACTTAATGCCTGGTGGATAGCAGAAGAAAATGAATACGGGCTAAAGGATAGTGGGGCGAGATTTGCCTTTGTGGATTTCGAGCGTTGGGATCGTTTCGAATCATCCAAAGATATACTCGATTTGGGTGCGGCCATCACGCGCGCGAATGGAGCAATTCCAACGGGTGTATTGGACATGGCTGATATGATGGAATCATCCGCTGAAACTTCATTTTCGGATGTCGCTATTGATACCGATAGCGATGCCATTATCATGTATACCTCGGGATCCACGAATCGTCCCAAAGGTGTGGTTCTGACCCACAGAAGCATTATCAGCGCCCTGTTGAATTTTCACTGCATTGGAATTATCGGCGCCTTGACTGGAGATGTTGAAGGGGTTCGCTCCATAGTCCGTAACTGGATTTCAGGTGGCGCAAATTCCTTCAACTTGCCCCTGTTTTCCGAAATGCCTGCGGAAAAATTTCTGGTTAATGTACCACTCTTTCACGTTTCAGGATTACACACCATGTTATTGTTGAGTTACAGGAGCGGGCGCAATCTGTACCTTATGTATAAGTGGAACGCTGAAGAGGCGCTCGATCTTACTGAAAAAGAGGGGTTGGCCACCATTCAGGGAGTACCGACCATGATTGGCGAAATTCTCCATTCTCCTGACTTAGCAAAAAGAGACCTGAGTAGCCTCAATTTTATCAGCGGAGGAGGTGCAGCACGGCCGCCCGAGCATGTAAAGTTACTCCAGGAACGGCTGCCTAATGTTGTTCCTGGAGTAGGGTATGGAATGACCGAAACCAATGCCGCAGGTGCAACTATTTCAGGCGAGGACTATATTAAGCGACCCGCATCCGTTGGGCAAGCGACGGCTCCCCTAATCGATATTGAAATTCGCGACGAAAACGGAAATACCCTCGGCACTAACGAGGAAGGAGAAATTTGCATGAAATCCAGTCTCAACATGCGTTGTTATTGGAACAAACCGGAAGCAACTAAAGCAACGCTCAAAGAAGGTTGGATCTATTCCGGAGACCTCGGCTATCTTGATGATGAGGGTTTCCTATTCATCACCGGTCGGGCAAAAGATATGATAATTCGGGGCGGAGAAAATATCGCTTGTGGAGAGATTGAAAACGTATTGCACGAACATCCGTCGGTAAAGGAAGCAGCAGTGCTTGGGGCACCCGATGAACGACTTGGTGAAATCGTGTGTACAACGATTTATCTGAAGCGAGACTGCACAGCAACGGAGGAGGAAATACAAAACCATGTAGGTGACCACCTTGCGGCCTTTAAAGTTCCTAGCCACGTCCACTTTTCGGAAGAACCATTACCAAGGATCGCATCGGAGAAATTCGACAAAATCATGTTGAAAAAACAGGCAATCGAACGACTGAAGTAACCTTTATTTTTAACAAAACACCCAAAAGGAAGCGAAGCTAAGAATCCACTATGACTCAAACAATCAAAGCTATCCGTTGCCACCGTTACGCTGCATTCGACGATGAGGGGACGATGCTGTCTCAGCCGATTCCTTTAAGAGGAGTCTTGTCCCTCGATGAAATTCCCCGACCCGAATGTGGAGATGGACAGGTCTTAATTGAGGCAAATTACTCGGGGGTTCAATACCCTGATGCATTGCAAGCCCAAGGACTCTATCAATCCAGACCAGAACTACCCTACGTGGCTGGAATGGATATCGCCGGTACTGTTTTGGAAACCGGACCGGGCGTCGACCGGGTACAAGTTGGAGACCGTGTATTTACGCAACTGAATCAAGGAGCCCTGTCCGAAATCGTAAGTGTTCCCGAAAATTTGGTGTGGAAAGCACCGGCAACTGTTCATCTATCAAAATGTGCAAATATTGGGCGCAATTACTTTGCACCTTACCATTCTCTGAAGGTTATTGGAGAAGTCTCAGCAGGTGACCTGGTTCTTATCGACGGGGCTTCGGGCGGCGTGGGCATGGCAGGCATTGGATTGGCCAAGGCGATGGGAGCCAAAGTGATTGCTGGGGTGAGTGTTCCTGAGAAAATGGAATATCCCGAGGCAGCCGGAGCTGACCGCGTACTCTGCTACGGTCACGACCGGGACAGCTTTAAAAAGTTTAAGTTGGAGGCTAAACAAGCAGCGATTGAGTTAGGCAATCCGGCGGGTGCCGATGTAGTGCTTGATGTGGTACAGGGGGAGCTGTTCGAAGGAGCACTGGTGTCATTAGTAAAGCCCTTGGGAAAAATATGCCTCATAGGATTTACTGCCGGGCAAAAACCGATTCGCCCGGGCATGTTGTTGATCAAGGAAGCCGCGGCCATCGGTAGCCTCTGGAGTCGCTGGGCACTTGAAAATCCGGAAGGGCACCAGGCAAATGTGGCTCAAATTCTTCAGTATATGGAAAGTGGTACCATGCCCCCACGTGTCGACCATGTGTTCCCGATCGAAAACTTTATCGAGGCCTTCGAGCTTTTTGAAAACAACCAGGGCCGGGGCAACAACGTTGTTTGCTTCAAGGAAGAATAATTAGCCATGGCTTAATTAACTGGAAAAATCGTAGTCGTTACTGGAACCAATCGAGGCATTGGTGAAGCACGCGCTCAAGTCCTGGATGCGGCCGGAGCAAGAGTATTACTGACAGGTAGAACTGTGGATGATCTCAAACTTGTCGCAGCTGATCTAACAAATGATCCAATCATTATCGAATCCGATCTGGCTCCTCCCAAAGCTGGCACTCACTTAGCCGAACGCATAATGGATGCGGTAGAAGGCGTGAACATCCTGGTTAACAACGCCGGTATTCCGATGCGGCATTAGTCCGACGAGCTTACCGAAGAGGAATTTGATTTGATGTTTTCAATTAATGCCCGATCACTGCTGATGCTCACCTTGGAGCTTGGTCCCGACATGATCGAGCGAGGAGGAGGCTCCATAGTTAACATCTCTTCGGCGGCTGCCAGCTTAATCCACGCTTTCCCTTGTCCAAACCGGGATGCAGTGATGTAATTACTAAATGGATACATTAAGGAAAACCCAAAGTCGCCTGTCATCTTTACGGTCATAGTTGACTTCAATAAAATCTAGCCTCAGCATCCCGAATACAGTTTAATGGAATGACTTACTAACAACAATTCCCCCTCTCAAATAATCGAATAACTCTAAAAGAAAGAAATAAAATGCCAGGCCTAGTTAACCATCCCGAAATGTTCGACCTCCGAATGTCGGAGGAAGCACGTCCCTTATTCGATCAAGTAAAAGCGTTTATCAAAGACGAAGTCGACCCTGTGACTCGTAAATTTCATGAACTCGGACAGGAAAGACCCGAACACTGGTCTTACTCAGACGAACAGCTGGAAATTCTCGAAGGTTTGAAAGACAAAGCCAAATCCCAAGGCCTCTGGAATTTCTTCTTACCCAACGATGAAGGAGGCCAGGGGCTCTCAAATCTGGACTATGCTTACATGGCAGCTGAGCTGGGGAAAAACCGAATCGCGTCACAAACCCTGAACTGTGCGGCACCCGATACCGGCAACATGGAGGTGCTCGAACGCGTAGGCACGCCTGAGCAGAAGGAGCAATGGCTCAAGCCACTTCTGGAAGGCAAAATCCGCTCTTCATACGTAATGACTGAGCCTGATCTTGGGTCATCGGACGCAAAAAACATTTCCTGCCGTGCAGAACTTCATGGTGATGAATGGGTGATCAATGGCGAAAAGTATTACGCATCTGGCGCTGGAGATTCGCGCTGTAAGATCATGATTGTAATGGTCCAGACCAGTCCGGACGCTGAACCTTACAGAAGGCAATCGCAAATCCTGGTACCACGAGATCATCCAGGCGTGGAGACCGTGGGACCCATGCATGTTTTCGGCGAAGACGATGCCCCACACGGGCATATGCACCTGCGATTCAAGAACTGCCGAGTTCCGAAAGAGAATATTCTACTTGGAGAAGGTCGAGGCTTTGAAATTTCGCAGGTTCGCCTGGGACCAGGCCGAATTCACCACTGTATGCGCTCCATCGGAGCAGCGGAAAAAGCAATCGAGCTCATGTGCAAACGAGGTCTTGCTCGTGAGGCTTTTGGCAAACCCATTGCCCGGCTAGGCAAAAACGTAGAAGTCATTGCGAAGGCCAGAATCGAGATTGAATCCATGCGCATGATGGTACTAAAGGCAGCCAAGGCGATGGACGTGCTGGGTAACAATGAAGCTCGTGTTTGGGTCAGTGCGATTAAGGCCATGGTACCGATCCGTGTATGCTACATCATCGATGAAGCTATGCAGATCCATGGCGCAACAGGCATCTCTCAATGGTCACCATTAGCGGGAATGTATGCAGGCCAGCGGACTTTGCGAATCGCAGACGGACCGGATGAGGTACATTGGTTTGTCGTTGGCCGAGCCGAGCTTAATCGATGGGCGAAAGACGCTGAAGACTATAATCCTAAGGAAGAGTACTACGCTGGATTGGAAAAGAAAGCCCCCGCTTTCAGCGGCCCCTGATCCGGCTCCAAGTCAGAGATTACAACCTTTCGGAATCCATCTTTAGAAAACACGGTACTTTCTTCACTGTTAAGCGAACTAAGAAGAAGGTGGCACGGACTTTTGGGCCTGCCTTGATGATACCCCAAATGCATTCTTAAAACCCAGGAAAAATGAGCGGGATCTTTAAATCCGACACTGGCAACGACATCCCTGACACTGA
>CEVA01039784.1_pt1 | contig 12050 bp, 11 predicted proteins | sample 361521 | NCBI WGS metagenome assembly CEVA01 (sample SAMEA2622823, study PRJEB7988) | marine metagenome | isolation source: saline water (ENVO:00002010), including | reverse complement strand
AGCTCTTTCTTAGAATTTTTGGAGCCAGACCCTTTTGAGGCAGTAGATCAATTAACTTCTGAAGGGGTTAACAATATAGTAATATTCCCGTTTTTGTTGGGTAACGGGAAGCACGCAACTTTAGAAATGGAAGAATTAAAAGAAGATTTATGTTCGAAACATCCTGAAATAATACTGAACATTACTGAAGGCATAGGTGCTGATTTTCGCTTAGCTTCGGTAATAAAGGATAGAGCAAATGTGGTCTTAGAAGATTCTGTAACCAATGAGACACAAGGAATCATAATAGTAAAAGCGGGGACTAAAACGGAATATGATGACTGCTTATGGTTGAATGATTTATGTCTGGAAGTCCAGAAACAATTAAAGGACTCTTATGTCATAACTTATGCGCAGTCGCATTTCGGGTTGCCTGAAATAGACGAACGCACTAATCATTTAATTGAACAATACGGGGCAACAAGAATCACCTTTGTTCCGTATGTGTTTTTCCCAGGACTTATATTACAGCGTAATATTATGGGTAGTATTAACAAATATCAACAGCTATTCCCCGACATGGAGTTTGCGTTGTGCCCTCCATTGGGCATTACGTCCGAGTTATGTGATATAGCGATTGATAGAGTTTCATCTGCCTTGCAGGTAAGTTTCGAATGACATACGGTATATGTTATGTGTTAAATCTAGTAAGGAGCCGTAAGGAGTTTAATTTTGGCCAACAATGATTCGAATCTTAATCTAAGGACCGGATTCACTACTGGCTCTTGTGCGTCTGCCGCCGCTAAGGCCGCAGTGACTTCACTTATTACTGGCTCCCCGGTTAATACGGTGCAAATATTATTGCCTGTGGGTAAAGAACAGAGCTTTGATGTGAACAGGTGTGAATTTCTTAATGACAATGAAGTACTGTGTTCTATTATTAAAGACGCGGGTGACGACCCAGATGTCACTCATGGTGCTGAAATTTGTGCAACGGCATCCATCTATGAAAGAGATCAAAATTCAATAGACGTGATACTAAAGAAAGGAGACGGTGTTGGCCTGGTTACTAAACCAGGTACTGGCATAGAAGTAGGAGGCCCTGCTGTAACCAGAGTTCCTCGTCGTATGATTACGTCTTCTGTTGTAGATGCGGTAAAGGCCAATTCACCCGACTTTAATGGGACAGTAGAGGTTACTTTGTCTGTTCCTGGGGGTGAAGCCATTGCTGAGAAAACAACTAATGCTAGACTTGGGGTTATTGGAGGGATATCTATATTAGGTAGCACTGGTATAGTTCATCCTTACTCTACTGCTTCTTGGAGGGCGAGTGTTCATGTTGCTATTGATGTTGCGGCAACCAATAAAATTGATCATGTGGTTCTTACTACAGGTACCAGAAGTGAAGAATATAGTAAGAGACTGCTTGATCTCGAAGATATGGCATTTGTGCAGGTAGGCATATTTAGCGGACATTCTATGAAAAGAGCGAGTATGCGAGGAATAAAAAGAGTCTCACATGTGGGGATGATAGGTAAATTTGCCAAATTAGCTAAAGGATATTTCGTGACACATGTGGCAGGGAATCAAGTTGATGTTCAGTTTTTGTCAGAATTGGCTGAGCAGGTAGGTGCTCCTGCCGATGTTTTAGATAAATTATTAGCTACAACTAGTGGGAGAGAATTTCAAGAAATTGCATTGGATAATGAATTAGACGAGATTTACCCTATACTCTGTGACCTTGTATGCCAAAAAAGTTCCGAATTTATGGGAGAGGAATCAAGCAACTTGATAATTGATGCAATGTGCTTTGATTTTGAAGGTAATTTGTTGGGTTCTTCCTCAACATCTGGTTCTATACCGATTGTGGCAAAACGGTGAAAACTATGAGCCGTTCATCACATTGTTTTGGAATAGAAGACGAATTGTTTGACAAAAGGGTCCCTCTAAATGGCCAAATCACCAAGAGAGAAATTAGAGCTTTAAGTATAAGTTATTTGCATATTGGAACCAATACCGTTTTATGGGATATTGGATCAGCTACCGGTTCTGTTGCAATTGAGGCTTCAAGAATAGCTACTCAAGGGAAAATAATAGCGATTGAAAAAGATCGGGATAGCCTGCCATTATTACAAGCTAATGTTGCTAAGCATAAGGCTAATAATGTAGAAATAGTGGAAGGGACAGCTCCTCAAATTCTTAAGGATTTGGAATCTCCGGATTCGGTCTTTATTGGTGGTACAGGAGGGGAACTAAGTTCAATCATAACTAGTTCGATAGATAGACTTTTCAAAGGCGGTAGTATTGTAATGAACTTCGCATCGATTGAGAGATCGATAAAGGCGTATAATTTAATCAAGCAAAATAGGATGGAACCAGGCTACTTATCGATAAATATCAGTAAGGGTAAAGAATTAGTAGATAATTCACTAGTTTTAACTCCTTTAAACCCGGTCTTTATAGTTTATGGAAGAAAACAATAATATATCAGTGAGTGTGTGATGTCTGATCAAAATATAGGGAAATTTTACGCTGTGGGTGTGGGGCCAGGAGACCCAGATCTTTTGACGCGTAAAGCTTATCAAATTCTATCTGAGGTTGAGGTTATCTGGGCCCCAATTGCCCGGACTAGTGAAGAATCTTATTCTTTAACAATTATTAATCAGGCATTGGATCTCACTGAAAAACTCATTGTGAAAAGTTCATTTCCTACGGATGATGAAGCAGGGGCACTATCCGTTTGGGAAAAATCTGCCGCCGATATCATAGAGTACTTGAATCAAGGTCGGGATGTAGCATTTATAACTGAAGGGGATCCTATGATATACAGCACGGTATCTTATGTGCTAGAAGTAATTAAAAATCAGTGTCCTTCTGCAGAAGTGGAGATTGTCCCAGGAGTATCTTCAGTGATGGCTGCAGCTTCTAGTGCAGGTATACCATTGGTCAGACATGGACAGAAATTGGCTATACTTCCATATGTCTATGGGATTGATGATTTAAGGGAAGCCATTTCTAACTACGATACAATAGTTTTAATGAAGGTTAATAAATTGCTGTTGACAGCTTTAGCGAATTTAGAACAATTAGGCTTGTTGGGGAAAACAACCTATGTTCGAAGGGCTTCAACGGATAGCGAGAGAATAGTTCAAGATCTAAATGACCTAAGCGAACAAGATTTAGATTATTTTTCTCTATTAATTATTAGGAAAGGTGAATAACATGTCTAATAAGAAAGGAAAGGTATATTTCATAGGCGGTGGGCCCGGGGATCCTGAACTGTTGACTATCAAAGCTAAGAACATATTGGAAATTGCTGATATAGTGATTTATGCAGATTCTTTGGTGCATCCATCTATTGTTGATTATGCTAACCCTGCTGCCGAAGTCTATGGTAGTAAAAAGCTTAATTTAGAAGAAATAACGGCTTTGGAATTGAAAGCAGCGTCTGAAGGGAAGATAGTTGCGCGTGTTCAAAGTGGCGATCCTTCTATTTATGGGGCTATATTGGAACAAATGAGAATACTTAAATCTAATGATGTAGATTTTGAAATAATTCCAGGAGTAGCTTCTGCTTTTGCAGCTTCTGCATTGTTACAGACTGAACTGACTGTCCCTGGGGTATCTCAGTCAGTGATATTTACTAGGCTTGAAGGCAGAGTTCCAATGCCACCTAGAGAACAACTTAAGGATTTGGCCTCACATGGATGTACTCTGTTAATATTTTTGAGTATAACTAGGATGACAAAACTAGTCGGGGAGTTACGTGAAGCTGGGTATCCGGAAGATACGCCAATTGCAGTCGCTTACAAGGTTGGCTGGGAAGAAGAGCAAGTGATTCGGGGTGATCTTACTGACATAGCTAAAAAAGTGAGAGATGCAAAAATCACTTTGAGTGCTTTGGTTATGGTGGGTGCTGCCTTTGATCCCAATATATTAGATATGGAGAACGTTGATTCATCTAATTTGTACTCGCCTGGATACACCCATCTATATAGATCAGCGGTGGCAAATAGTAAATAATATTCAGGGGTAGCTCAGATGGACGTTGCTGTACTATCGTTATCCAAAACAGGTTCACGGAAAGCCTCTGAATTGGTATGTTCTTCATCTGATTTGGAGTTCCACGCTTATTGTTTAAGAATAGATGATTCAATTTCAGAAAGTTATACGATCATTGAGGCGCCGGTATCACAATGGATAAAACATTTATTCTATAACTATAGTGCGATTGTGTTGGTGATGCCTGTAGGTATTGCTGTGAGAATGATTGCCCCATTTATAACGTCAAAACACAAGGATCCTGCTGTCGTATGTGTAGATGATGGAGGTAATTTTGCGATTAGTATTTTGTCAGGACATTTGGGCGGAGCTGATGAGCTTGCTACAAGAATCGGGGACTTAATTCAGGCAAAACCAGTGGTAACTTCTTCTTCAGCAGTTTTGAACAAGCCAAGTGTGGATCTAATAGGAAGAGAATATTCTTGGAAAATAGAAAGTTCTCATCAAATGGTTACGGCGGTTAGCGCAGAAGTGATTAATGATTCAAGCATTGGAATATTTCAAGATGCAGGAGATTCGGATTGGATTAATGGTATAAATGACGATCAATTTCAATATTTTGAAGATTTGAGTGGTTTGATTTCATCGAATGTTGATGCTGCTATTATCATTACGGATAAAATTATTAAGCAAGATATTAAAGATGAACTTATGGGGAAAATGAATTGTGTCGTGTTCAGACCTCCAGTTCTTCATCTGGGAATAGGATGCAGGAAAGTCACTAATAAGGAAGACCTGTTGAAATTCACATCAAAAATCTTACAAGACCATGGATTGAGCATTTCTTCTGTTGCTTCGGTATCTACAATTGATTTAAAACAAAAAGACACTTCTATTCAGTATGTTGCAGCTTCTATTGGAGTCCCTTTAAACGTGTATACAACCGCAGACATTGAAGAACTTTATGAACAACAAAGTAATTCAATAGGTTTTGAATTAGGTAAAAGCATTAATCCTAAGCGCTTGATAGGTGTCTGGGGTGTAGCTGAACCTACTGCTATACTATCGTCTTGTGATAAGAACCTATTAGTGAAAAAGCACAAGAGCGATGACGCAACAATTGCTGTCGCTAGATAATATAAAGGAATAATTTTATGACTGTTAATCAAACAAAAGGCAAAATTTACTTAGTGGGAGTAGGTCCTGGAGAACCTAAATTACTTACTGATCAATGTAAAGAAGTGTTATCAGGAGTAGATTTTGTTGTGGGCTATGCCTTGTATGTTGACCAAGTTAGGCATCTGGCTATCAATGGCCAATGTGAGATATGGCAGATTGGTGAAGAATTGGAACGGGCACAACGTGTAATAGACCTTGCTTCAGAAGGGAATAGTGTTGCAATGGTATCGTCCGGTGACATAGGAATCTATGGAATGTCAGGACCGATATTCAATTTACTTTCCCGACAAGGCTGGAACGGCTCCAGTCCTGAGATAGAAGTTGTACCAGGTATTTCTGCTTTACAGTCTGCCTCTGCGTTATTAGGAAGCCCATTAATGCAGGATTTTTGCACAATAAGTTTGAGTAATTTATTGACTCCATGGGAAGATATAGCGGAAAGGATACATGCAGCATCCCACGGTGATTTCGTGGTAGTTTTTTATAACCCTAAGAGTAAGACAAGGGATTGGCAATTACGGGATGCATTTATTACTCTTAAATCTCATAGGCCAGGGGAAACCCCTGTAGGTTTGGTGAAAAATGCTTATCGAGAAGGTCAAAATATAGTATTGTGCAACCTTGATAACGTATTAGATAAATATGATTATATAGATATGTTTACTACTGTGGTTGTTGGTAATTCATCCTCATACGTTCATGCAGAAAAGTTTATCACCCCTAGAGGGTATGAGAAGAAATTAGGAGTATCTGATGAGAAATAATAAAGTTAAGACGAAGCTACAAAATTCGGAATCTGTAGTTGTTGCTATGGGATTACTTACAAGTGAGATCATAGATTTTTTAGGGCCTTCGGGGGTAGATGGTTTCTGGATGGAATGTGAACATGGTTCAGTGGACTGGTCTCAAATCGGAGATATGACTAGAGCGTGCGATTTGTGGGGAAATGCTTCGATAACCAGAGTAAATGCTAATGAGCCGTGGCTAATAACAAGAACGCTAGACCAAGGCTCCATGGGAGTAGTAGTTCCTCACGTTAATAGTAAGGCTGCTGCGGAAAAAGCTGTTAGAGGCACCAAATTCGCGCCTCTAGGAGAAAGAGGCACTTTTGGAGGGAGACAGTCGTATGGTGTGGATAATTATCAAGTTCAGGCTAATGACCAATCTTTATTAATTGTCTTGTTAGAAGAAATAGAAGCATTGGAAAACTTAGATGAAATATTAAGAGTAGATGATATTGATGTGTTTTTCGTGGCTCCAAATGACCTCTCGCAAACTATGGGATATTTAGGAAACCAAGAACACCCAGATGTACAAAACAAAATATCTGAAACTTTGGACAAGATTGTGAAAAGCGGTAGGACAGCAGGAACATTAGTTAACGACAATAATGTTGATAAATATCTAGATCTAGGGGTTAACTTTCTTGCCACCAGTTGGAATGCTTGGGCAATGCAAGGGGCAAAAGCTTTTGTAAACAAAGTTTCATCTCATGGTTAATAAGGATCGGCAAATATCAATTTGTTCTTTGGTTCCAGCAGCTACTGAAATACTTTGCGAATTAAACCTTGAGGATAACATAATAGGTGTGAGTGATTTATGTTCCTATCCTGATTCAATTAGGAGTAAGACTAAAATCAGTAAAAGCAGGGTTATCACTGAAGGTTTTACAAGTGCAGAAGTTGAGTCAGAAATGAATCGGATTTTAGAATTGGGTGAAGTACCGTATGAAGTCGATGATGAATGGTTTAAAAATGAGAAGCCTGATCTGATAATAACCCAAGATAATTGTTATATTTGTGAGATAGATGTTAATTACGTAGAATCTAGGATACAAGGTTTTGGATATGACCCAGAGGTTTTAGTTATTGATCCGAAATCAATTTCAGACATTTATGATGCTATAAAGAGCATAGCTTATAGTACCAATAAAACTTTTGAGGGCAATCGTTTAGTATCGAGGTTGTCAGAACGGGTAGATACAATTTTAGATTTGTTTAAAGATTATCGAGCAACTCGAGTTATTTCTATTGAAGGTGTCAACCCCTTGGTGTTAGGAGGATATTGGATTCCAGAAATGTATAGAATGTTGGGCTGTGACTATGGGGTTATAAATCCAGGGTCATCAGCTTTGCGTATTGGGATAGAAGATATAATACGATTTGATCCAGAGTTTGTTTTTGTCGATTTATGTTCCTCATCTTTAGACAGACAGATTACTGAAGTAAGATGGCTTTTTGAACAACCAGGATTCATGGATGTCAGCGCTATTCAGCAAGGCAATTTTTATATTTTGGAACATGAATATTTCAGCAATCCGGGCCCAAGATTTGTAGACGGTATTGAGTTGATAGCTAATGTACTCAAGCCTTTTAGTGGCAATTTCCCCAAACACGGAGGATTGAAATTGATTAATGTCCCGCCCCTGGCACATAGCATTGAAGATTATGTCGGCCTTGTGTAATTGATAGAGTACTATTAGAATTTGTTCATTGTATTAGAACGTCAACAGGAGTAATCATGGTTACCAACGATCAGTTCCGAACAGCTATGTCTAAATTTGCTACAGGGGTTACTGTAATCACTACTATTGATGAGAAAGGTGACCCTCATGAGATGACGGCAAACTCATTTACATCTGTTTGTTTAGAACCTCCCACAATTTTAGTTTGTGCCGCTCATTCAACTAATAGTTTTGGCTATTTAGACCAAAATAAAAAATTTGGAGTTAATATATTAGGGTCTGATCAACAGGAACTTGGCGCATATTTTGCAAAAAGACCAGAACAACAAGATGGTAGTGCTGTCTATTCGTATACTTATGGCACTACTGGCTTACCGATATTAGAAGGTTCTATCCTTTTTATGGGCTGCAAGGTAGTAGGAGAACACTTATATGGCGACCATACTATATTTGTTGCGGAAGTAGAAGAATTAACTGTTCCATCAGATGAGGATCCGTTAATGTTTTTTAATAGTAGATGGTACGACCCTAGCTCAAAGTAACTGCTTATTCTTAGTTATGAACTGCTCTATCGACTGATTGACTTGTTTATGACTGTCTAACTGCGAGAAATGTCCGGATTTTTGGATGATTGTTAGATCGGAATCTTTCAGATTATCATTGAGATACTGTGAGTATTTAGGAGGAGTGAGTTTGTCCTCTTCCCCGCAGATAATTTGAGCAGGAATGGAAAAGTTACTTAATTCTCCCATAATGTCAAAATTGTTACATGCTTGTAAGTCTAGTTTCTCCGTGGAAGGTCCAATGCTTTCAGTTTTTTGTGTCAGGAGGAGTTTGATATCTTTATCGGGGCATTCGAAATGGGCTTCGTGATATTTAAGCCAGATGGCCTTTTGTTCTTCAGTATCCACCTCGCAACTATCTAAAATGGTTTCGGACACTTTGAGTTTTGCACCTGTGTTCATCAACACTAAGCCCTTAAGTTCCTTAGGATATTTATGAGCATAGGCTAATGATATAGCTCCTCCCATGGAATGCCCGCATAGGACAACATCTTTATATCCTCGGGCAGCTATAAACCCACGCACCCATTCAACATAGTCATTGATAGACTTGCAGGGAGCACCAGCAGGGTGCCCCGGAAGGTCGATTGCTTTGGAGTTACGGAAATGCTTAGACTGATAGTAAAAACTTAGGCCGCTTGTTCCTGCGCCATGGATGAAGACTAGTTTCAATTCTGTTTTCGTTACCTCTTTATGTTTCTGCCCAAAGGACATCGAAGTATTACTTAAGCCAATACTACCTTTAGCATATTATTTTATAAGTATATTGTTATTTTTTTATTTTGACAATTATTTTATTGCTTCTTTTCATCCCTTTCAAAGGTGCCGATAGATACGATGTAGTCATCGGGTTCTCGGTCCCTCCAAAGGATCACACCTGACGTATTTCTGTCCGAAGTTCTGATTTGGTCTAGATCAATTCTGACTAATTGTGCCTTCGCTGAAATTATGAAAATATCTTGACTAGTCGTAGTAGGGACAATTTTGGCTGCTGCTACATTGCCTGTCTTCGCGGTCACTTTGAATGTTCGGACTCCTTGCCCTCCTCTTCCATGGACTGAGTATTTTTCTAGAGCCGTTGCTTTACCATAGCCACCTGAACTGACTATCAATAGTTTGCTGTCTTCTGTGATCTTCCCTACGGATATAACTTGATCTTTAGATAAGAGTCTCATACCTCTTACTCCACCTGCGCCTCGTCTTCGCGGGCTTAAGTTAGACATTGAGAACCGCATGGCTTGTCCGTTTTGTGACACCATTATAATGTCGTCGGATTCTTCGACTTGTTGGACCCCCACAAGTTCATCGTCAGATTTGAGGTTCATAGCAATTAATCCTCTTGCGCGAATGTTGACTAATTCTCCAGCTCTTAACGCTTTAACTTGACCTTGTTTAGTTACCAGGACCATTAGATAGTCTTCTTTTGGATCTTTTACAGGGAGGATAGTTTGTACGGTTTCTCCTCTTTCTAGTGGTACTAAGTTTATAATTTGGGTGCCTCTAGTAGTCCTAGAAGTGTCTTCGTTTATATCAAATGCTCTTAAAGGATACACACGACCACGGTTGGTAAAGAGAAGTATATGATCATGAGTGTCTGTTATATATATTTCCATTAATTCATCATCATCTCGTGTAGACATTCCTCGGACACCTTTCCCCCCTCTGTGTTGAGTACGGTATGTATCTGCAGGGACTCTTTTTATGTATCCCCGTTTGCTCAGGGTAATGACTACATCGCTATGAGGGATTAAATCTGCATCTGTTTGCTTTGTCACTTCTGCATCGTGGATTACGGTTCTACGAGGATTTCCAAACTGTTTGTTTATTTCGTCTGTTTCTACCTTAACTTGTTCAAGAATTTTGGATTCGTCACCTAATAATTCTTCTAGTTCTTTGATTTCAGCTAATAATTCTTCGTGTTCTTTTTCTAATCTTTGGCGTTCAAGGGCAGCTAGTCGGCGTAATTGCATGTCTAGAATTGCTTGAGCTTGAATTTCAGAAAGGGTTAAAGTTGACATCAGATTTTCACGGGCAGAGGTCACATCATCCGAGCCCCTGATAATTGCAATTATTTCATCCATTCGATCCAGCGCTAATAGCAAACCTTGGACAACATGATCTCTATCTTTTGCTTTTTGTAATAGAAATTCAGATCTACGTCGGATGATTTGCTGCCTGTGTTGAATGAATAGTTCAATCATCCTTTTTAGGGGTAATACCTGAGGTTGCCCGTTTACCAATGCCAGCATATTCGAATTGAAAGAGTCCCTTAGTTGCGTGTGTCTATATAGGTTGTTAAGGGTTATATTCGGCTGTGCATCTCTTCTGAGTTCGATTACGATGCGCATTCCTTTACGGTCAGACTCATCTCGGATATCAGATATACCCTGTATCCTCTTGTCTCTAACGAGTTGGGCTATTTTCTCTACCAAGCTAGATTTGTTGACCTGGTATGGTAATTCAGTCACTATGATTCGCTGTCTACCATTACGGGTCTCCTCAATATCAGTAGCTGCTTCCATAACGATCCGGCCCCGTCCAGTGGTGTAAGTATCTACTATCCCAGATCTACCTTTTATGATTCCAGCAGTTGGAAAGTCAGGACCTGGCACGATTTGCAGTAGTTCATCACTTGTACAAGTGGGATTGTTAATCACGTAGTTTATCGCTTCACATATTTCGGTTAGATTATGAGGAGGCATGCTAGTTGCCATTCCGACTGCGATACCAGACGCACCATTTATTAATAATGTCGGTAGCCTGGTAGGCAACACTTGAGGCTCTTGGATTGAATCATCAAAATTAAGGTTAAAATCGACTGTGTCTAAGTCAATATCTGTTAATTGCTGTTCTGCTACGCGTGCTAACCTTGCTTCTGTATACCGCATGGCAGCAGGAGGGTCACCATCCACGCTACCAAAATTACCTTGTCCGTCAACTAAGGGGTATCTCATAGAAAAGTCTTGCGCCATACGGACCATGGCCGCGTACACCGAACTGTCGCCATGAGGGTGATACTTACCTAGAACTTCTCCTACTATTCTGGCGCTTTTCTTATACGAGCTGTTAGCTCGTATTCCCATTTCATGCATGGAATACAATATTCTGCGCTGTACAGGTTTCAGCCCATCTCTGACGTCTGGCAATGCTCTCGAGACGATTACACTCATTGCATAAGTGAGATAAGATTCTCTCATCTCATCTTCAATTCGAATCGGGGATATTCTGTCTGGAGGAGTTGGGTCGGTTGTAACCATAATGTGTATACCTCTCTTTATTTTTCCGTTTTAGTTTCGCTACGTTCCATCAAGGCTAAAAACAAATTGACGAATAACCTTGGTAGTTCTTGTAATCTTTCTAAATTGAATTGGGTTGCTACTACCCATGAATGGTTTGGACTTTCTAAAATTTCGATCAAACCATCGTCTACAGCATAAGCCATCGCAATTAAGTTATCGGATTTCTGTTTGTCGTAAATTCCAAGATTATGATAACTGTTAACCTTAAAAAAACCGGTTGTTCCCATGGTTGCCGATGTTTTCGCTCCTGGGGATAGGAATATCAGATGTTCATGCCTTGGGTCTTCATTTCCTTTTTGGGTTAAATGGTTCGACAGTACGTTTACTGGCTTAGCTCCGCCCTCTAGAAGGTTTAATAAATGGAACCCTCTTCCGATACATAGTATTGGCAGGTCTCTGTTTAGTCCTTGTTTAAGTATTTCCATTTCTGCTAATGCTAGTGAGTCGTTTACCCATTCTTGGTCATTAAAAGTTACTACAGGCCCGTCGAGGACTAACAGACCTGTAGTTTGATCCTGCAGTTGCTTAGTGAACACTGCTTCATTATTCAAGAAGTGAAATTTT
>CEVA01243609.1_pt1 | contig 12051 bp, 10 predicted proteins | sample 361521 | NCBI WGS metagenome assembly CEVA01 (sample SAMEA2622823, study PRJEB7988) | marine metagenome | isolation source: saline water (ENVO:00002010), including | reverse complement strand
TATAAATTAATAGACATTATGTTAGAAAAATTTGATGTTTGAATTAGTCTTTGATACGAGGTTATATGACTTTCTGTTCTATTTTTACAAGAGTACCACCTCCTTCGTATGGGCTTGGTATATGCGTTTTGCAATACTCAACTGCGCCTTCTATGGAGTTGGGATATAAAAAAAGTTTAGAGTATCCATGAGTATTTTGAAGTGTTCTTAAACATTTAGCGGGATTATTTTTTTTAATGTAAATTTTCCTAAAGTATTTGTAGCTCTGCTCATCAGAGGCTATTAAAGCTTCAAGGGTAGGTGCATTTTTGATTTTGATATAGCATCCTTGTTGATTTTTTTCCCGTTGATTTTGATCTGGGCTATTATCAAAAAAGATTAAGTTTTTATTGGAACACTTGCTCATATCTATAATATATAAGGAATGATAAGGGAATAGGTTTGCCCTATTCTCATAGGCGAAATATAGACCTTCGGCCTGGAACCTTGTAAAAAAGGGTCATGCTCAAATTATAAACCGCTTATTGTTTCTTTTCAGTTCAACTAGAGGATGATTTTAACAAAACAAACCGAGTATTTTAATTTGCGAGAAGCCAGTAATAGCCTTTATCAAACCAATTGATACAATATGCGCGCTAATTTTAGTTTAAATATAAGACATGACCCTTTTTCGTTAAGATCCCGGCCGAAGGTCTATCTGTATCGTGCATTGATTTGTTTTTTAGGAATTTGAAGCGAGCGCCCTTCTTTTTTACCAGGATCCCGGCCGAGGGTCATCATGAACAAAAAGGCGTTGGGGAGCCAAAAATTAGTACAGCCTTTCAAACTCTGCAAGTGTATTCAGCCCAGCAATTGAGGGTGCTGCTAGAGCAACGTGGATTTGAAGTTTTGCAGCAAACAGACATTGAGGGTTCTCAATTAGAGCCCCTGATTTCAGAAAGCATTTTAACGGTTACAAGAAAGCATGAGGGGGAAACATGATCGACCCAAATAACAAATTTCCAATGGCAAATGTCAAAAGGCTTTGTTTTCTGAAAAATATTATCACCAACCCCAATATTATTGTGGGCGACTATACGTACTATGATGACCCGGAGTCAGTTGAAAGCTTTAATCACAATGTGCTTTATCATTTTGATTTTATCGGTGATAAGTTAATTATTGGAAAGTTCTGCCAGATTGCGACAGGTGTCAAATTTATTATGAATGGCGCAAACCATGCAGTTGATGGCTTTTCTACCTTTCCATTTTGTGCTTTTGGTGATGATTGGAAAGATGTGCCACTCACGCCAGGTTTTAAAGGCGATACAGTAATCGGTAATGATGTGTGGATTGGCTACAATGCTATTATTATGCCAGGTGTCCAGATTGGTGATGGTGCAATTATTGCGTCAGGCTCAATCGTAACTAAAGATGTCGTGCCATATAGCATTGTCGGTGGTAACCCTGCAACGCTAATACGAAGACGCTTTGATGATGAAACCATTGCAAAGCTAATAAAACTAGCTTGGTGGGATTGGCCTTTCGAGAAGGTTGCTGAACATGCTAAAGAACTTGCCACTGGTGATGGCAGCTTATTTGACGAATTAGACATTTTAAAAAGGCCTGCATGTCGCTAAGAATCTACGATCTCAAGCATATTGAAACACCGCGCCTTATTATCAGGCCGGTTAGGCTTGGAGATGAATATGCCATTAGTGAAGCTATACAGGCCACGCTTGAAGATTTGCAACGCTGGATGCCTTGGTCTAAAGACCCCAGTTTTGCTACCACTGAGGCTTTTGTGAAAAAGGCGCATAAAGCATGGTGTGCGCAAGATTGCGATGACTACCCGATGGTTGTTGAATATAAGCAGGATAATAAAATCATTTGCGCAACTGGTTTCAATGAGCAAAGCCAGCCTGACAGCGGGCTGTATGAAATTGGCTACTGGCTGCATAAAAGTTACCAGGGCCAAGGGCTTGTTTGTGAGTATGTAAAAGCGCTCACCCGGTTTGCATTAGAAGCTTTACACGCACAGCAAGTGCAGATATGCACACAGACTGAAAATGTGAAAAGCATCGCTGTAACAAAACGTTGTGGCTTTCAATTAAAGCAAGTTATGCAAAATCATCGAATTGATTGCTTAACTGGAAAACCTGCTGATTCGTACCTGTTTGTTTGCAATGAATTGAAACAGCTTTCCGCATTAGAGATTGTATTTAAATATTTTTAGCTTGAAAATTGAGCATGACCCTTTTTTACCAGGATCCCGGCCAAAGGTCATCAATGCACGATACAGATATTCATATCGTGCAGAGGTGATTGATTAGATTACATAAAGTGAGTGTACAGTCTAAATCTCAATGCCATCACTTCTGCTTTTTTGTTTTCTGGAGCTCCGGCAATAGCTATGTCGGTTTCTTGTTTAGCAAAAAAATAAATATTAAACAGCATGAGACCATACAATGTATATAAAGTCAGGAAAAAAATTATTTCTTGAGCTTGTAATTTTTCTTGGGTTTTTATTTTGTTCATGAAGTCAGTTCTGCTTTTTTTTATAAAAAATGTGTTACTTAGATATTTGTATGATATGACAACTCAGCAATATTTTTGTTATCTAAGATTCTAATAATATCTGGTAAAGGAACTCGTAACAGTTCATTAGAATTGGGTTAAATTACAGAAACGGGGCAAATGCGAACTAACACATTACCCATTCAACAAGCCTAACTCTTTAATGAGATGGGCGGAAGCATGAGCAATCATAGCTGTCTCTAATCCATATCGCTTATAACTATACCAGCTACAGTATTACCAATCATTACATAAGCCACTATGTGTACTGTTAAATGACCAACTAAAGCGTTAGCGGCAGGAATGTGCCCAAGTGCAAATAGTAACGAGCTGAGTACTATCGAGATCCAAGCTAGCAGGTGTGAAGGATGGTTTTGATTACCTTGGATAAAGCGCCATAAAATCCAAAAGATCAAAGTCATCAAACCCCACCGCATTAAAATCTCTTCCGTAATTCCACCATAAAAAACTTCAGCAAAGATTCTGTACATGGGATTAAACTGTGGCGCGTTAGCAATTAATTCAGATGGAGTGGCATAATTAATTACAATAAGAAATACACCAACAATAAAACCAGCGGTAAATCCTGGCTTAAGTTGGGGACGCAACCTTTCAACAAACTTACTTTTATTGGCTATTGCTTCAAAGCAAGGTGAGTGTAAGTTAACTTTAGAGGACAAAGTCATGCCAATCCAAACAGAAATAGCTACGATAGCACCGCTTTGTAGCAGTTGAATCAATAAAATAACCCATAATGGAAAAGATAATGTTTTATTAAATGCCAACTCAAGGTCAAAAAGAAAGCATATCTTGCATAATAAATAATGCCGCAGCCAATCGACCAAAAACATGTACTATCAATCCCTTTGTTGAGCGAACCTTGCTAGCCATTTGAATGCCTGTTTTTTCATTAATCCAATTAAAAAAAGACTCAATTGGTTGTCGCGCACGAGAAATGGCAGTTGATAACCATTGATCTGCCGCATCCAAATATTTCTGCCCTTTTTCTTTTTTAATAGGGGTTAACAACGTTTTTTGATGATGAGTATTAATAGCTTTACCTTCAACCTGGTATGCTTTATCGGCATAGCATTCATTCATGCTATCGGGTAACGATGTTAATATTTGCTCAAAAGCTTTACGATCATGCATCCCGGCATTGGTAAGACCAATACAAGTTGGAATTGGTAACTTACCTGGCTGTCGGCAAGCTACAACATGAAGTTTTACGCCATAATAAAATAACTTTTTAGTGGCGCAGTATCCATTGTTGGTAGCAATGTCAGGCGCCACTTTAGCCTGAAATCGCCTACCTCTCTGAGCCATAATGATAGGCATAGCATCGGTTAAACCGGTTAGTGATACCGCGCCTAATTGATCAAGCATTTCTACGCTTAATGAGTCAACAAGCGGAATAAATACGTCGTTGATTTGGTTGATTCGATGAGAAAAAGCACCATACTTAGGAAGGTGCGGAAACCAACCCATTAGGTGCTTGTTTGCATAATGATGTATTGATTTTATTTTATGATAACCTTCAATTATGCCATACAAATAAAGGGTTATAGCTTCTTCATCTGTAAATTTAAACCTTGTATTGTTTGTCATCCTCTCGCAGTAAGAAAATAGATTTTTTTTATAGTGTTTGCAGACGAATAAATATAATGATACTAATCGAGCTTCCCAGTTCATATTGAATCCCTGTTAATGTCGAGTTAAAAGGATTCAAAATTATACGTGGACTGGGGATTCGCTCAATGCAGTTTTAATTGGGTGCTCATAGTTTGACTTCGGATTCGCATTTGATATTGCAAAGAAAAATCATGATGTACTTATCCAGTGGCCCAATGGCAAAAAGAAAGTAATGAAGATAGAAAATACGCTCAACGGTTACCAACGCCTATTGTCTACTGCTGGTCAAGACTATCCGTTGGTTGCTGGGTTTGAGCCAACAGCAGATTATCATCGCAATATTGCATATTGGCTAGCAGAACAAAAAGTTGAGTGCAGGCTTGTTTCCTCATTAGCAAGTGCGAGAGCAAGAGACATGATGTTTAATAGCTGGGACAAAAATGATCGTAAAGATGCCACTGTAATAATGTACTTGCTGCAAAATGGTATGAGCAAACTGTTCTATGACCCCTTAATAAATAATACAATGGATATTCAGGAGCTATCGAATACATATTACCAGGTTTCTCTGGCGCGAAGTCGATGTTACCACAGTTTTCTTAATCACTATATTACTCTGTATTTTCCAGAAGTTGAAAAATATCATCATACCTCCAGAGCCCAATGGCTTTGCGAAGTATTACTTAAATATCCAACCCCAAGATCAATATGCAAAATGCGAAAAACTACTTTTGTTAAACGTGCTTGGGATGTAGTGGGAAGAAAAGTAAATAAACAGCAGTTTCTGGAAGAATTTTATGAAACAGCGGAAAAATCAATCGGTCTACCTGTTGAAATTGATAGCGTTGCTGTCTCAACGTTTAAGTTGCAGTTACAAAGATACCTTGATCTTACGATACAGAGAGGGCAACTTGAAAAGCAAGCTGAACAGTTTTTATCACACAGAAGAGATTATCTCCGACTAAGGACTATACCAGGTATTGGTCCCATTGTTGCGCTGATTATTCTGGCTGAAAGTGGTGATCTGACCCGCTTCAAACATTATCGCCAATATATTAATTTTTGCGGGTTCAACTTGTCAGCAATACAAAGTGGGCAGAGCAAAGGTAAAAGTAAATTATCAAAGCGAGGTAATGCTAGACTTCGTTATGCATTTTGGTTGGCTGGAAATGCCGCAATTAAAATGCAAGAAAATAGTTTTCGTGCAAAATATCAGCGCTATATAAAGTCTGATCCAGATAATGCTGACTTAAAACGAAAAGCAAGAACCGCGGTAGCTGTCAAAGTAGCTCGTGTTGCACATGCACTTGTAAAAAATGATAGTGATTATCGTGGTTATCACGAGTATGAGTGTGGGACGTGATTCTCATAGGCCGTTGGGGCACTCTGTGACCCTGTAGATAATGTGCAGCGCCTACACTCTTTTATGAAATGCTATGTTAAGTCCTGTTGGGCCAAGTTTGGACCCCTGTATACTATGGTAAGCATATTTTTTAGTGTAATTCGCTATACATGACAAGTGTTCATTTAGATTTAATAACGCATACTTTTTTAAAGGTAGGGAAGGTTTATTGTGTCAAAAAGCTTGATTCGAGATGTAGTCCGTTGTCACAGTCAAACCCTTTAATAACAAAAGATAAAACTGACTCTATATCTTTAATCGCATCTAATACACCACCAGATCCTTTATTCCAGGTTGCCCGATTCTCAGTCCACGTAGTAGCAATGTCGGTCATCGTTAAGCTCCAGACAAAGTCACCAATGAGTGAATTACCACAATGAGCCACAGTGTCTGCTTCTAAATAACCAGGTCTGTATTCTTCCCATTGATTTGTTTTGATTGGGATTTGATTTTTTAATAACGTACCGGGTTTGGTGCCTGATAAACCATGCCTGTGGACTCGAAGAGGTTTTAGCAACCTATCAATTGTAGAGGAGCTTAAGGCTAATACTTTTGTCCTAACTTCTGGCTCAAGTCGACCATAATGTTTTTCATAATAAGGGAGCCAATCAGGCAATATAGCTTTAAGCTTTTTGCTACATGCTTGATCACACGTAAACCAAATCTTTTTTACAATCGGAAGGTAAATCTTAGCGGGGTAAGTCGGTTTTGGACCTCTCTTCTTTCTTCGTTTAAATCGACTGGTATTCAACTTTCTAATTAAATATTTGCGATTCATTCTATACAAATCACATAGTTCATTTAATAACTGGTGCTTTTTATCGTAAGATGACTTTTGATATCTATCTCGCAACAAATTCCAACTTACTCGTTTTTCAAGTGGTTTTGACATCATTAACTCCAATTAAACGGGTTACCTTAATTGTGAGTCAACGAATCAAAATTTATACAGATGGATTTTTAAACGGGTTACTTTTTTTATGACGCAACTCGTAGGAGAACCATTCGCCTCTATAGTATTTACAAAAAACCGCCTGCAGTGTAAAATTTATACAGAGGTGTTTATGGGAACGAGGAAAAATTCAACATTTTCTGTAGCGGCAGCTAAATTTATCAATGAGATGAGCAAACCGCTTCATCAGTATGGTCTAACTAATTTCATGCACGACATTACCTATGGGTATGGTCAAACGACCATGTTAGTTAGTAACAAGGAAATTATGCGGTTTTATGGGCGCAATAAAATTCCCATGCTATGCACGGATGATTCAGGCAGACCGCTTAAAGATGGTGTATATCTTAATAAAATATTGGAAGCACAATTTGAGGATTGCTCTGTTTTGATGCCGCTTATGGTTAAAGTTGCAAAGCAATTTGGTCAACAATTTGGGGGTAATTCAGTTCATGTGGTTGCTCGAGAAGAGGATTGCCAGCACCTTTATTCATTATTTTTTGAACAAGACGAACATGATTTTTTGCATTGGATTATTAATAATGGTGATTTGCTGCATGATTTTATTGAGAATTACAATTTAACTGCAAGGGACCTGGTGTTAGAAGCCAAGTCGCCAGAGAATCGAATTGTTCTGCCTAATTTTAACGACATCGCCCCATACCCTGTAAGGACTCAATCTCGGCTAAGAATATTTCATAAAACAATGCATATGCCCATTTATTTATCGCCACAACAAGGTAAGTGTCTTAAATTACTAATGCAAGGTAAATCTACAAAAGAAATTGCAAAAGTTCTTGAGCTTTCTGTGCGGACTGTCGAGCACTATTTTGAACGGATCCGAGAATTATTAGGATGTAGAACTAATAAAGAAATGATCGTAATGTATATCGATCAACTTATTAAAAATTAAGTATACTGTGCGCAGTCAAAAACCGCAGATTGTGACCACGCATCTTTCGTCGCTCCCTTCTCATTCCCCACCATCATTCCAACCTTGTGGCTTCGGTCCACTCATATCAAATGGTGATGGAGCGGTAGATTTATGCTCCTGTTCCTGTTCAGCTGGCCTATCCTGTACGCTCATACGTTTTATATCCTGTGGTTCAACTTGAGTAATTAATAGATTTTTATCCATTAATCGTTGAACAAAGGCATCATAATGCTTCGGGTTTGGAATTTTTATGGTTAAATTATTTCCATCTCGCTCCATTAACATTTGCTGAACATCAATGCCTTTTGTTGCCAACTCACTTTTGAATTCATTAAATTCATCTTTAATTTGCTGATAAAATTCATCAAGAGCTTTTTGTTGCTCAGTCGATAAATCTTTTTTACCAAAAAACTGAATTAAACCACGCCCCATATCCAGCGTCAGTGACATGAGTGCATTAGGGTTGTTAAATTCATACACAAAATCTTCATCAGTTTTGCTCCACGATCCATTCTTTGTGAAAGATAATTCCAAAGTCGCTGGATTGGAATTTAAAGCTTTATCAGTTGAATTTTCTTGTGCTTCCGAATCATCACTGCCTCCGCCACCAGCACCGCCGCCATGTCCTTTGCATACAGGCAAACCCATTGAACGGCAAATACCACAAGGGTTATTGTCGAGTGTTGATTTACCTTGATCTGGATCGGGTTTTGGTTGATTTGAAGCCATATTATCACCTTTTAGTCTATTTTATGTGTAATTATAGAACATTTGGTATTATGTAACATAGGGTATCAATACCCTATTTTTTGAACTTGAGTTTTGTCTATAATTAAACAATATGGTTGTATTTTGCATCAATATCAGGGGGGCTGCTTATGAAGCAGGTGTTTAATATCGCCATTCTACATGCGGAAGATAAAGATATTCAGCTCACCCTGGAACAATATGGTGATCGCGGGCAGCAAATAAGGTTGGGTGGCGTGCCGTATTCCCTGCTTTTTACGGGTGATGATCTGGCTCGAGAAAAAATTATAGCAAAACTTGAGGAAACATTTCCTGATGCGGATAACCCCGTAACCAAAGGCACACTCCAACATGGTTTAGAACCATTCGGGATTGTGGCAGTTACGACACGATCAGAAAAATTAAAACGCGGCCTCAAACGCGCTGCTGTTATGGGCAGAGGATTGGACGCAATGAGTCAACGCGATGCGCAGGACGAAGCACGCGGTCGAAGCATCGTAGAATCTCCTTATATCAACCTCTACATGGAAGTAAGCCTTGAGGGAGAAGGAGAGGGAGAGGTGTTTGCAAAACAAAAAGACGGTGTCTTTAGGTGCTGGCAAGCAGATGAAAAAACGAATCTTTCCTTACCAGAATGGGAGGCACATAGAATAAAGCAATGGGAGGCTGCGTCTACTGAAAGTAACTTCTTACCCTGGCTATATCGTCAAACCTGGGCTCAGTCAGGCACAAAAGAGGATATGCTTTCCTGGTTTTTACGGCAAGACCATGAAAGATTTAATGTATCAGAGCCATTTGATACATGGAAGCAAACGGTCATTTCAGATATTACAAAGCACTATGGGCAATATTTAGACAAAACTGCGACGCAAGCGCAAATACTGACATCATGGCTGGAGAAAGCTACCTCTGGTTTAAATTTATCTGACTCAGACTATGTTGCATTTAGTCAGTGGAGAAAAACCAACGCTCCTGGCTCATTCGAAGATGCAATCATTCGTATGCAATGGGAGAAGACGGACAAAAGCCAATCTTTGGATGATTATACCGCTTCTAAAGCTCAAACATTAGAAGAGCGATGGGAGAAATGCGGGCTAAAACAAGCCGGGGTTGATTTCACAGCATGGCGAAAAATGCAGGATCCTTCTTTGGTCACTGACACAGGGCTGAGGCCTTTTGTGCTTTGTGACACTGACACCAGAAAACTATTTCGACTCAGCTCGACATCTTCCGGTAAGCTTCTTCGAAATGATCAACCGTATTCGACGGAGTATGAGAGCACGTTACATAGTGGTAAAGGCTACGCCATTTTTGTTGTCGGTCCGGATGAAACAATTTATGCAGGCACACATATACAGCAGGTATTCCACCACTCCAGCTTCCTTGCAAATGAGGCCACTCTTGCATCAGGTGAGTTGCGGATGGGGCTTGATTGTTTTATCCAGCATGCAAAAGACAAAGACGGCGCTGAAGTCATGCAAAAAGAATTCATCACAAACAATAAAGATCCTTATAAAATACAATTTGTTAAAAATGAGAAGGACAATACCTGGGCGATTACAGGAGAAAATGCTGAGGGCAGCATGGAAACCATTCCGGTTCCTTCCGATTCCGCTCTGGAGCAAGTATTACAAGACCCTGCCATCAAAGATTTACCTTTTTCAAAACGAACGGCCATTCTTAACGAGGCAGCCGCCTTATTAGGCAGAACAAACCCTACCGATCAAGTGACATTAATATCCAGTAAAAGCGGGCATTATCAGCCTCGGGATGAAGATAATTACTACATGTTGAAATTATGGGAGCGCCACGGCGTTGATTTAACTAAAACGCCATTTATTTCATTAAGCACAAATCGCCTGTTCCGCAGTGCAAGAGAATATCTCGATGAGATTGAGCCGCGCATGAAAGAAAGGCAGAAAACACGGTTGTTTGTTGAAGCAGGTTCAATGCAAAACCATTTACATGAGCCTTTATCTTCTGTTGAGAAAACTATTGTCATAAATGATCGAGGTGAATGCTATGAATGGGGTCTTTCTCATCCTGGTTTTACGCACCCAGAGGTGCTGGATGCGTCTTCAGAGTACGGCAGACAGACTATACGTGGTGGCGGTGTCATGACCCTCAATACAGCAGGTGAAGTGATAAAAATAGACGCAAAATTAGGCAAGTACGAGTTATCTGCCAAGGAAATAGAACAAACATTGCTGACATTCAAGCGGCGGGGAGTGCAATTAGAAAATGTTTCTTTAATTGCATACGATGAGACTGGACGCTCTGCTTCACCACAGAACGCAAATCAATATCTCAAAGCGCTAGCCCAAGCACCTAAATTACAAAAAATAGCTGAGTCCGGCCATGTTCCAGCGGTGAGTTATTCTTATGTCGAGCCCCAAAAAGACGCTGATGAATTTTCAAGCACTTCAATGGCCGTTGGCAAAAAAAACGCTCAAACCACCACCGATGCCAAGATGAACACCGTTGATGGCAATACCCAGTTCCCAGCCTCTTCCGTTAGCAAAGTTGTGTTTACTTATTTGGTGTTGCAGTTGGTCAAGGATGAACAAATCGATTTGGACGAGCCATTACATGATATTCTGCCATATGAAAGATTCATGAAAGATGGTGCGTACCCTCAAAAAGCTATGGAATTAACGGCTAGACATGTATTGTCACACACTACAGGCTTGCCAAATTTGGGGCCTGACCAAACATCGCCTCTAACGTTTTCCTCTAAATCAAAACTGGGCGAGGGATATTCCTATTCAGGTGAAGCTATTCTTTACTTACAAAAAGTCATCGAAACCAAAATGGGTAAAGATTTAGAAACTTTGTCTCGAGAATATGTGTTTGATCCTTTAGGAATGGACCGCTCTACATTTATACCTCCATCAGAAGCGGATACCAATGTTGTTGCAGTTCATACTGAGCTAGGAAAACCGACCTTAGTCTATGTGGGTGACCCTCCTCAAAATGCTGCTGGGTCACTACTGACTACGGGTGAGGATTTTTCGAAATTCATCTCTGCCTGGTTAGAGAATATGGATGATCCCATTATAAAACAGGCATTTGAACCAACGAACGCTGATGATTTCATGACCTGTGGTTTAGGTTGGCATATCTATAGAAATGAAGATGAGGTTATAGCATATCAATTTGGGGAAAATCCTAATACGCGAGCTTTTGTTGCTATCAACCTGACAGAAAAAAAGGGGGCTGCATTTTTTACAAATTCGGAAAATGGGATGAGCATCGCAAACCAAGTGTTTAATTCGCCGGATTTAGCTCCCATCGGGGACATGCAAGCTATTTATAAGCATTTGCATTACACTCAAAGCGATGAGCCTGGATGGCAAGAAACAATTTCAGGGAAAGTCGCTGAGGCTGAGGGTAAATTTGAAGAGGCAAGAAGTCACTTTGAAAGAGCCCTTGAATTATCACCCGAGGACGAATCCAAACAGCGGCGCTTAGAATGGTTTAATACAGTGCATCAACCCTCCACAAAAAAAGAATTTACCTCATCATTAAAAGCGGTTGTGGGAAATTATAAGAATCCTTATAACGATGAGGTGGAGGTGACTGCCAGGGATGGTGGTTTGGTATTCAAGCAATTTGATCAAGAGATAAAACTTGTACGAATATCAGGGACCGAATTTTTGCCTGTAAAGGACCAATCTTTTAAAATAAGATTTGATGGAGATCGGATGAGCATTAGTTTTGTCCATGGCGGACCTGACAAATCCCTAACTAAACAGCCTTCACCAAAATCTCAATCACATTACAAAGACGCTCTTAGACAATTGAGAGAAGAATCTCAGCCTGGCTATA
>CEVA01010529.1_pt1 | contig 12077 bp, 9 predicted proteins | sample 361521 | NCBI WGS metagenome assembly CEVA01 (sample SAMEA2622823, study PRJEB7988) | marine metagenome | isolation source: saline water (ENVO:00002010), including | reverse complement strand
ACTGACACGTTTCGGCTTGGTACCTTTCTCTGGCGCCTCAAGTTCAACATATGGACCATAGGGGCCATCTTTTACCCGAACTGTCCTGCTCTCCGCAGGATGGAGGCCGAGTTCTATCCCTTCCGCACTAAGGTCATCTAACAGTTTGACTGCCTCCTCTAAGTCTACCTCAGAAGCAGTCATCTTTTCTGGTAAACTGACACGTTTCGGCTTGGTACCTTTCTCTGGCGCCTCAAGTTCTAAGAACGGACCGTAACGTCCAGTCTTTAGCCGGACTTGCCTGCCTTCCGCAGGATGGAGGCCAAGTTCTATCCCTTCAGGGGGTATTCCATCCATCGAGCGCTTGCCTTTGCACTCAGGGTATGCTGAGCAACCTAGAAAACGGCCACTCTTAGTCCACTTAACCAACATGGGCTGACCACACTGTTCACAGACCTCACCCTCAGCCGCAAGGATTTCCTTTATGATCTGGTCCGAATTTTCTTGACCGTCCTCCAGTCGTTCTAGAAATCCAGGGTAAAAACCTGCAAGCAGCTTGTGCCACTTTACTTCCCCGTCCTCTACTCGATCCAGTTCATTTTCCATCCGACTTGTAAACTCAACATCGAAGATGTTTGGAAGAATGCGGACGAGAAGCTTGGTAACTACCTCACCAAGATCCGTCGGATGGAAGCGTTTTTTCTCTAATTCCACATAGTCTTTGTCTCTGATCTTCCCTATGGTATCTGCATAAGTGGAAGGCCTTCCTATGCCTAGTTTTTCCAACTCCTTTACAAGACTAGCCTCGGAAAAGCGCGGAGGGGGCTGGGTGAAGTGCTGCTTCTGCTCGATTTGCTCAGTTTCACTCAAATCTTCAGGAGCGAGTTCTGGTAGTGGTTCCAAATCGTCTAGACGACGGTGTTCACCGGACTCCCTAGCTTCGAGATAGAGACGGGTGAAACCTTGAAATTTCACAATCGATCCAGTGGACCGGAATAAATAACCCCGCCCACTAGCACCTACTAGTTTAAAGTCTACAGTAGTCGTGTCGTATACAGCAGATGACATTTGACTGGCCACGAACCGAAGCCAAATCAATTCGTAAAGCTTCGCTTCACCTTCAGTCAAATAACCCTTGGCTTCCGATGGGTGGAGCATCGGATCTGTCGGACGCACAGCTTCGTGGGCGTCCTGCGCTGCGCGTTGTTTCTTGCCACCGTAGAGGCGAGGAGATTTGGGTATATAGGTCTCGCCAAATTCCCTAGTTATCCACTCTCGAGCCTGACTTGTTGAACCGGGCGATACCCTATTTGAGTCTGTACGCATATAGGTGATCAAGCCGATTTGACCTCGGCCACCAATCTCTTTCCCCTCATAAAGTTTCTGCGCAGTCGACATCGTGGCGCGCGCTGAGAATCCAAGCCGCTTAGCAGCCTCTTGTTGCAGAGTTGATGTAGTGAAGGGGGCAGCTGGATTTTTTCTGCGTTCGCGACGCTTCACGTCTGATACCACGAACGGGACACCTTTCAAATCCCCAACTACATCGGTCGCAGCATCTTCTCCGGAGAGCTTGAATTTTTTCGCATCAATCTGATGCAGTTTTGCTTCGAACTTTTGACCATCCTTAGCAAGGTGCGCGGTGATCGACCAGTATTCCTGTTCAATAAAAGCGCGGATTTCATACTCCCGCTCACAAATGAGGCGCAGGGTGACCGTCTGCACGCGACCTGCAGAGAGACCAAACCGGATCGGCTCCCATAGCATTGGGCTGACCTGATAGCCAACCAGCCGGTCAAGAATTCTCCTCGCCTGTTGAGCCTCTATTTTATTGCTATCAAGAGGCCCAGGATTATCCAGAGCTTCTTGAACTGCTTCTTTTGTGACTTCGTGAAAAGTTACTCGCTGGAAACGGTCCTTATCTTTTTCATACCCAAGTCGCTCTGCGACATGGTACGCGATCGCCTCCCCCTCTCTGTCTGGATCTGTAGCAAGGATAACGCGGGTAATATCTTCTGCGCTCGCCAGGCTTTTTAATTCCTTAACGAGCTTTGACTTCGTTGTTACGTACTTCGGCTTGAAATCATTGTCGACATCAACTCCCAACTCATCTTTTGGTAAATCTCTAACGTGTCCGACAGATGCAGCGACTTGATATCCGTCGCCAAGATATTTCTCTATCGTGCGGGCCTTCGCAGGTGATTCAACAATTACGAGTGTATGACTCATTCCATCCCATTCCGTGGGTTATTCGCTTGCAGTATCTCCAAGATACGGACCGACACATCTTCTACTGAGAAGCCGTCAGTGTCCACCTTATGCTCTGCCTGACTGTAGGAATCCGAGCGTTCTTTAAGAAGGTTTCGTGCTTTCTCCAGCGTGTTTGAGCAACTAAGTAAAGGCCTAGTGTTCTCAGAATCTGCAACCCGCCGGATCGCTTCCTCAGGACTTACGGCGAGCCAAATGGTCAACGTGCTATCTGGTATCTCATCAAAGCGTCCAGGGACAACTGCCCAACCCCCTCCAGTTGCAATCACGACTTCGTCTTGATTGAGAGCTTCTCGAGTCTTTCTGTGTTCTTCCAGTCGGAAAAAGGATTCTCCAGGATCCTGAAAGATTTCAGAAATTGACTTACCGGTATCACGGATGATGGCCTCGTCAATGTCTTCGAAACGCCACCCCAGTTGCTCTGCTAGCTCCCTGCCTACAGCCGATTTCCCAGAACCCATGAAGCCTACAAGTAGAACCCTGTGGGCAAGGGATACCTTCACCGTTCGCCAAAGCCTCGTTCATTCAAGTGTGAGATGTAGCCATCAAAATTTCTCCGCACCTCGGAAAGAGAGTCACCACCAAACTTGGCTAGGAAGGCGTCTGCAAGTGTCAGCGCGACCATGCCTTCCGCGACGATAGCAGCAGCTGGCACAGCACAGACATCACTTCTCTCAACTGCGGCATCTCCATCTGACCCATCACGAAGGTCAACGCTAGGCAGTCTCTTTCTGAGTGTCGAGATTGGTTTCATCGCGCCATGAACAATAAGAGGCTCACCAGTCGTGACTCCCCCTTCAAGTCCACCCGCGCGGTTCGAGGCACGAACAATCCCTCCACTCCGTGATCTCTCATCAGCGCGTAGTATCGGATCATGCACTCCAGAGCCTGGCCGACGTGCACCTTCGAAACCAAGACCGATCTCGACACCTTTCACGGCATGGACTGACATCACCGCACCTGCCAAACGTCCATCAAGCTTTTGGTCCCATGACACATAGCTTCCGAGACCTACTGGAAGACCTAGGGCGACAACCTCAAATATGCCACCGAGCGTATCGCCTTTCTCCTTCGCTTCATCGATCTCAGCCATCATTCTCGTTACTGCACCCTCATCGAGACAACGAACAGGGTTACAGTCAGCTACCTCATTGATATCCTCAGGCAACTCAATGATCTGAGCTTCAATGGGGCCAATAGACGTGACGTGACTCTCTACTCGGATACCAAATTCAGATAAGAATCTTTTGGCGACGGCAGCGCATGCCACACGAGCCGCAGTTTCCCGAGCGCTCGCCCGCTCTAGAATGTCACGTACGTCACGACGGTCGTACTTCAGGGCGCCAACCAGATCAGCGTGACCCGGCCGTGGCAAATAATGAGGCCGCAGGGCTTTTGGATTTGTATCCTCACCAGGAGGAAGATGACTCATCGCCGTAGTCCAGTTCTCCCAGTCACGGTTCCAAATCAACATTGCAATCGGAGATCCAAGTGTTTCACCCAAGCGCACACCACTCAGAAGTTCGGCGCGATCACTCTCAATCTGCATACGCCGTCCTCGCCCATAGCCTCCCTGACGACGCTCTAATTCAGGATCTACATCCCGCTCCATCTCCAGGGAAAGACCTGCAGGAATCCCTTCGATAAGGGCGGTGAGACCCCGACCGTGTGATTCTCCAGCAGTACTAAATGAGATGTGTCCCATATTACCCCTGATTAGGACTATAAGCCCTTAATCCAACGCACCTAACCGTATCAGTATATAGATAAGGTTCGAGTGTGAACCAAGAGCTGTCCTGACTAGATAGAGATAATCCGCAGGTGTCCAGGACGCTTCGTTGAGGGCTCAACCGAGCATTTACAAGGGACTACCAGAAGAAGTTGAGAATGTTATAACGGGCAATCAGAAAGCATAATCTGCCAATCTTTCTTACCTGCTACAAGTAACCTGATCAGGAGCACTCGGAGCTCCCAAGAGAGTCATAGTTGGAATCGGCCCATGATAAATGGAGCAACCCTCTATGGGTTCAAGAGCTACATGAGTGGCCGTAGCTGACCAACCTTCAGAATCAGCGTTGACGGATATACTCACATCGCGAGAACTGATGAAGGCCAAATCTGATTTCTCTGCAGTATAGGAATACTCGCTGGCGTAGTAGATCTCCTGCTGGCTTGCCAGGTTCTTAAGATCAGCTTCCATAGCAGCGAAATACGATCCATGTGTCGTGTTAGAAATCTTGGGAATCGCTATGGCCACCAGAATGCCCAAAATCACAATGACTATAAGTAGATCTATAAGTGTAAAGCCCTGTTTGTTACTCATTTCTGGGTCCGAGGCTTGTGTGGCAATTATCTATGAGCAGAACATCCACAGAAAGAACCTAGCTCTAAAGTTCAATCAGGAGAAAGATCAGTATGCCAGGGATCTTCAAGCGGTGGCGTCCATCGAGGTACATGGGGATGCCAAAGATTACTCTTGAGAATCCACCCTAGAGCGGAAACACCATCTTTCCAACCGATTTTCTTTCCTTCAGAGTAAGAACGTCCGTGATAACTGATCGGTAACTCATATATGCGCGCACCCGCTTGGGCCAATCGAGCAGTCAGTTCCGGTTCGATCCCGAACCTCTTGGTGGAAAGGGGCAGTGACCGGAGCAGATCAGTGCGAATCATCTTATAGCAGGTCTCCATATCGGTGAGGTTCACGTCAGTCAGGATATTTGACAGAAGTGTTAACAGGCGATTTCCAACTGAGTGCCAAAACAACAACACTCGGTGAGGACCACCCAAAAAACGTGAGCCGTAAACAGCATCAGCCTTGCCACTTAGGATCGGCTCCAAAAGAACAGGAAGTTCCTGCGGATCATACTCAAGATCAGCGTCCTGAATAACTACGACATGCCCTTTTACCTGCTCAAACCCCGTACGGAGTGCAGCACCCTTCCCCAGATTCTTCTCATGCATGCACAGTTGGTCAATCAACTCATCTGCCAGATCGACTAGTAGATCACGCGTCCCATCGGTTGAGCCATCGTCAACGACAATCACATCTAAATCAAGTGGAACCTCTCTGACCTGACGCAATAATTTCTCGACCGTTGCTATCTCGTTAAAAACCGGAATTACAACGGAAAGGACCACCCTGTCCCAAGGCAGAGAGGCATCACGCGGAATGGGAGAACCAACCTGTGGAATTTTCTTGTCTGGACTTCTCTGAGCCATAGCGATTCTAGAGACGTTCAATGTTGATCAAGTCTCAGGGGGACCCCCGAGCTAGTAAATCTGTTATACAAACCCGTCTAGTCGCCAGCATTAAATCGAGTCGTAGCTACCCTGGGTTAGTGCAACTTACCCAGGCCGAGCAATCTTCCGGATATCTCCTGGCATCGCATATCCGATACCAGAAAGCCGCCCAACTGGTAGTAGTGCCTCTGGATCAACCTCTGATCTACCTTTGATTAGAGGAAGTGAGGCATCCAGCCTGATACCGATCACTCTCCCAATCACAAGTGTGTTGGGAGCAGCACCCAAAGTGACCTCCTGTTCGAGAACGCACTCAAGTACCGCTGGGCATCCCTCGACATATGGTGCATCTACACGATCAGACAGTTCAGCCTTTAATCCAGCAAGTTTGAACTCGTCTACAGCTGCCTCCACTTCCGCGGAAGTAAGATTCATTACATCGAGTTGCGAAGCTGTAACAACATTCGCGCAAAAAGCGAGCCGCTCCCTGATATTGATTAAGGTATCTTTTGGGCCAGTTGAACGGTGACCGACCGAAACACCAACAAGAATTGGTGTGTGGGATAGAGCAGAAAAATAGCTGAATGGAGCTAGGTTCGGTGTGTCGCCTGAGCCCCAAGTCGAGATCCAACCAATTGGACGCGGAACTACTAGTGATGTTAGAAGCTGGTAACGTTCGCTAGCGGAGATCTCACCTGTATCAATTGATCGGACCGCATCATCCGATTTTGGACTAGGGGACTTACCATAACCCTTATTCAATGGTTCGCGGGTACTTCCAGAACCTGCCCAGCGTAGATCGTACTCCCTCGAAGTCCGTTTACCTGCCTGAGGTCATCTACAGTGGTTTGGTGCCTTCTAGCAATCGTCCACAAAGAATCTCCAGATCTTACTGTATAGGATATCTCTGCTGATCGGGAAGCTGTACGTCTCTGAAGCACCTCTACGTAGCCAGCATATTGATTTGGGAAAATTGCAACATGGTAATGCGGAGGATAACGCTCCCTTGTTGCCTCTAGGACACGGGCCTGCTCTAGCTCACCGAGAACCCTTTCGAGCCACGCTCGACAGTTTCGATTTCCACTGTAACGCAGATCTACAGCCATACCAGTTGGGTGGACTGACCGGTCTGAGGCGTTACGCGGTTGTCGTTCGGTTGGCCTTGTTAGGCTCGTAATGACTAACTGCTCACCACAAGCCACCCTGTACTGACGGGACAGACGTTCAATGAAGAGAGCAACTTCTGGACGAGCGAATGGAAATGACACTGCATGCAGTTGAAAATTACGGGTCGGACTTACCCTGACGAGCCATCCTTGTGAAGCGAAGTACCGAACCCGTTCAGGAGTATCTATGTAGGTAAAGTCGTGTTCTTCTGCGACCTGATTCTGAAGATCTAGCGATTTGCTCGAACCTCTTAAACTCTGACCGGAAACCGGAGTGGTCCACGCCACTACTAGAATCAGAAAAAGGGGGCAAATGAAGACCCTTTTAGCGGCACACTCTGTCACAACCGTTTTTGTCATGGCACCCCATATGTAAACATATGTTTTCACTGAGACAAGGATCCGTCTCATGCTAGTGCATGGTGTTCTACAAAGACCTCTATATTCAACCCTCAGTAGCAGAGTACAACTGAGCTACAACATCCCAATTGACGACATGCCACCAAGCAGAAAGGTAGTCAGGGCGACGGTTCTGGTAGTTCAGATAATATGCATGCTCCCAGACATCCACACCGAGGATCGGCGTCATTCCCCTCATCAATGGGCTATCCTGATTAGCAGTTGAGAAGCAGGAGACCGCCCCATCGCCATCAACGCATAACCACCCCCACCCCGATCCAAACTGTCCTCCCGCGGTTGCCTGGAACTTAGATTTGAAGTCGTCTAAGGATCCAAAAGCATTATTGATGGCTAGTGAAAGATCCCCCGAAGGGCTATCTGCTCCACCCGGTGTCATGACCGACCAGAAGAGAGCATGGTTCACATAGCCACCTCCATTATTTCTGACCGCTCCTCTGATCGATTCTGGAAGTGCTTCAATGTTAGAGAGCAAGCCCTCCACACTATGACCATGAAAATCGGAATGGTCTGCTAACGCAGCATTAAGATTGTTGGTATACGCGGCGTGATGTTTACCGTGATGGATGCCCATCGTTCGGGCGTCAATATAGGGCTCGAGCGCGTCGTGATCGTACCCGAGATCCGGAAGTTCGAATGGATAGGCCATGTAGTATGACTCCTTAGCTCTGCTGATATCTAAGCAAAATGAATAGGGTTCCGGCGCCGTGTAGCTCCCTCAAACTCCTTCTCCAAACCTATCCGTAGCCCTCACCCAGGGTTTTCTCTCGAAGTAGCTCCTGGTCTCTTCAACCACAGTTGGAGCAAGGAAAATAAGGGCAATTAAGTTTGGCCAGATGACAATCGCCAACGCGACATCACCTAACGCCCATACGACCGCTAGTGGAAGCACTGCCCCTAGGAAGTGAGCTGTTAGAAAAAGCACTTTATAGGGTAATAGCGCGCTCTGTCCGAAAAGATAGTGCGCACATCTATCTCCGTAGTAACTCCAGGAAATCGCGGTAGAGATTCCAAAAAGCAGCACACCAAACACGACGATTAAATGACCCCAGTCTCCTAAGGGAGCCAATCCTTCTCGGAATGCTGCAGCTGTTAGGGGCGCTGCATTCTCTACTGCGTCTCCGTAAAGCGAAGAAAGAGTGTCTAAGCCCGAGGCGTTAACAGCGGTTCCTAGTTGAGGAAAAACTGTTCCGGTAAATAGCTGCGTCTGTGCCTCGTCAACGTATAGTCTGTTTACAGGCGCCTCATGCCATGAAACGAGCGGATCACCCACTCCCGCTTGCAGGTGCGAACCCTCAATGATCACGATCTCGTCAGGTGACCCAACCCCCTCATATCTGCTCTCTGCTGTCTGTGCAGTATACGTAATATCTCCTCCACCAAGCGTGATTTCTGTCGGGAACCGTTCCGAATAAGTTCCGGTCAGAATAATCACAAGACCAGTGAACGAGCAGATCACGATGGTATCGATGAACGGCTCCAGCAGCGCAACTACACCCTCTGATACCGGCTCATTTGTTTTTGCCGCAGCGTGTGCGATGGGTGCTGAACCCTGACCAGCTTCATTCGAAAAAAGACCTCGTCGTACGCCCCACATCAGAGTAACGATGAAAACACCCGCGCCCACCCCAGCAACACCCGCTTGCGGGTTAAAGGCTTCAGTGAAAATCGTGACAAAGGCACCCGGCACTGCACCTAAGTTCATCAGGATGATCAGTAGTGCACCGGCCACGTAGATACCAGCCATGATCGGCGCTAGGACTGCAGTCACTCGTCCGATACGCCCGATTCCACCAAGGATCACAGCAGCGACAATACTTGCAGTGATCGCTCCAGTGACCCATAGAGGTACGCCGAATGTCGTACCCAACTGATCAGCAACTGTGTTTGCCTGCACCGCGTTCCCCGTAAAGAACGCGGTAAAAGCAAGCATAATCGCAAAGAAAACGGCCATCGGCTTCCACTTCGGTCCGAGCCCCTTCTCGATGTAGTACATCGGTCCACCTGCTACCGTCCCGCGCTCATCTTCAATCCGGTATTTCTGAGCTAGCGTGACTTCCGAGTATTTTGTTGCCATACCCAAGAAGGCGGTCACCCACATCCAGAAGAGCGCTCCGGGACCACCCCAATGAATTGCCATCGCCACCCCAGCGATGTTGCCTATACCTACTGTAGCTGAGAGGGCTGTAGTCAGGGCCTGGAAATGTGATACATCTCCGGGATCATCTGGGTCATCGTATTTTCCACTGGTGACTCCGAAGCCATGCACAAGGCGGGTAATTTGGACAAAGCCCGTCCGGACTGTGAGGTACGCACCAGTGCCGAGTAAAAGGATCACCATGAATGCAACTTGCTCACCACCGATTGGAATCCCGATCTCGATGATGTACGTGTTGGCGAAGTCTACGATGGGCTGCAATAGACTATTTAAGATTTCTAACAAATTCATGAGCGTCTATTCCCTATAAGGCATGGTTGGGGAGACAGATATCAGATCACCTGGCTACGCTGCAGCAAGGGCCGTATCGCAGACATGAGCAGCAACCATGTAGGCAAGCAACTCGTGTGCTCGGTTCACTATCTCATCCACTGATGGGCTCTCTTGGAACATCTCCTCAGCCTTATCGCGCAATTCAGGGATGGTCGGCAGATGTGGTAATGACATCTCAGCGATCCGTGTTTCGAGTTGGTCTCGGGTACGCTTTGCCCGATCCGAAAGATCTTCCAATGTATGGGATTCGGCCCATGACTCCCTAACCCGAGCCGCAATGGTCTCAACGCTGAACGACCCCGCCAATTCAGTGGCGACCTTATCTATCACTTTTCGTCCGATCGGGTTCACTCCTCGAATAACTTCGTCCGGTGGTGATCTAAGATCCCAAACTAACCCGAACCAAGACATAACTTTCAGGATATAATAGGAGATATCGATCTCCCACCAACGAAAGCCCTGACGAGTCGAACTCTGGTAATGGTGATGGTTATTGTGCCAACCTTCACCGAGCGTAATAAGCGCCAGAAAAAAGTTGTTACGTGAGTCGTCCCCAGTCAGATAACGCTGAGAACCCCACTCGTGTGACAGAGAGTTGATAGAAAAAGTACCGTGGTAGAGTGCAACGGTACTCCAGAAAAATCCGACCACAAGCATGGGCCATCCACCCCATAGCCACATGCCAAATCCAAGCAGGATCGCAGGCGTATAATTTGTCTTATTTAGGATCACAAGCTCTCGGTATTGCGTGAGATCCCTAACCGTTCCGGGATCAGGCTCCCAGTTCTTCGGATTGAAGATCCAGCCAAAGTGTGAATACCAGAATCCGAAATGCCGAGGAGAATGAACATCTTCCGGGGTGTCAGAGTGCAAATGATGATGACGATGAACCGCAGCCCACCAAATTGCACCTCGTTGAGCAGATGTTTGACCCAAGAATGCAATGAAGAATTGCATAACTCGGTTGGTTTTATACGACCGGTGACTGAAGTACCGGTGGTATCCCGCCGTGATCGCCCACATACGAATGAAGTAGAGCACCACCGCAACCCATAGAGCCTGTAGGGTCACTCCAGTCCATATCGCTCCAAAACAAGCCAGATGGACGAGAACAAATGGGATTGTGGTCGGGTAGACGATATCGTCTTGCGGCGCGTGGGCGTGGTCGCTGGCCACTCCCTATCCTCCGGTCAGAAGATGAGTAAGGGTGCGCAACAACGGCCGAACGTAATGAAGGATAGGCAAGTAGCCAAGGATTGACGAAGTTTCCTGCGACCGTGAGTGTTTGAATCAGCTATTTATTCTGACTGTTAGAAATAAGAAAAAATAGACGCTGAACTGAGTGTTTTACGTTAATCCTTTAGTTTAAGAGACACATGAGCGACATAGCTGTAATGCCTGAACAGGAAGCAAACGTGAGTCGACTAGAGTACAAAGTGAAAGACCTCGCCCTGTCTGAGTGGGGGAGAAACGAGATACGTCTCGCCGAGCACGAAATGCCAGGATTAATGGCGGCTCGTGCTGAGTATGGTCCGGAGCAGCCTCTCGCCGGTCTCAAAGTAGCCGGCTCACTGCACATGACCGTTCAAACCGCTGTACTGATCGAAACACTCATGGATCTCGGGGCTGATGTGCGCTGGGCTTCGTGTAACATTTTTTCCACACAGGACCATGCGGCAGCGGCCGTCGTTGTTGGAAGAGAAGGAACGCCGGAAAATCCGAGCGGAGCATCTGTTTTTGCATGGAAAGAAGAAACGTTAGAGGAATACTGGTGGTGCACGGACCAAATGATCACATGGCCGGATGGATCAGGCCCCGACCTACTCGTTGATGATGGCGGAGACGCGACTCTGCTCATTCACAAGGGTGTTGAGTTTGCTGTTCCGGAAGGTATTCCCGATTTCGATCCGAAGAATGATCCGGAAGAGTGGCAAGTCATCTTGCAGTTGATCCATCGCACGCTCTCGGAAGATCCAGGAAAGTGGGAGCGAATCGCTTCATCTGTCCGAGGAGTGTCCGAGGAAACCACAACCGGCGTCAAAAGACTTTACGAGATGGAAGAAGCCAGCACTCTCCTCTTCCCGGCAATTAACGTTAATGACTCAGTCACTAAGTCGAAGTTTGACAACCTATATGGTTGCCGCCACTCAGTAGTCGATGGACTGAACAGAGCAACCGATGTCATGCTCTCTGGCAAGACCGCAGTAATCCTTGGATATGGCGATGTAGGCAAAGGGTGCGCGCAAGCACTCAAGAGCCAAGGTGCGCGAGTAGTCGTAGCGGAAATCGATCCCATATGTGCACTTCAAGCTTCAATGGAAGGATACTCTGTTTTGAGGCTTGAAGACGTCTTGGAGACAGCTGATGTATTCGTGACAGCAACCGGAAACAGAGACATCATTACGGCGACTGATATGGCTTCTATGAAGGACAAGGCTATCGTCGCGAATATTGGCCACTTCGATAATGAGATTGATATGGCTGGCTTGGAAGATGTCCCAGGGATCGTTAAGAGT
>CEVA01117790.1_pt1 | contig 12083 bp, 11 predicted proteins | sample 361521 | NCBI WGS metagenome assembly CEVA01 (sample SAMEA2622823, study PRJEB7988) | marine metagenome | isolation source: saline water (ENVO:00002010), including | reverse complement strand
AATCTGCCGTCAAAAATGTCGAACCACAAAAAAGTAATGAAACATTTTTTCAAAATAGCTGATAACCCTCATCAATTCTACGAATCACTGGATTACCATAACAAAAGGCTACTCCAAAACATCTTGTTTCCTGAAGGTTTCCGTTTTTCCATGAAAAACAAGGAATGTCGAACCAGTAAATTGAATATTTTATTCGAATTAACTAATTCATTTTTAAAACAATACGACCCTAAAAAAGAAAAGACCCAAACAGAAAAACTGCTTGAGTCTCATTTAGTAGCGGGAACTGGACTCGAACCAGTGACCTTCGGGTTATGAGTTCGAGGTACAAATTTCTTACTCCCTGTTTACAAGGGTTCCCAGCTGTCTATTTTACAAAAACGTATGCACTTTCGTATGCAAATCGTATGCAGTTTGATGTTGAGGTTCAACATTAAATTTCGTTGTTCAAAAGTAACAAAATTTCTGCTTAAAGCGGATTTATTTCTTCATGTAATCTTGCCATTTGATTAGGACAAATTTATCGTTTCCGTTTTCTTTCTTTCTCAAAAAACCGTATTCATAGACAAACAGATAAACATCACCCTTTTGGTTCTTCCAATAATGCGTAAAGAACTTTGGGTCAAATCCCTCCCCTACTAGTATTGATTGCCTAACCACCGCTTTGCCTGCCTTGTTATACTCTTTTAAAATCCTTCGATTCAATCGTAATTGATTATCTACTTTATTGTAGAACCGTTCTGGGCGTTCCCTTTCAACTTTGTACTGATGCGCACTCTTACACCTTGGGTCGCAATATTTTTTGTCGATCCTGCCCGTCAGTTTTTTACCACAATTGAGACATTCTTCTTGTAATCTATTCATTTCTTGAATTTAAGTGTATCCTATACGCAAGTTATTCGAATAAAATACGGGTTATATTTTTAAGTTTATATAATTTGACAAGAAAAAAATGGAATTACGTAAAACCGTCACCTTAAAACATCTTTTGATAAACAAGAGAAAATGCATCGGCATCCAATTCAATTCCGATAAAGTATTGCATGCTCTTATTGAGGCTATACCAAACATTTCTTGGAGCGCCGAGTTCGCTATGTACTACCTCCCTAATCGAAAGTCTAATATAGACCTGATATTCAAAACGTTTCACGGAGTGGCTTGGGTTAATGGTAACTATTTTTTTCAGGAAAAAGTTGTTAACGACAACAATCCCGTCATTAAACTGGACAGGTATAGGAATAGAACACTTGAGAAAGGTTACAAACCATGCCCAGAATCTTACCTACTGAAACTTGAACTGAAAAGGTATTCAGCAAATACCGTTAAAAATTACGTTTCGAGCTTTGAATCCTTTATCAACCATTTCAAGGACAAGGAACTTAATGAAATAAACGAAGCGGATATTAGAAAATACCTGCAGTCTATGATAAAAGAAGGGGTTTCAGATTCTCATGTGAACCTCATGATTAATAGTATAAAGTTCTATTACGAAACCGTCCTTGGTATGCCCAACCGCTTCTACTCCATAGAACGGCCCAGAAAGAAAAAGACACTGCCCAAAGTTCTTTCTAAAGAGGAAGTCTTGAGAATGATCGACTGTACTAGCAATATAAAGCACAGATGTATTGTCGCCCTATTGTATTCTTCAGGCCTCCGACGCAGTGAACTTTTGAAGTTACGCACAACGGATATTGATAGTAAAAGAATGGTAATCAACATCAGAGGTGCCAAAGGATGTAAGGACAGATTAACGGTTTTAAGCCCTAGTCTTTTAACCGACCTTAGGGATTACTACAGAGAGTACAGACCCGAAAAACACCTTTTTGAAAGCCCAAAGGGTGGTAAGTATAGTGCTTCGAGCGTACTAAAAATAGTGAAAAGAGCGGCAATTAGAGCTAAAGTAAAACAAAAAGTAACACCTCATATGCTTAGGCACAGTTTTGCCACACATCTTTTAGAAGAGGGCACAGACCTGAGACATATTCAATTGTTATTAGGGCATAATTCTACCAAAACAACGGAAATTTATACTCATGTTGCAAACAAAACCTTTGGTGAAATAAAAGATTTGTTATCTTAGACGTATAATGTAGATATACGTAATACGTATATCCAATTGTTAGCCACAAGCTATGAAGCCAACCGCACAAACAGCACATTTGGTTTTTGCCGACACAAAAGCCAACGCTCAAAAAACCAAAAGAGCTGTTTTTTGCCAACGCTCAAAAAAAACGAATGAAATGAGGGAAACCGTAAAGAAAGAAATTGAATGAAAAGTAATTTTATGACAAAGAAATTCAACCGAAAATAAATGGAGATAATAAAAAACAACCCATATCGAATTGCGGGAATTCTCTCAAATGTAACAGAAAGAGAATTACAAAAGCAAAAGACAAAAATAAAAGCATACACAAAGGTTGGAAAAGAAATCAAATCTGACTTTGACTTTGAAATTCTTGACAGCATTTCCAGAACAGAAGAATCTGTAAATAAAGCATTCTCAAATGTTGAGCAAAACCAAGATAAAGTGAATTACTCGCTATTTTGGTTTTTAAATGCAAGTCCATTTGACAATACAGCATTAGAGTACTTGAAAAGTGGTGATGAAGAAAAAGCTATTGAAATATGGGAAAAGGTAACGAATGACAAAGATGTTAATTCCAAGAACTTTTCCGCATTTAACAATTTAGGAACCTACAAACTATTAAGCCAAAGTAAGACAGAGATAAAAAAAGGAATTGAAGCCAAAATCAAACTGATTGAATCGGACTATTTTGAAAATTTTGTTCATTCAGTTGCGGACCAAACTTATACAATTGACAAGCACAAGCAATCTGAAAAACTGATTGATGAGTTGCTAACGCAACTCAATAAACAGTATGCAAGTTCAGAAACTTTACAATTGTTTAGTGGTTGCAATGGTACAATTCAAAATTATCTGTCGAAAAAATTTACAGAAAGACCATTACATAATATAGAAAGTCGAATTGAAGGTTGCAAAAAGAAACGTAAAGCGGATAATGAAAATGCTTATGAATTTGGTTTAAAATTGGTCACAGATTGTAAAGATGATTTATCACTTTTAAATTCACTACTTGGTAATTCTGACTTGAAATATAAAACAATAGCAGACCAATTAGCCAATGAAATAATGCAATGCGGAATTGATTATTTTAATGCAAATCAAAATAGCAATAATGAAAAGGTTGTAAATCAGGAGCATCTAAAGTATATGGGTTTGAAAGAAGAAAACCCATTACAAAAAGCTCAAAAACTTACAAAAATTGCAGATAGAATAGCGGTTGGAAAACTTACAAAAGATAGAGCAAAAGACAACCTTGCTACCCTTGAAGAAATGAAAGACCAAGAGGTTAATCAGGCGATTGCACTATTAAGTTCTATAAAAATGGCTTACGATAAAGCGATTAGTGAAATTGACAATCAAGTATCGCAAATGCTAATGACAATGTCCTACAATCAGACTATCAACTACACAAAAGTTGATAAGATGAAAGCAAACTGCCTTGATTGGTCAAAGGTTGTAGAAGTAATTAGTAGTGGTATTAGTGAAAAAGATGTTGTAGCAATCCAGAATTGCTCAAATCAGAGCAAAGTTTCTGAATACAAAAGTTTAGTGGATTTTCTATTTACTAAAATTGGGCCTCTACAAATCAATAAAGTAAAATATTTATGCTATTGGAAAGATGTTAGAGCGGCTCAAGCAAAATCAACAGCTAAAAAAATTGGTAGAACTGCAATTGACACCGCAACAAGTGCGAATGAGGCATCTGGCGGTTGTTTAGGAGAAATATTTAGTAGAATAATCGGGATTGTTATAGTAATAATCATTATTATGATAATAGGTGGTATACTTTCTCTTTTTGATTAAAAAATGATTATGAAAAAAACAGCATTACTTAAAATTACACTTCTGTTAATATCAACCAATCTTTTTGCTCAACAGCAACAAGATTCAATTTTGGTTAAGGAAATACCAAGCATAAAAAGTCATCTATTAAAGCAGCAACAAAAGGTTGATGCCCTAACCAAAAAGTTAAATAGTCAAAACTACACGATTGGAAAACAAGGTCAAACCATTTCCCGTTTACAAACTGAAAATGAAAACTTAAATATTTCTATTGATAGTTTGAGTCAACTTATTGAAACCAATAAGAAAAACATTGTAATCAATTCCGAAGAACTTGGCACTAAAATTCAAGACACAGAGAAAAAGGCAGATTCGCAAATTGCCGAATTAGATAGCAACGTAGAGAAAAATCGTCTGTATTGGATTATTGCAACTTTAGGAACACTTCTGTTAGGCGGTTTGATTTATTGGTTATTGGGGAAACGCATCACTTCAAGCAAAACAGATGTAGAAACTCAAATTAGAAATACCAAAGCTTCACTTGAAGAGGAAAGCGTAAAATTGGATAACAAATTGGTCGAAGTTTTAGAAACACAATTAAAACTGCAACAAGAAACAAGTAAATCACAATCAGTCGTTTCAAATGATAAGGCAGACCATTCTTTGGCTTTAAAAGTTGCAGATGAAATCATTCGTATTCAAAAGAATTTGAGCAGAATGGACGAAAAAACCAAGGGATTAAAACAATTAAATTCTTCTGTTAAACGTATTCAGGACAATTTTGCTTCCAATGGTTACGAATTAGTAGATATGCTTGGAAAAGAATACAAAGAAGGAATGAAAGTAACTGCAAACTTTGTTCCAAGCGAAGATTTAGAAACAGGCAAACAAATCATAACAAGAATCATAAAGCCACAAGTAAACTTTGAAGGAGCTATGATACAAGCAGCTCAAATTGAAGTTAGTGTTGGTGAATAAAATATTATCAAATGGCAAGAACAAAAATTGATTACGGAATAGATTTAGGTACAACGAATTCCGCTATTTCAAGAATGGAAAATGGAGAACCAACCATTAAAAAAACGGACACTTTAAAAGACACAATGCCTTCTTGTGTATATATAAACAAGAAAAAAGCTATCCAAGTTGGCGACAGTGCATACAACGCATTGAAAAGAGATAAATTAAAGGCTATGAAAAATTGGGATGATTCCAATTCCAATTCTTACATAGAATTTAAGCGTACAATGGGAACTGATAAAAAATATGCAAGTTCTAATCTTGACAAAGAACTTACAAGCGAAGAATTGTCAGCAGAAGTTTTAAAAACATTGAAGTCTTTTGTTAAAGATGAAAATGTAAATTCTATTGTAATTACTGTTCCTGCGGCTTTCAAAAACAACCAAAAAGAAGCTACAAGAGAAGCAGCAAAATTAGCAGGTTTCAGTCATATTGAGTTGTTACAAGAACCTGTTGCTGCATCAATGGCTTATGGTTTAGATTCGGATAAAAAAGATGGCTTTTGGTTAGTTTTTGACTTTGGTGGTGGAACATTTGATGCAGCATTACTAAAAGTGGAAGAAGGCATTATGAAAGTGATTGACACCGAAGGTGACAATTATTTAGGTGGTAAAAATTTGGACTTTGCTATTGTTGATGAAATCATTTTACCATACTTACAAGAAAATTTTGTAATAGATTCCATTTTAGCGGATGATACAAAAAAGCAAATTCTACGAAACGCTATGAAGTTTTATGCAGAGGAAACTAAAATCAAACTTTCTTTTAATGATACGCATAACATTTTATCAGATTTAGGCGATATTCCCGGAGAAGATGACGAGGGCGAAGAATTTGAATTGGACATTACAGTTACACAAGCAGACATTACTAAAGCTGTTGCACCTGTTTTTCAAAAAGCTATTGATGTTAGTTTAAGTCTTTTAAAGCGTAACAATCTAAAAGGTGCTGATTTAGATTCTCTAATTCTTGTTGGTGGACCAACTTTTTCGCCTGTATTAAGAAAAATGTTGGAAGAACAAATTTGCAAACCTGATACGAGTGCAGACCCAATGACAGTAGTTTCAAAAGGTGCTGCATTATATGCTTCAACGGTTAATGTTTCAGAAGAAGTAAGAGAACAAACACGAGATAAAACAAAAATTCAACTTGAGATAGCACACGAAGCATCAACAGTTGAAACAGAAGAGTTTGTACCTATTAAAATTTTAGAAGACAAAACAGAAGGAAATATTCCTGAAACCGTTTTTGCAGAAGTTACCAGAGGAGACAAAGCTTGGTCAAGTGGAAAAGTAGAAATCAATACCATTGGTGAAGTTGTAGAAATTCAACTAAACGAAGGAAAAACCAATGTTTTTGAAGTAGTTCTGTATGACGACAAGGGAAACATTTTAGAATGTGAGCCATCATCTTTTAGTGTAATTCAAGGTTCAAAAATTGGAAGTGCTACACTACCATACAATGTTGGGATTGAATTGAAAGACCGAACAACAGGCAAAGTTCGTTTCACTACCATAAAAGGTTTAGAAAAAAATCAATCTATTCCAGCAGTTGGAACGAGAAACGGATTAAAAACCCAAAAGCAAATTCGCCCAGGAATGGATTCTGACTTTATAAAAATCCCTGTTTATGAAGGTGAGCACAATTCAGAGGGAACAAGAGCAATTTATAATGAACACGTTACGGATATTAAAATAAGTGGAGCTGACTTACCTTCTCTTTTACCTGAAAATAGTGATGTCGACTTAACCGTAAATATTGATAGGTCAGAGAAAGTGACTGTAACAGCTTACTTCCCATATTTAGACTACTCAACAGAAATAGAAGTTGACAGTACCAAAACATCTATTGAAACTTCTTGGTTAGCTAATGAAATTAGAAAAGCTAAAGGAAGTATTGCTGAATTAAAACAAGACGGCAATTCTAACAATGGACAATTACAAAAAGTTGAAGCAGAATTAGACCAAATCGAAAAAGCATTTGAGAACAACAAAAATGATGTAGATGGTAAGCAAGAAGTTTTAACTAATTTAAGAAAGTCATTAAAAACCATTGACGAACTCAACGAAACAACAGAATGGCCTAAATTAGAAGAAGAGCTTAAAGAGGAGTTTTACCGATTAGAAAAAGCTAACAATGAATTAGGTAATGAACAAACTAATCAAATAGTCAATCAATTCCGTTCACAATTGGATGAAGTCATTCGAGCAAAAGACGTTAAACTTGGGAATGTACTTTTAGAAGAAATTGGAGGTTTCTTTTTCCAATTAACAATGATTTACCAATTAGTGGGTATTCTTCGAGGATTTGATAGTGAATTCCACTCGTTGCATTGGGCTGATTCAAATAGAGCACGAACACTAATAAACAAAGGGCTACAAATTATTAGTGAAAATCCAAATGTCAATGATTTAAGACCGATTGTTGTTTCGCTTTATGATTTATTACCAATGGAAGAAAGACCAAGTGGAGACGATTCTGTTTTAGTTGGATAAAATTTTAAAATATGAAGAAAGTATTTTTATTAACTATATTTCTGTTTACGATAGTGACAATTTCAAATGCCCAAAGCTATTTAGGTTATGTATCCAAACAAGTAAACTTTAGAACAGAGGCAAATACTAATTGTACCGTAATCTCGACCTTGCAGAGAGGGACTGCCCTATTTATTATTTCGAAAGAAAAAATAAACGGGTTTTATCAAGTATTAAATATTGAAACTAATAAAGAGGGTTTTGTACATTCAAATTTCGTTCAATTAGACAGAGCATTACCAAAAAATGAAGACGGTATTTTCACACCAGTTGGAAAGACAAGTTCTTCAAAACCAGTAATCAAAATACATAATAATACAAGTCTTACACTTACTTTAAAGCTGAATAGTGATTTGTACACCTTTTCGCCACAAGAAAGAAAAACATTGACATTAACATCAGGTTCATATACTTACAGAGCATCAGCACCAGGAGTCCTTCCAGACTATGGAACTGAAAATATGCAGAGTAATTATGAATATGAATGGAGCTTCTATGTATCAACGTCCAGAAATTAAATGAAGCAAACAAACAACATATTATCCAAAGGTCAATCCATTAATGATAAGTTCAAAGTAACTTTCTTTCTTAAAAAGGGAAGTTATGCCGAAACCTATCGAGTAAAAGACCAAGACGGAAAAACCAAATTATTGAAGCTGTTTGCGTATTCAAAATTGAATAGAACACAGTTTACTGAAAATGATGATGTTTTGGAAGTTGAGATTTTAAAGGAAATCAAACATCCTAATTTGGTTAAATTTTGTGATAGTGGTGAATTACTTCTTGATGGTCAAAAATACGCTTATGCTATTCTTGATTTCATTAGTGGTGAAACTTTGGCTGATAAATTAAAACGTGAGCAATCACTTAATATTTACGAAGCAAAAGACATCATTTTAGGAGTTTTAAACGGATTGAAGTATTTACATTCTTTAAACAACCCAATCATCCACAACGATATTACCAACTTAAATGTGATGTTGGATTTATCAGGTAAAATATCTATTCCAAAAATAATTGATTTTGGTTATGCTCGTTTTTTAAGTCAATCCAATAAGGAATTTTTGAAAGATGGTTTAAATCCATTTTACCAAGCGAATGAAGCATTTAATAAAATCTTTTCTGTACAAAGTGATGTGTTTTCGGTTGGTGCTTTGTATTATCATTTATTGGAAGGATTACCACCTTGGTTCGTAGAAATTTCCAAATACAAGACAGATACCTTAAAATTAGAAGATGCTGTTCTTGACGAACGAAAAAAGCCTTTAAAATTTTCAAACATTACTGATGTTCAAACTCAAAATATCGTTAATAAGGCTTTACAACCAAATGCAGAGAATCGTTTTAAAAATGTAAATGATTTTGTAAAAGCTATTAACGGTGAATTGGAAATTCAATTGTCTTCGCCACAACAGACTTCAAAACCTAAAATAAAAGAAATAAAAAAAGGGAAAGGTTTTTCAGCTATTGCAGGAATGCAGGAATTAAAAGATACTATTAAACTTGATGTCATTGATGCTTTAAACGAAAAAGAACGTTATGCAGAATATGGTTTAACCATTCCTAACGGTATGTTACTTTACGGTCCACCAGGTTGCGGTAAGACTTTTTTTGCGGAGCGAATGGCAGAAGAAATAGGATTTAGCTTTTATCAATTAAAGCCTTCCGACATTCAAAGTAAGTTTGTAAATCAAACACAGGAACAAATCAAAGATATTTTTGATGAAGCTCGTGAAAATGCACCAAGTATAATTTTTATTGATGAATTAGATGCGGTTGTCCCAAATCGTGATAATTCAAGTGTAAATCATATGAACACCAGTGCTGTTAATGAATTTTTAGCACAAATGAATAATTGCGGTGAAGATGGCATTTTCATAATTGGAGCAACCAATAGACCAAATTCAATTGACCCAGCAATTTTAAGAGCAGGAAGATTAGATAAAGTAATTTACTTGCCACCACCAGACCTTGAAGCTCGTGAATTGATGTTTAAATTATACTTGGAGAAAAGACCAAGAGAAATCGGTTTGGATTATTCAGAATTTGCAAAAGCAACGGAAAACTATGTTTCGAGCGACATTAAATTCCTTTGTGATGAAGCTTCAAGAACAGCATTAAAATTGAAATCAAGAATATCAAAAGAAATACTTTTTGAAACAATAAAGAATAACAAACCTTCTATTTCACTGAAAGAATTGAATAGTTATATCTCAATTAAAGCAAAAATGGAAGGTTTAGCAGATAACACTAACGACCGACCAAAAATCGGTTTTAAAAATAATTAGATATGGAAACATTACAATTCGACAAACTTTTGCTTAAAACAGCTTTTTCCTGTATGGCTTGTGATGGCGATATAGACAAGCGAGAAATAAAACTGATTAAACGTTTGCATAAAGAGAAAAAGACTTTTGGAGATTTGGATGTCAATACAGAAATGGACAATCTTTTAATTGCCATCAATAAAGATGGACATCAATTTATGAGAGATTATTTTGATGAACTAACAACTTCTGAATTGACAGAAACCAATGAACTTAACTTGATTGAAGTTGCAATTGACACAATAAAAGCAGACGAAAAAGTTGAATATAGCGAAATCAAGTTTTTTAAAGTGATACGTTCAAAGCTAAAAATTGACAACGAACCAATTCTTGAAAAACATCCTGATTTTGAAGACTATTTGGAGCAAGATATTATTACAGATTCTTATTTAGCAAGACTTCAAGATGATTTCTTTGATACTCATATTTCAAACGAGTTTGAGTTAATAAGTGAAATTGATGATGATATTTTAGATAGTTTGAAAGAGGAGAATGAAGAATAGTGAGCTTTTGATTAAGGTTGTATTAGCAATTCTGATGTTCCTATGTTTATTGGATATGCCTTATGGTTTCTACCAATTTGTAAGATTTGTGGCATTAATTGGATTTGGAATTTTGGCATACAGAGCAAATGAACAACAGAGGCAGACTGAAATGATTATTTACGGTGGACTTGCCCTACTCTTTCAACCATTTTTTAAAATAGCACTTGGAAGAGAAATGTGGAATGTTGTAGATGTTATTGTCGGAATTGGATTAATTGGAAGTTTGATTATGAATAGAACGAAAAGCCAACGCTAAAAGCCATACACATTTGCAATTCGCTAAAGCTAACACACAAGCCAAAAATTGCAAAAGAGTATGTCTTTGCCAACGCTGAAAGACAAGTTAAATGGAAAAAAGCCAGTGGCTAACAATGTATAAAAATAATAGCGGTTTAATCGCTAAAACGAAATTAATGAAATATAATAAAGGTCTGTGTTAAACCGAAAAAATAATGCGTAAAACCCGCTACTATTCTTATACGAGACCGTTGGCTGTAATTTGAATAACAAAATGCGACACAAGAAAATAAAAAGAGTTTTTGCCAGAATTAAAAAAGGGAGACAATTAGTAGGCATTGAGGTTGAAAATCATAACTACACAATTTTCTTAAGCGGTAGCAATGTAAAACAAAACACTGGATTGAACATTAACGAGATTGAAATGCTCGAAGGTTCGTTAATTAGACCTGATTTTTATAAAAAGGGCGAAAAAATGTTTAATGAAAAAATTTGTGAAAAGGACAATTTACTCATACGAGATTTCTGGATAACATTAGTCCCAAATAATATCGAGAAATTTAAAGCTATAAATCAAACTAAAAAAATAGACTTCAAACAAATTAAGCAAGTGTTTACTTTTACAAGAAATGGAAGAGTCAATTGTGGAATAAAAACATTAGATGATGAAGTTGTTTTTGTTACAAAAAAAAGACTCGAAGGACTTACTAGTTTGGATGAATCAGAGTTTCATATATTAGAAAATTCTTATATAAATCCTATTTACTATAAAAATGGAGAAATAATGGCTGGAGGAAAAAAATGCTATTCAGACAATTCAATAATTAAAGAGCTTAATTTGAGATTTTCAGGAAATGTTGAGCAAATGCATCAAAATTTTGAAGAAAATGAACCAAATTTTTATTATTCTCATTCTAACAACTCAAATTATTCAAGCAATAGTTACGCTGAATATGGTGGACCTAGTGATGGTTATGGTGGACACATTGATGATGATTTTATTAATGATGTACTTGGAGGTCATCCAGATGCATATTGGAATATTGATTAAATGAAATATTGGGAAAAGTTATTAGTAAAATGGAGAAAAAAAGGTCGTGATGGTTTTTCAATACCTTATATTATCGGTAGTCAAAAATTTTTAAAAAAACCTTCAAAACAAAATATTGAAGATTTGCTTATTGACATTATTGAGAATTCGGAAAATGAAATCTATATTTCCTATTGTATGACAATTAATGACCTTATATTAGGAATAAGAGATAACTCAAAAAGAAGAATTAATGGCTATTTTCCACGATATAAAGAAAAAGAACAAAGTAAATTCTTTGTAACCAGTTTTATTTCTGACTTGGGAGCAGATGTTGAAAATATAATTGAAAAATTAAATGATAGATATTCTGAACGTATTTTAAAAGAACAATTTTCAATTAATAATAGAATTCCAGGAGATTATAATCAAAATGAGAAAGAATTTATAACTGACTGTTTAAAATAAAAAACTACAGCCAACAATGGCTATAAGTAATTGCTTGTTCTCGCCTACTTCTGA
>CEVA01208847.1_pt1 | contig 12101 bp, 10 predicted proteins | sample 361521 | NCBI WGS metagenome assembly CEVA01 (sample SAMEA2622823, study PRJEB7988) | marine metagenome | isolation source: saline water (ENVO:00002010), including | reverse complement strand
ATACCGGATTTCCGGACCAGTTGTGACTGCGACAGGGATAGCCCCCCGAATGTATGAGGTTGTCCGTGTCGGGAATGAAGGTTTGATGGGAGAAGTAATCGAACTGCATGGGGACCAATCGGTCATCCAAGTGTATGAAGAGACGTCCGGCATCAAGCCTGGCGAGCCAGTGGTTAGGACCGGGCAGACGCTTTCGGTCCAACTGGGGCCCGGACTGCTAACACAGATCTACGACGGGATACAGAGGCCGCTGCCAAAGCTAGAGGAGACCATGGGGGTGTTCATCACTAGAGGGGTGGATGCAGATGGCCTAGACCTAACCAAGGAATGGGAGTTCATCCCCAAGGTCAAGGCTGGAGACGAGGTCTCATCGGGACACGTCATTGGGACGGTGCAGGAGACAGAGACGATAGAACACAGGGTCATGGTTCCACCGGGAAAAGAAGGAGTGGTGAAGAACATAGAGTCCGGAACCTTCAACATCACACAGACAGTTTGCAAACTTGACGATGGCACGGAGATAGCAATGATGCAGGAGTGGCCTGTAAGGCACCCTAGGCCATTCGTGCAGAAGTACGCCCCAGACGTTCCGCTGATGACGGGCCAGAGGATACTAGACTTCCTTTTCCCTCTGGCCAAGGGCGGCACGGCCGGGATCCCCGGTCCGTTTGGATCGGGAAAGACGGTCACCCAGCAGCAGTTGGCCAAGTGGTCTGACGCCCAGATAGTCGTATACATCGGATGCGGTGAGAGGGGGAACGAGATGACGGAGGTGCTCGACGAGTTCCCCCACCTGATCGACCCTAACACGAACAAGCCCCTGATGAACAGGACCGTGATGATAGCCAACACGTCAAACATGCCAGTTGCAGCAAGAGAGGCTTCCGTGTACACAGGAGTCACTATCGCGGAGTACTTCCGTGACATGGGATATAACGTCGCACTGATGGCAGACTCAACCAGCAGGTGGGCAGAGGCCATGAGGGAAATATCCTCCAGACTGGAGGAGATGCCCGGCGAGGAAGGTTACCCAGCATACCTGTCGAGCAGACTAGCAGAGTTCTACGAGAGAGCCGGAAGGGTCCAGACCCTTTCCGGAGAAGACGGCTCGGTTTCGGTCATCGGCGCCGTTTCTCCGCCTGGAGGAGACATATCGGAGCCAGTGAGCCAGGGTACTCTGAGGATCGTGAAGGTCTTCTGGGGGCTGGATGCAGGGCTTGCAAGACAGAGACACTTCCCGGCAATCAACTGGCTTAGCTCCTACAGCCTATACCCACAGGCTTTGGACCAATGGTACCGCGACAACATATCAAGTGACTTCCCGGAGGTCAGAACCCAGATCAGCACGCTGCTGCAAGTGGAGGCCGAACTCCAAGAGATCGTCCAGCTTGTGGGATCAGATGCGTTGCCAATCGACCAGCAGCTCACTCTAGAGGTTGCTAGGATGATCAGGGAGTTCTTCCTGCAGCAGAACGCCTTCCACGACGTTGACACATACAGCGATCTGAAGCTCCAATATGACATGGCCAAGGCGATTCTGTCCTTCGAGGAGGAGGGGAAGAAGGCGATTGCAGGGGGAGCTCAGCTCGAGGACGTTGTCAACGTCCCTGCAAGGACCGACCTGATGAGGGGCAGATTCGAGAAGGGCTACGACTCCAGGATAGGGGAGCTCGTATCCGAGATGGGCAAGCAGATCGCTGCTAGCATGGAGGCCAGTTGAGGTGATACTATGACCGGAAAGGAGTACAGAACAATAACAGACGTGAAGGGCCCACTGGTGTTCCTAAACAAGACAGAGCCAGTTTCGTTCGGGGAGATCGTGCAGCTGAGACTGAGCGATGGCTCGATGAAGAACGGCCAGGTCCTAGACACATCAGACGACCAAGTGATCGTGCAAGTCTTCGAAGGGACGGCTTCAGTGGACAGACAAACCGGAGTGAAGTTCCTGGGAGACGTGTTCAAGCTGCCGGTTAGCAAGGGCCTGATAGGCCGCATCCTTGACGGGGCTGGCAGGCCCAGGGACGGCGGTCCAGAGATAGTAGCCGATGACATGGCGGACATTATTGGTGCAGCGATTAACCCCTACTCCAGACAGAGCCCCGAGTCTTTCATACAGACCGGAATCTCGGCCATAGACGCGTGCACTTCCCTTGTCAGGGGGCAGAAACTACCGATCTTCAGCGCCAGCGGACTACCTCACAACGACATAGCCCTGCAGATCGCGAGGCAGGCAAAGCTAGTCGACAGCGACGACGACTTCGTGGTCGTGTTCTGCGCTATGGGGATTACCGCCGAAGAGTACAACTTCTTCGTCCATGACCTAGAGAGGACCGGGGCGCTCGAGAATGCCGCACTCTTCGTCAATCTGGCCGACGACCCGGCCGTCGAGAGGCTGATCACCCCTAGACTGGCTCTCACGGCAGCGGAATACCTCGCCTTCGAGCACGACTACCACGTTCTGGTGATTTACACTGACATGACAAACTACTGCGAGTCGCTCCGGCAAATCGGAGCGGCAAGGGAGGAGGTGCCTGGCAGAAGGGGTTACCCAGGATACATGTACACCGACCTAGCGATGCTCTACGAGAGAGCGGGGCTAGTCAAGGGCAAGAAGGGGTCGATCACGCAATTCCCAATCCTGACCATGCCTGGTGACGACATCACACATCCCATACCAGACCTCTCTGGGTATATCACAGAGGGGCAGATAGTGATATCTAGGGAGCTTCACCAGAAGGGAATCTACCCACCGATCAACGTTCTACCTTCTCTGAGTAGGCTGATGAACGCAGGAATCGGACCTGGGAAGACCAGGGAGGATCACAAGTCCGTCTCAGACCAGCTATACGCCGCTTACGCCCAGGGCAGAGAGCTCAGGGGACTGGTTGCAATCGTGGGGGAGGACGCCCTTAACGAAAGAGACCTGCAGCTTCTAAAGTTCTCGGACATCTTCGAGGACCAGTTCCTCAGGCAGAGCAGGGACGAGGATCGCTCAATCCAGGATGGCACCCTTGATCTGGCATGGAACCTACTCTCGAACATCGACACGAAGTACCTAGTCAGACTCGATCAGAAGTGGATAGACAAGTACCACCCCACAGACAAGAAAGAGTAGTCAACACATGGAAGTGAATTAATGGCCCTAGACATAAAGCCCACGAGGTCCGAGCTAATCAACCTGAAGCGCAGGATAAAGCAGACCTCAAGCGGCTACAACCTACTCAAGATGAAGAGGGACGGGCTATTCCACGAGTTCAGGACTCTGCTGTCCGAAATGATAGCGGCCCGGGAGGAGCTGGTTGGCACCTACAGGGAGGCCTTGCAGGCCATCAACCTAGCATCCTCGATAGAAGGTGGCCTTTCGGTGAAGAGCGCTGCCATTGCAGCTTCGAAGCATCCCGAAGTCGAGGTCTCCAGGAGGAACATCATGGGAGTCGTTGTCCCGAAGGTAGAGGGGCAGAACCTCAAGCTATCCGCCGAAGACAGGGGGCTGGGGATGGTCGGTGGCTCGCCCTACATTGACGAGGCAGCGGACGCATACTCGCTACTCGTAGAGAAGGTGGTAAAGGCCGCAGAGATGGAAGCCACCCTGAAGAGGCTTCTAGAAGAGATCGAGGCCACAAAGAGGAGAGTTAATGCTCTCGAGTTCAAGGTGATACCGGAGATGAAGGAGGCCCAGACTTTCATACAGCTAAGGCTCGAGGAGATGGAACGAGAGGAGACTTTCCGCCTAAAGCGCTTCAAGAACAAGTGAGTTGGCAGAGAGCAGGGATCAAATCCCACGTCCCTCGGGGATAGTAATGAGGCGGTCACATCAGCGATCCCGAAAGTCAGTCTCAGGACCCAGGAAGAATTGTCATCGACAAGGAGACCTGGGGGGCCAGAGAGTTGTTCGAAGTAATCTGCTCGAGATACTTCGATCTGGGAAACGAGGGACCCTACCCGCCATCCTGGGAGGTCAGAGGGGCTGATGGAGAGGACGTCAGCAGGCAGCTGTTGAGCCTTAACAAGCACCTCAGCTCGATGGGGATGGTGGGATCGCTAGAGGAGAGCAACCCCCCGATACTCGCAATCTCCAAACTACCTCCGGGGAGAGACGTGATGCATGGGTGGCAGCAGGGCCTACTGTGGGCGGTTATGGCCACCTTCCTAACCTCTGTGGGTTCGCACTGGGTTGCACATTACGGGCATGGGAGCAACCCAGCGGGGACGGGTGAGTTCGGGCAGTCTGTGCTCTACTTCACTCTCCCCGTGATCCTGACCCTACTGGTCGCGAGCCAGGCCAGGGCCGCTGTAGCACGTAGGTTCGACGTGGACATAGGGCACATGATCCCAATAGTATTCCCCATCCCAGCATGGTGGCCATTCGGGCTTGTGGGGGTCCTCGGCCAAAGAAGGCCAGACCTTGTCCCGATGCCCAGCCGTCGAGCTCTGGGCTCGATCGAAATTGCAGCACCCCTCGTAATCTCCGTCTCAGGATTCCTACTGACCATTGCGGGACTGATGATGACCTCCAGCAGCCCTCCCGAGCTGGACGGCCCGCCCGTCGTTTTCGAGGCGGGCCTGTTAGCAAGCTCTCTCGCGGACTCCTGGATGGGAGGCGAAATGGAGATTCGCCTTCAGTGGCTCCACCCGACGGGGATAGCTGGAATTGCACTGTCCCTGGTGGGCTGGGGGCTGATGCTCCCTATCCCCGGGTTGCCTGGAGACAGAGTCCTACAATCGGTAATCGGGCCCTCGGAGATGAGGAAAGGGGGTGCCCAGACCTCGATATTCGTAGCAGTCCTAGTGGTCATGGTATTGGTCTTCGCGACAGCGGAGTGGAGCCCGTGGATCTTCCTGGCATTCTTCGCTGCATGGCAGAGGTTCAGTCCCGACAATGTCCCCCAGCCAGTGGTCCTGAACGAGTACGAGGAGCTCGACGAGAGGTTCAGGAGCAGGTTCGTTTCCCTGTCTATGATAATCCTTCTAGCTGGGATGCCAGGAGCCGTCCCTTCCTACGAACTAGAGGACTACGACTCGGGGCTGACCACCTTAGGGTGGGCTGAAGAGGTGAGCGTCTCCCCCGGCGAGGAGTCGATAATCGAACTAGATATCGCCCCATCAGGAGTGCTGCCAGTTTACGGGTGGCTGCAGATGAGGGTAGAGGGCCCCCAATCTGACGAATGGGAGATACAATCCTCGTGCTCGGAAGACGTTGGGGCCTGTAGGATCTCAGGGGTCACTCAGATCAAACCCGGGATGGTGACGATCCGAGTCACCCCGCCTGCGGGGGACATCGTACCTCACCTCCTCAGGATACTCGTAGACGTCAGCGGATTCGAAGAGGAGCACTTAATATCGCTGTCAAACTCAACCCATAACGGTCCCACAGGGCCATTCTGGGAAATCGTCGAAAGGGGTGATAGGCCGGTGATCTGCACAAGCCTGAGAGCTGGGGATGACGGGGGTAACCTCACAATCGAGGGATCCTACTGGAGCCCGATGAACAAATCGAGCCTGAGCTCGGGAGTAAGCTTGGTCTGCCTTGAGGGGCACGAGGGGGCCATCCTCGGCTCCGGAGAATTCGACGCCCAAGGAAGGGCGTTAGGGCCCGGGTTGGTCCTGCACTCGAATAACTCCTCGTCGGGTCCATGGGTCCTGGCAATAGAGGGCTCGGGAAAGTCCGTGCAGTCCGAAAACGGGTCGTGGGAGGTGCCGACCGGCTTCGCTTCTGCTGGGGACGTGATCTTCCACGCCGACTCGGGTGCTCCGTTCTGCCCCTCAAGCGAAGTAGTGGCACAGGTCGACACCGTAGAAGACTGGTCAGCAGATCTTGGGAACTACTCCTCACTCAGGATTCTGGGGGGCCTGTCCGGCAACGGCACCATAGGAATAGGGAGCACCGGGTGGCTCGCAGTGTGTCATGAGGACGGTTCGATGGACTCCTACAGGATACTGCAGTCTGTCGACGTCTACGTCTCTCCGGGAGGCATCGGAGTGGGCATTTCCGAGGAGGAGTTCACAATCTACAACAGGGCCGCGAACAGGATGAGCCTATCGGTGGAGTGGCACGGCGACTCCCCCCAGAGTAGCATCTGGGAGGTTGAGATACCAGACGGAGTCGGTACTGGCGAGAGCGTTCGAGTGAGGGCCACCCCTGTCGGCGAGTCTCCCCTAGAGAGGTCCGTTTGGGTAACGGCGGACTCCTCGGTGATCACCGTCCATCTCTCCGCAAGATGCCCCCAGGGGGGCTGCTGATTGCGGATAGCGATTCTCGGAGTGGGGTCGGTGGGGGGGGTCCTGCTGGGTTGCCTCTCGGACACAGACTCTGAGATTGTCTGTGTATCAAGGGGGTCTACTGCCGAGTCCTTGGAGGCGGGGCTTACCCTTCACACCCCGGAGGGAACTGTGGAGATGATTCCGGGCGAGAGGTACGTCGTACTTGACAGCGAGTCGGGGCCACTCCCCGAGACTCTGTTCGGGTCCTGTGACGCGGCCATCATCACCGGCAAGGCCGACTCCACTGAAGCCCTCTCCTCAGTAGCGGAAGACCTGCTTTCCTCAGAGGGAGTAGCGATGAGCATCCAGAACGGGCTCGGCCACGCGGAGATTCTCTCGAGGAGGATCGGAGCACACAGGGTTGTTGGAGGCTCGACCACTCACTCCGCATGGAGGGATGGAGACGGGGCGGTCCACTGGACTGGCAGGGGCTCAATCGGCCTTGGGAGGAACGACGGTTCCGACCCGCGGCAGGTCACATCCGATCTGATAGATACTCTAGGAGACGCGTGTCTGAATCCGAAGTGGTCATCAGACATCAGAAGCGTGATCTGGGGGAAGCTCCTGATTAACGTGGCAATCAATCCAGTATGCGCAATAGCAGGCGTGAGGAACGGGGCCCTCATCGAGGTCCCGGAGCTATGGGCCCAGTCCTTGGAGGCCATGAGGGAGGCAGAGGCCGTGGCTCGCGCGTCCGGGGTTGACCTCGGGAGCTTGGACACGGAGTCGTACCTGAGGAAGGTGGTGGAGTACACAGCAGAAAACAGGGTCTCGATGCTGCAGGATCTGATGGCGGGAAGGAAGACGGAGATCGAAGTCCTGTGCGGGGCAGTGGTCGCTAAGGGCGAAGACCTGGGTATCCCTACCCCTAGGAACGAGATACTGCTCGCCCTAGTAAGGGGTATCGAGATGTCTCAGCACTTCGACTAGCCATCTGTGGACAGGAATGCGTAGGATGCCGCGCAACCTCCGAGAAGCTGGGGCACTAGGTGGATCCACATGTCGGCATAGGCCATCTTCCCCGCGATGGAAAGGGAGAGGGTTACTGCGGGGTTGAACGAGGCAAGGGATATTGTCCCAACGGTCAGGGCTCCCGCAAGGACGACAGAAGCTATGGCAGCGCCGTAGTACCCATTTCCCTCAGTGGATTCTGAAGTAGCAACGTTCAGTATGACGTAAACCAATGCGAAAGTGAATAGGAGCTCAGAAACCAATATCGGGATGGTCTGGTCCGAGTGAGGGTCGAACATCTGCATGGTGAACTCGTCGGCCACTGGGCCGGTGATGATCAGGTTAGCAGTGACGAGTGCGGCTACCGCACCTGCTACCATCTGGGACAGGATGTAGGGGATTAGGTCAGACCTATCGCAAGCACCCCTTATCCATATCGAAATGGTCACTGCTGGGTTGTAGTGTGCCCCCGAAATGTGGCCTCCTGCGTAAATCATGACCATTAGAGTCCCGGCAATCGCGAAGGGAGCAAAGTCTCCGGCCACCCCGAAGGCGGCTGCGATGCAGATGGTCAGGCACAGGAAGAAGGTCCCAATGAACTCGGTGATTATTTTGGCATTCATGTCGTTGTCGTCCGGCATGGAGCAGGTTCAGTCTAGGACGCCCATCAACGTTGGCAGTTCGAACAGAAGAAGGTGGAGCGGTTTGACTGAACAACCCTCTTCACAGTACCGGAGCAACCCACCTTCGTGCAGGCCTCTCCCTCTCTACCGTAAACGAGGAAGTTGTGGACGAAGTATCCCATAGCCTCGTCCCCGTCGACGCCTCGGAAGTCCTGCAGGGTCGACCCTCCAGCATCGATTGCCTCGGTTATCACGTCGTGAGTCGCGGCCGTGATCCTCTCGACCCTGCGAGAGACGCCAGACTTCCCGGCCACGCTGCTGGCCAGCCTCCTCGGCGATACACCCGCCCTGTGCAGGATCTCGCAGACGTATATGTTGCCGAGTCCTGCAACCACCCTCTGGTCAAGGAGAGCCGCCTTGATCGGTGTCCTCTTTCCCCGGAGGCCTTCTGCAAGATCTGCAGGAACGAGGTGATTTGGAGTGGGTTCAGGACCAATGCCCTCGAGGAGTTTGTGGCTACTCTGCTCCGATGTTGGAAAGCAGTCCATGAAGCCGAACCTGCGGTGGTCGGAGTAAACTGCTCTGCTTCCATTTCCAAGATGAACGACTACCCAGTCGTGAGGGCCGTCTCCACTCCCTACTGGGGATCCGTTTGCGAACCTCCCTGGCCTGCTCTCTATGTCATCCCCCATCAGGGTCCACCTGCCGCTCATGCCTAGGTGACAGAGCCATGTCAGACCCCTGTCCAACCGAATTAGGAGGTACTTTGCGCGCCTGTCCACGGACCTTACCACCCTGCCCCTAAGGCTGGAGCCGAAGTCCCCGGGGAAAGGAAATCTGAGGTCCTTGCGGCGGAGCTCAACGTCTGAGATTTTCTGGCCGACAAGGTGCCTTTCCAGACCGATTCGGACGGTCTCGACTTCGGGCAACTCTGGCACGTTTCAACAGGGGAGGGGATGGGTCATTACTCTTCGTAATCCACCTACGGCATGGTTATTCAAGCGGACCTTAAGGGGAAACCGTGGAGGATGGCGTCGGGAAGCAGATTTTGGTTCATAATGGGCACTTCGGCGAGACGGGTTTCCCAGAGACCAACGCTACATTGGCACTGATACTCGCCATCTCTGGACTTCTGATATGCGGGCCTTTGACTGCCATTCCAGCTCTGATAATAGCTCAAAGAGCACTAGCAGTGACTTCAGGGATCCCCGGACACCCTGATCATGATCCAGCTGTGGCCTCGAAGTGGATCTCAATCTTCACACTGGTTCTTTGGGCCGCGATCATTCTGTTTATCGTGGTGTTCTTCCAGTTGTTCTTACAGTTGCGGTCAGATGTATTCGTTATAGGCTAATTCCTTCGATGGCAAAGGTGACTGAATTAATCGCATCTTCACTAGGCTGAAACACAGACGAAGACCACGTGCTGCTCCTCTAGTCCAGAAAGGTCGATCCTCTCCAGTAGTCTCAACTGGGACCCCTCTAGGATTCTCTCCGCCTTAGTGAACCTCGATTCGTCGTCCCCGTCGGAAGACCTCTCACTTGCAGCCTTCAGGCTGAGTAGTGCCACTCCCTCTGAGGAGAGGAAGGATTTTGTCATCCTGACGAAAGTGTCTGCCTGGTCCGCGATGCTTAGATCCTGGTGAATCCAGTCTGCCTTGCCCCTCATGAACGGAGCGACCTGCTCGGGCCTCCTGGCATCGCCTAGCACTGTGACAAGCCCCCGTCTTCGCTCTGAAAGGGATACCAGGTCCCTCACCATCCTAGGGGAAATCTCCACGGCGACGACCTGTCCTCCGTGGTGGTTGTCTGCACCGCAGACCATGTCGTGTATGTGGCTGACGGTACCCCCGCTAGAGGCACCTAGGTAGAGGCAGGTTGACCCAGTAACTGGAAGTAACTCTGAGGGGTCTTCCTTGGTCCTAAGTAGAGCTGCGGCGATCTTGGACCTCGTCGGGTCCCACCTCCTCCATTCTATCCTCCCCTCGCGCTTCCTCCTTTCCCCCCTGACCGAGGTGCCCTTGACTGCATTCCTGGTCCAGAGCGATCTCCCCTGCCTCTTCACCCCCCATCCCAGAGGCGTCTCCTTGGGTGCCAATTCCTCACCTCCTCTTGGGTGGCTTGGGGAACTTGTCCTTGATAGCATCAATCTCTCTGTTGATCTGGTCCACCTCTTCATCGCCCCAAGGCTCGCCCCCGAAGTGGTCGACTCTCACTGCTATGCTAGCCTTCCCTGCCAAGTATCGAGCTATCTTGCCCCTGACCCACCTGGGTGAGCGGCTCACCTGGGGCATGGAGAACAGAACCGCCCCGTGCTTAGGGGGTGGGGCTCCCTTCCTGTGTGCCGACATTGCAGCGTGGGCACCGAGAACCTGTAGGGAGCCCGAGGGCATCCTGGCCAGCCTCTCCCTACTCCCTGCAAGCACGACCAGCTTGGCCGCGGATATAGGTCCCAGCAGTGCGCTCAGCGATGCGACGTGGGAGTTTGCGATTTCCCTGATGGCACCTTCCTGCTGGTCAAGCATATCCGAGGCCTCCACCACGAAGGAGGCCTGAGATCTCATTGACTCCCACTCAGAGTCGGAAGGATCGTGCTGAGGCTGGCTCACCCCGAGGCTCTCTGCTACCTCCGATATGTCGGAGGCACTGGCTACTGCCTTGGGTATCTCCATCCTCTGTACATCAAGATCCGCCTCTGTGATAAACAGCCCGACCCACTCGACGCACCTTGCCTCTGAGGTTGTCCAAGACGCTCTGAGTTCTAGTGCGGAGGAGACTAGCATGTCGAGCCTCCTGTCGATATCCCCCGAAGAGTCGGCGACGCCCATCCTGGCTAGCTTCTCGGTGGCGCTCTGGAAGAGTTCCGCAGAAACCTCCAGCTCTGGCCAGTCGGGGTCTGACATCGCCCCCATCGGGTCAACCTCCGCATCCGGGAACCTCTCGAAAAGAGTGTTCACCTCCGGAAGATTCCTCCCCTGCTGAATCAGACTCAGGCGTTTTGCAACTATCGAAGGCCCCACGTGGCCGTCCCACTCTATCTCGTCGAGGACGTTGCCCTCGTCGTCGACAACCCTAGCCAGACGCCAGTCGAAGTGGATTTTCACGACTAGGCCAAGGAGCGTGAAGGCTTGAACGGTGCGGAGTGGCCTGTCAGCCAAAACGAATAGTTGAATAGTCGGTAGGCAAAGCGGGAGATGGTTCGCGTTAATGCGGTAATGGAGTGCGAGTCATGTTTTGTCCCGAGTGCGGTTCCCTTTCCTACCCCGACGACAGAGGGTGGATCAAGTGCCCCGATTACAAATGCGGCTACGAGGGCCCCTTGTCTGGACAGGACGGCAAGGGCTCCGAGTTCACTGACCCGATGACAGGCGAGACGATCGACCTCTCGAAGACTTTGGCTACGACCGATTCGAAGTCCCTGAAGCACCTCACCGAGGTAGTTGAAGAGGACGGGCCAAGGGGTACCCTGCGAGTAGGGGACTACCTCTGCCCCAAGTGCGACGGGGACAGGACGTTCGTAGAGATGCGCCAGACTAGGTCCTCGGACGAGCCAGAGACCAAAATCTGCACGTGCGAAACATGTGGCCACAGATGGAGGGAGTACCAGTAGGCACGCACTGGCCGGACCCCAACAAGCATCAAGAGCCTCCTAGTTAGAAGCGGGCACTGGTGAGCACATGCTGAAGATCACTGCGAAGCAGCAACTGATGAAGGAAATCGTGGACATCCTGTCCGTCCTGACGACAGAAGCCAAGCTGATCTGGGGTGAAAAGGGGCTCAGCGTTTCCGTGGTGGACGGGTCTCACGTGGCACTACTCTCCGCCACGATTGCAGACGAGTGCTTCGAGACCTATGAGGCCGAGCAGGTCGAAATCGGGCTGGACCTAAGCAAGATGCGCGACTTGCTCACGCTGGCCGGGCCCAGTGACCTAGTGCAGATAGACTTCGACGACGCCGTGGGCGCAATCAACGTCAGGGTCGGCGAGGTCCTGATGATCCTGAGGGGTATCGACACCAGCACGATGGACAACCCCAATCTGCCCGACCTGGAGTTCAAGTCGAAGGCAACCATCGACTCAGAGAAGCTGTCGAGGGCCCTCAGAGCTGCCAAGTTTGTAGGCGGGGAGGTCGACCTGACAATGGACAAGAACCACCTCGCCGTATCAGTCACCGTAGAGGCGGGCGAGGGCGTGAACGTCAAGTTCGAGTCCGGCGAACTCAGCGAGCTGGCTTGCGCATCGCCCACGCACTCAACGTACTCTTTGCA
>CEVA01089880.1_pt1 | contig 12108 bp, 8 predicted proteins | sample 361521 | NCBI WGS metagenome assembly CEVA01 (sample SAMEA2622823, study PRJEB7988) | marine metagenome | isolation source: saline water (ENVO:00002010), including | reverse complement strand
AGGTCCAGAAGAATTATGATGTGATATTGGCTTAACATTTAAGTCAGGCAAAACCTCTTTTCTTTGAGTGTCCTGAGAAACAATTGTTTGTTTGTTTGGGGGATCAACTTGTTTTGAAGAACGCAACTTACCTCCGCTATCAATATAAGCTTGTACATCTTTTTTTAAGATGGCCCCTTTCTTTCCACTACCAGTAATCAGCGATAAATCCACACCATTTTCCTTTGCAAGTCTATTAACTACGGGAGAAACGGGAGCCTTGCGATCCAATCTAAGGTCTCTTTTAATATTTTTAGGAGGCTCTGGATCCGAAGCGATGTTTCCAGCCTCAACAGGTATATCCTGTCTGTGATTATCCCGTGATTCTTGTCTCTTGGTAAAAGAAATAGGATCCGTTTCTTCTTGATTCCCATCATCTTCATTTGATGAGTCCCGAGCAAGCGTGGGCTGCACCTCTGTCGATGAAGCAGACTGAGATAAATCTCCAGTCGTAATTCGACCGACTACAGATCCGATAGAAACCTCTTCTCCTTCAGACGCTAATATTTGTAATGTTCCTGAAGAATCAGCAGTGATCTCAGTTGAAATCTTATCTGTGTCCAAAGTAAGCAACAAGTCACCGACATTAACAGTATCACCATTATTTTTATGCCACTGAGTGATCAATCCGCTCGATACAGACTCTCCCACAGATGGAATCCTAATATCATCACTCATTAATTATAAAAATAGATACACCAAGTTGTCTTAAAATTCTTTTTGATAATTAAACCATTTTAAATCAAATACCACTCTTTTGAATCATTTTAGCATTTATTTAGACAAGTCCATTCTGGCATGAATTTACAAATAATCTGAATAATTAACCATCATCAATAATTTAAACACTGAAAGCCTGCTCAATTAGTCTGCGTTGCTCCTCCTTATGAATTGCCTTGGACCCAGTAGCTGTACTTGCACTTCTTTCCCTGCCAGCATACCGGACATTGCCTCTTCCTGCTTCATTCAGTCGTGGACTAATGTAACTCCAAGCCCCCATATTGAGAGGTTCTTCCTGACACCAAACCCATTTTTTATATGCTCTTGGATAGCGTTCTATAATTTTTCTAAGCATCTTCCAATGGAATGGATATAGCTGTTCTATGCGAATTATAGCAGTGTTTCTGATTTCATTTTCGTTTCTATATTTTAATAAATCGTAATAAACTTTGCCCGAACAATAAACAATGCGGGTCACTCGCTCGGGACGGTCGATCAATTGGTCGTCATCAAGCATTTCGTGAAAGTGCGATCCATCAGAAAAATCACTTTCCTTAGAAATGCATTCCGGATGCCTTAACAGACTCTTTGGAGACATCAAAATCAAAGGCTTGCGTAACTTTCTTATGATCTGCCTTCTTAAAACATGAAAATATTGTGCCGGAGTAGTGAGGTTGCAAACTTGCAAATTACCTCCTGCACATAACTGCAAAAATCTTTCTAGCCTAGCACTTGAATGCTCAGGGCCCTGACCTTCATAGCCGTGAGGAAGAAGCATCACCAAATTTGAAGGCTTCCCCCATTTTGACTCAGCCGAGCTAATGAACTGATCTATTATGACCTGTGCGCCATTAACAAAATCACCAAATTGAGCCTCCCAGCAAATCAACATTTGAGGAACCATTAAATTATAGCCATAATCAAAACCCAAAACACCAGCTTCTGATAATAAACTATTATATGCACAAAAACTGGCCTGGTTCGGGCTAAGATTCTTCAACGGCACATATCTGTTTCTGTTTTTAGAATCATACAATACACAATGTCGATGACTGAATGTACCGCGACGGACATCCTGACCCGAAAGTCTTACAGGATAACCTGAATCCAATAATGAAGCGAATGCCAAAGCTTCTGCATGAGCCCAATCATAAGGACTTCCTTCTTCAGTTGCCCTTGCCCGCTTAGCTAAAAACAGTTTTTCTATTTTAGCATTAATAGAAAAATCATCAGGAATTTCAGTTAACTTTCTACCTAATCGACGTATTACATTAGTGGGTATACCAGTAGGTATTATTTCATAAGAATATGCATCTTCTTGGACTTCCGTGGCTGCTCCTCTAAAAGATATCTGCGCATCATTTTCTTTTCCGTCAACCAATTGAAACTCAGAATTTAATCGAGCCTTATATGCATCACTGATTTCAGATATTTCATTATCTGAGATTTGCCCTTCGCTCAACAAATAATCCTTGTAGAGTTCAGTAGTGGATTTTTTACTTCGAATAGTGCGGTAGATTTTTGGCTGGGTAAAAGCTGGCTCATCCGCCTCATTATGGCCATGACGCCGATAACAAACAATATCGATCACTACATCTCGTCCAAACTTCTGACGATATTCGAGAGCAAGCTCTGTCACATATGCAACTTCTAGTGGACTATCTCCATTAACATGAAAAATAGGAGCCTCAATCATCTTTGCAACGTCCGTACAATAAACTGATGAACGAGCATCAGAAGGCATTGTAGTAAACCCAATCTGATTATTAATGACTATATGAATTGTTCCACCTGTCCTATATCCTGGTAATTGCGAAAAATTCAGCACTTCAGCAACTGAACCCTGTCCAGCAAAAGCGGCATCACCATGTAAAAGTATAGGCAAAACACGACCCCGCTTCTCGGTATCATCAATTAATCTCTGTCGAGCCCGAGCCATACCCTCCACTACCGAATTTACAGCCTCCAAATGACTCGGGTTTGGAGCCAGAAAGATATTAACTGACTTCCCATCAATCTCACGGCAAGTCTCATAGCCAAGATGATATTTCACATCGCCATCTCCACATACTAAATCAGGAACATAATTTTCTGAGAATTCATTAAATAAAACAGATAATGGCTTTTGAAGAAAATTCGCCAATACATTCAAACGGCCACGATGAGCCATTCCCATCACAATTTCTTCTACTCCAAAATCAACTCCCTTATAGAGCAGGGTATTTAAAGACACCAAGGTAGACTCGCCTCCTTCAAGACCAAACCTTTTCTGTGCGACAAATTTTTGATGAAGGTAATTCTCGAATTCCTCAGCTTCGACAAGCCAATTCAAAATCGTTTTTCTGTATGGACATTTAAGAGATGTTGTCAGCGGCCTGTTTTCAATGCGATCTCTTAACCAATGTCTGATCTCAGAATTATGGATTCCCATATATTCAAAACCTATCTTTCCACAATAAATTTCCTGCAATCTTCCAATCATTGCAGAAAGAGACATGGGCTCGCCACCTGCAAAAAATTGACTCGCCACTTGTTCCTCTAAATCTGCCTCATTAAATCCAAATTGATTATAATTAAGTCTAGAATTATCAGGAGGAGAAAGACTCAATGGATCGACCCATGCTTCAGTATGCCCAAGAGCCCTATAATTGTATAACAAACTAACGACTCTGGCCCGAAAAACAGGATCAGTCAGAGTAACTCTCAATGAATCGTTTTGCGGATGACTGACTACTTTTCCACTTTCAGCAGAAGAATCTAAAGATTTTATATCTCTCTCGATTTGCGCCATGCCAAGAGAAAACCCCTCAAAAAATGCAGCCCAATCAGAATCTACTGACCTTGGGTTATCACGCCAAAGAGCAAATTTCTCATCCAATAAATTTGCGTTAAATCGCGAGGCAATACTGCTGTTCATTATATTTGTTTAGTAATAAAAATGCAGGAATCCAGCTGGTAAAGAAATTTCATCATAGAAAGTCAAACTCTAATAAAAAATTTAAGGCAATAATGACGTTTTCGGTTAAACTAATAAGCCTTCCGAACCCCTCTTAATATGCAGTAAATTAGGAAATAGATTTCCAATGATAAAAGTCTCAAAACTTTCCAAGCAATATGTCGAAAGGACTGCAGTAAACAATATTTCCTTTGAAGTGGAATCCGGTGAAATAGTTGGTTTTCTTGGACCTAATGGAGCAGGAAAAACCACAACTATAAGAATGTTAACTGGTTACATACCACCAACGTCCGGCACAGCGAGCATCGGAGGTCATGATGTTTTTTCAGAATCCATAAAAGCCAGACAAAAGATCGGATACATGCCCGAAAATGTCCCTTTATATGATGACATGCGCGTTAGGGAATATCTTCGATTTAGGGCAGAATTAAAAGGACTTCGGGGCCAAGAAGCAAGGCAAGGAGTTAATGAGGCAGTCGAACTTTGCGGTTTAAAACAAATAAGAAGGCAAATGATTAGCTCCCTCTCAAAAGGTTACAGACAGCGAGTGGGTCTAGCTGATGCATTAGTAAACAATCCAGAACTTCTTATTCTGGACGAACCAACAAATGGACTTGATCCGAATCAAATTCGACGATTCCGGGAGTTGATAAAGCAATTGGGCATAAGACACACAATTTTAATTTCTACTCATATTCTGAGTGAAGTCGAGATGACATGCAATCGCGTCATTATTCTCAATGAAGGAAAAATCATTGCTAATGGAAACCCTAATGATCTCTCTAGCGAACTACGTTCTGCTCATACAATATCAATCGAATTAAAAACATCTGAAGAAATTGCAAAAGATTTAATCTCTGCCATTCCCGGAATAAAAAAGGTAAATAAGGAACACCAATCAGGAGATTGGACACACTTCAATATACGCACTGAACCAGATACTGATGTCCGTGAATCTATAGTGCATCTTGCTAATACTCAAAAATGGCCACTCCGTGAAATACGAACACAACATGCAACTCTAGAGGATGCATTTGTTGAAATAACTCAATCAAATACATCCAACTCGTAGGCAAATAAACATGAATACTCCGCTGATTGTAATAACGGTCATTCTCTTTGCTATTATCATTCTCTCAATAAAAAAGTTCTTATCTGGAGGAACTGGAATCGTTATATTAAAGAAAGAGTTAAAATCAATATTCTATTCACCCATAGCTTGGGTAGTAATGGCTTTGGTCATGTTGCTGAATGGATTCTCATTTACTGCCGCTTTGGAAATTCTGCGTAAAGCCGATGTAGATGAAACCTTAATTGGATATACATTTAGCTCCACATCATTTTGGCTGACCTATTTTTTTATTTTCCCGGTCATCACTATGAGGCTTTTTTCTGAAGAAAAAAAATTAGGCACCATAGAAACACTCCTAACAGCACCAGTACAAACAATACATGTACTCCTAGCAAAATACCTAGCGGCTTTAATCTTTTATTTTATTATATGGCTCCCTAGCGCAGTTAATTTTTTCCTTTTCCGTATTAGTTCTACAGAAAATGTGAACGCTATAGGCTCATTTCTAGGCGCTTATGCAATCATTTTACTTGTTGGAATCTTTAATATTTCCATTGGATGTCTGGCATCAGCCCTAACCAAAAATCAAATAGTAGCAGCAATGGCCTGCTTCACTTTTTGCATGCTGCATTTTTTAATAGGCTTTGTCTTACAAGACCTTCCTGTACCAGAGTCATGGCAAGGTTCTTTGTTTTATTTTTCGACAGTCAAACACGTTCAAATCTTTATAAGTGGATTAATTGATAGTCGCCAATTTATTTATTATCTCAGTTTCACTATTATTATTCTATCGTTCACATACAATGTGCTTGAGTACAGAAAGTGGAAGACCTAACAATGTCAGAAATTACTGATAAAAAACAATTTCAAACTTCTTCAGACGATCCCGTAAAACCTGACACGGAATCTAGTCGGGGTAGAATTGAGAGGAGGAAAATTGCATTAAATGTTTTAATGCAGATGTTCTTTGCAATTCTAATATTTGTTCTAATCAATTACATTTCATATGGCAACTACCAGCGATGGGACCTTAGCTCTACAAAAAAATACAGTGTATCGGAAGACACCGAAGCTTACCTACAAGATCAACTCGATGACAAGGTAACTCTAACTATGGCTTTTTTAAAAAGCTCAAAAATCCGAAACCAACTAAAGGTCCTTCTTGAAGAATATGAAAATATATCCAAAGGGAAGATTATATTTGAAGAATTCGATCCAATAATAAATAAAAATAAATCATTAGAAATATCAGATCGCTACCAAACTACTATTGATCAGAGTTGCCTATTTATCGAAGTAGGAGGCCGCATTAAAAAACTCACTGAGAACGATTTACTGGACGATAAAGGACGCACTTTCACTGGGGAGGACGCAATAACTTCAGCAATGTTGGCAGCGACAGAAAGCAAACCTAAAACAGTTTATCTCATTGCAGGCAAAGGTAAGCTTAAAGAAGTAAACGGAAGGTCTGCTGACAAAGAAATACTTGGCCTCAGTACTAGACATTTCTTTGAGCTAAAAGAGCTAACTCTCGGGAACATAACTAAAATACCTGAAGATGCTGACTCTCTTATCCTTATTAATCCTGAAACAGACTTTACACTTTCAGAAGTTACTGTTCTCACAAAATATTGGGAGCAACAGCGAGGGTCTATGGTCCTACTATTAAATCCGGCAACCAAAATGCCTAATTTTTATCCTTTTCTTCGCTCTCTCGGCATTAGGGTTGATAACAAATATCGCGTTTTATTTTCTGAAACAACCGGTATTGGAGGAACCCAAAAAGTTTATTCTGTACAAAGTAAATTACTGGGCGGAAATCCTGTCACATCATCAGATGAAGGCGCTATAACTACTTTTGCTGGACAAACCTGCCCAATCAGTGTTGCTGAAAATAATGAAAATTTAGTCTCAAAAGGAATAACAGCAGTTCCACTCCTAGCTGCAGACCCCAAATTTTGGGGTGATCTCGAGCATACTGAACCATATCCAAAGAGAAGCGACACCGATATGATACCTGATCCAAATCCAATATATGTTGCTGCAATGGTTGAAAAAGGCGGGTCAGAAGATTCTGCAGTTAAAATAGAAAGCTCCAGAATGGTAGTCATAGGCAATTCAACCTTATTGGATCCAATACCTACAAGATTGAATGTAGAATTGGTAATGAATGCTATCAACTGGACACTCGATCGTGAAGAGCGTTTAGGAATAAATCCTACAAACGTGATAAGTTTTCGCATCGATATGTCCCCAGAAAAGTATAAAACACTTTTCTATTTAATTGTCTGCATCTTTCCTGCTATTGCCTTTTGTTTTGGCATTGTCATATGGAGTGCCCGCCGAAGCTGAAGAAGACATCCGATAAATAATAAAAATGCCTAATAAAAGCACTTTATACCTTATCCTGCTAACAGGATTGTTAGCAATTTATACGGTCTTGGATCACAACAAAAAAAATAAACTAGGAACAATTAACCAAAATTTCAAAGCCATTCCGATTAAAACAATCGATGAAATTGATGAAATCGAAATATCATCTGCTAGCGGCAAAGTGAATATCTTAAACTCTCCTTCAATAGGATGGACCATAACTCATCCCGTCAAAGACAGGGCCGACTCAGAAAAAATAGCTAATATCCTTGAATCACTCACTGATCTCAAAAGGTTTGACACCATCACAAGCAGAGATGCTCCATCCCGAAGTGAAATGGGACTAACAGACAGTGCTCTTTCGGTAAAACTATTAAATAAAAAAGAATTAATAGGAAAAATAATTTTTGGTAACACGACCGGAGTAGTAGATACAATTTACGCGCAATGGAACGAAAAAAATAGTTCAGGGGATCCCTTCTTCTGCTGGGCGGATATCAAAGAAGTAATTGATGTTCCTTTTGACAAAGTCAGAGAAAAAAAATTAGTGAATATTCCCATTAAAAATATTGGGAAAATAGAAATAGAGGAGCAATCGGGATCAGCGCTTCACGTCAACAGAAAAAGAGATGGGGAATCCTGGGCGATAACAAAGCCTCTAAAAACAAACACAGATGATGAGAAATTCAGCAACTGGCTGTCCGCAATTACAAGCCTCAATTCACAATCATTTATAGATAAAGCAAACAGTGAAATTGCAACGGCTTTTACAACAATAATTAAGACCATATCGATTCACTCAAATGAAACAAAAAATTTAACTGTTCTAGAGTTCGCAAAATCGGACAGTGAAAACAGCATATTCGCAAGAACTTCTGATAGGCCAGGAGTGTTTTTCCGAATGGAAAAAAAATCATTGGATGCTATTAATTTAAATCCAAATGCGATAAGAGATCAACGATTGCTCCCTTTCAATCCGAAATCTGTTGTAGCCGTTAATGTTTTTGCTTTGCCCAGCAACAAAGTAAACCTATTACAGGATAACAATGGGTGGCAGATAATAGATAAAACTCAGAAGATTAAAGCTGATGACCAAAGGATATACAAAATACTTACGTCTCTTTCCTCAGAACAGGTCGAAAAATTTGTTGCAGATGCAGCCGGTGACTTAAAGCCATGGGGCCTAGATAAGCCAACTCTCAACATCACAATCAAGTCTGTGGCATTAGATCCAATAAATCCAACTAAGGAAAACGGCTCTCCAAATCTAATTGATGTAACTAAAAAACTACTCGTAAAAGGACAATTAGCTAAGGATCAAGAAGTTATTGAGTACTATGCAACGGTCGAAGGAAGCGGAACTGTTGTTCAGCTTAGCCCTGCATTCCCTTCAATATTGCCTATTCGGCTACTTGATTATAAGGAACTTTATCTTTGGCCCACCTTTGATCTGGCCAATTTACAATCCATTAAAACTTCCAAACCTCCCCAGACACCTTTGGAACTTCAATATAAATACCAATCAAATGAATGGTCTGCAAGCCTTGCAAATGAAAACATATCTAATCAAATTGATACCGCTCAAGCATTGAAGCTAGCCCAGCATTTGAGCCTTCCAATAAGAGCAACTAGATGGCTATCTAATAACACAAGTGAAGCAGAAATTGCACTTTTAAATCCATGCAGAAAAATAGAATTTACTTTAGTTGATATAAATAAAAACGTTCACCCCTTCACAATACGAATAGCACCTATAAATGAACAATCCTCTAATCTTCTGTATTATGCCCGCATTAATAACAATCCAGAAATCTGCTTAATTGACCGCGAAAATTTTGATATTATGGACATGCCGATCATCAGAGAATCCTCGGAAGAATAATCTGATCTATGATTACCCCTAATATTTTTCTGCAGAATATATAGTCGCAATTCCTCCACTAAGAGGATGAAATTTAGAATTACTAAAGCCTCTAGATTCAATCAAAGAGCACATTTCTTTTCCTGATGGAAACGATTCGATTGTTCCTCCAAGATACCTATAAGCAGATCGCTTTCCAGTAATTAGACCAGCAACTGCAGGAAGTACATTATGCAAATATGAACGATACATTTTGCGGCCCAGCGAACCTTTTGGTAATGAAAAATCCAAAATTATTAAATATCCATTAGAAGATAATACCCTGAACATTTCATTAAGGGCTACAGACCAATCAGCCATATTACGCAAACCAAAACCAACAGTTACTGCATTAAAAAAATTGTCAGAAAACGGAAGATTTAATGCATCCGCTAACACAGTCTTCTTTAACCCCCTCTTCTCTGCTTGCTGGAGCATAGGTTCGCAAAAATCGCTCCCTATCACCTCAGCATTTGGGCATTTTTTTTGTATTTCTAAAGCCAAATCCCCACTACCAGTAGCAATATCAAGGACATTGATGGGATCTCGATGTTTAATCATTTTTGCAACTTTACGCCGCCAGAGAATATCTATACCAAAACTTAAGACATGGTTAGTAAATACATATTTATCCGCTATATCAGCAAAAGCATCTTTCACATATTTAGGATCTTGCATTTTAGAGGATATTCAGCCGGATTGTTCTTAGTGCAAAAATATTCAAACTCTATTAATCTAGTCATAGAAAAAATGCCAATGATAAAGTTAATTATATGATAGAAACTGCAATCATAATCCCATTGCTCGCTGGATTCCTGGGAATAGTAATTGGTTTAGTAATACGCAAATCAGGACACCAGAATTCTGATAATATTGAAAAACAAATTACAGAAATCGGACGCCAACATGCTGAATTGACTGGTCGACTAAAAAGTTTCACCCAAGCGCAAGAAGATGCTCGAGGTCAACTTAATCGAAATTTAGCTGAACGACTAGACAACGTATCCAAAACTGTCACAGACAATTTAAAAGAATCAGGCGAAAAAACTTCTAAAACACTCACTAATATTGGGGAGAGGCTTTCTACAATCGATAAAGCCCAACAACAAATTGCAACGCTTTCAGGACAAGTAGTCGAACTGCAACAAGTTCTTGATAATAAGCAAGCACGTGGCGCATTCGGAGAAACACAATTAGCAGATATTGTGAAAGATGGCCTACCAGAAAGTGCATACGACTTCCAATTTACTTTATCTAACGGCAAAAGGGCGGATTGCATTATCCGCCTTCCCAAACCTCCTGGACCAGTAGTAATAGACAGTAAATTTCCTCTCGAAGCTTATCAAAGTTTTCGAAGATCAAAAGATGAAAAAGAAGCTCAATTGGCGCTCAAGCAAATGCAAAGTGACACATTAAAACATGCTCAAGACATAGCCTCAAAATACATATTGCAGAATGAAACAGCCGAGGCCGCGCTAATGTTTCTGCCTTCAGAAAGTATTTTTTCAGAAATTCATTTACGCCTACCACAAGTAATTGAAAAATGTCGATCATTGCGAGTCTATCCTGTATCTCCAAACACAATGTCACTGACTCTTAATACGGTCAGAGCAATCATGCGTGACGTTCAGATGAGAGAACAAGCAGATCTAATTCAAAAAGAAGTAGAAACACTTCTCATTGATATTAACCGCTTAATGAATCGCGTTGGCAAACTTAGATCTCATTTCGATCAAGCCAGTAAGGATATAGATTTAATTGAGAAATCCACCAATAAAATTGGAAATAGAAGTGAAAAAATATCAGATCTAGATTTAAGCAATCATGAGAAAATTAAAGATACGAATGTTTTACCGGATAGTAACTGATTCCTATCTAACTTGATCTTAAGAAATTGCAGTTACCTTAGACAAATAACATAATTTTATTCATGAAGCTATATAGACGAGGATTTCTCGCAAAAGGTGCCGGTATTTTTAGCGTTGCATTATACAATAGGCCTAAAGCATTTTCTAATCCCAACATTCGTAAGACTATGTCTCGTCCGTTAATTATTTCTACTTGGCCATTCGGAGAAGCAGCCAATAAAAAAGCTATGGAAATCATTGAGTCCGGAGGCTCTTCTCTTGATGCTGTCGAAAAGGGAGTCAATGTGACAGAGAATGACAAAGAGAACACATCAGTTGGCATTGGTGGATTACCCAATTCAGAAGGTATAGTACAATTAGATGCATGTATCATGCATGGACCTGGACACAAAGCTGGGAGCGTTATGGGAATCGAAAAGATCCGTAATCCTATATCTGTGGCCAGAAAAGTAATGGAACATACTCCCCATGTTCAATTAGTAGGTAAGGGGGCACAAGAATTCGCTGTTTCACAAGGGTTTAAAGAAGAGGATCTTTTAACAGAAAAAAGCAAATTGAAATGGCTCGAATGGAAAAAAAATAATCAAAAGAAGAAGCCAGAAGGCTCCATAGACAATCATGATACAATCGCATTACTTATACTCGATGAAAACGGCAATCTTACTGGTGGGTGCTCTACAAGTGGTTTGGCGTTCAAACTCCCTGGACGTGTAGGGGATTCGCCAATCATTGGGGGCGGGCTATATGTCGACAACGAAATAGGAGCAGCGGGTGCCACTGGAGTAGGTGAAAATGTTCTTCGCCATTGTTGCTCTTTTATGATTGTAGAATTTATGCGGCAAGGATTACCCCCAGAAGAGGCCTGCATACAAGCTATCAAAAGGGCTGCAAAAATTGATCCTAAGGGAATCGATCTTAATATCTTTTTTATCGCTCTAGACAAAAAAGGTAGATACGGAGCAGCTGGAACAGGAAAAGGTTTCCAATATGCAGTAACTACTCCCAAACAAAGTGAAATTTTAAATAGCGCCGCTCTGAGTGATGTGGATGCTGGACCAGTAGGAGGTAATGAATTTGATAACTAAAATGTTAATTGTTATAAACTCATTTAACACTATATACACAGTATGCTCACGAGATGACTCGAACATCCACGGGGTTGCCCCCACTAGAACCTGAA
>CEVA01002802.1_pt1 | contig 12119 bp, 8 predicted proteins | sample 361521 | NCBI WGS metagenome assembly CEVA01 (sample SAMEA2622823, study PRJEB7988) | marine metagenome | isolation source: saline water (ENVO:00002010), including | reverse complement strand
CGTCGGCCGCTTCCTCGGCGGCTTCTTCGGCTGCCTCGAGCCCCGTGGCAATGGGGAGATCCCTGAGCTGGAGGGTGGCGAAACACACGAACAACAGGATGCAGCAGGAGCAAAACCGCAGGACGTTGATTTCCTTGCGAGGCGTGGCGTTGGCGAAACTGGTCTTGATGAAAGCCTTGGCCGCCTTGTCAATCACGCGTTCCTGGAGAAAGTTGAATTCTCCCGTTTTCGGATCGGGCTTTTGCTCGACTGCGGTAAGGAGGGTGGCGTGTAGTTCGGGGTGCTTTTCCTCGATGTCCCGGGCCACTTGCCGGTAGTCGACGCCTTCCTTCCGGTAGTGGAATAGCCAGATCCCAATGGTGCCTGCTACGAGCAACAAAAGAAGGGCGTTCCCAATGGCTTCCCCGGACCACCCCGCATGATCCTTCGCGAGTAGGGCGACGAGGCCTGCGCCGGCGGCAAGCAGTCCCCAAAACCAAGCGAGCGCGAGCCATTTTCGCCACAGTCGCTGCCGTTTGATCACGGGTTCAAGGTAAGGTTTCAGTTTCGTCATGTCGCTTCTCCTGTTTCACTGACGGCGGCAGGCCTTCGCCAAGTCCGCCCTCCCAGCCAAGTTTCCAAAATTGCCAATAATATCGCCCCCATGATGAACCAACGCCAAGTTTTTTGTTCATTTTCCAGTTCCTCGGCCATTAGGATTTGCATGCTTTCGCTATCCTCGATCGAGGCTTCCTCGCTTGGCGGCCCAAGGGGTAGGTTCAGTCCGGCGATACGCTCCTCGGGTAAAAGGGAGGTGCGGCTTTCCGTGGGTTGCAGGTTCACGGCGAAGGAAGTGGAGGAGGCAGCCGTCTCGAGAGTGTACAGGCCGGGTTCCTTGGCATGGAAGAAACCGCCTGTTTCACTCAACTCGACTTCACCGGAAGGTCCCGTCACCTTGGTGTCGGTCTCGCCGGCAGCGGGCAATGAGATGGGACGCCCCATCAGGTTGGCGGCCTTCACGGGCTCGGTCGACCGTCCCATTGCCATGATGGAGTAGAGGAGTGGCACGAATTTGCTGGAGCGCGCGAGTTCGCTGTCGTCGGGGTGCCAGCCGGAGGTCAGAACGAGTAGGTTGCCTCGGCCCAAGGGCAAGTCGAGCAGGGCGGGAGAACCGTCGTCGAAGCGGCCGAGGACACGGGCGCCGGGGATTCTTCCGGCATCCAGCACCCGGTGCTTCCAAAAGTGTATCTTGGTGAAGTCGCTGTACCGCGGGTCATTGAAGGGAGCAAGCAGGGGGTGCTCGAAATCCATCTCCGCGAGCAGGGCGTACTCCTTGACCTTGGCTTCCGTAACGGGAACCGGGCCCGATGCCGCTAAGGCGGACAAGGTGGCCCCGAGCTCATTGTCCTTGAGTACGAGGAGCACGGGATGACCGGACTCGCAGAAAGCGCGCGCCTCGGCGAGGCTCGCTCCCGCGAGGTTCTCCGTCACGATGAGCATGCGATCGTCGGGATGGTTCAGTTTGCCTTTCACCTCTCCGGACGAGTGGGCTAGCAACTCGACTTTCTGGAGACGAGTTTCCGAAAAGGCGCGCTGGAGAAAGAAACGCATGCCTTCGACCTCGTCGCTCTTTTCTTTTCCCACGTAATGAATCCGCGCCACGTCGGGCGACTCGGGGACGAGGAAAACTTGGTCGTCGAAGGATTCTTCGTCGCCGAGCAGGCGTAGCTGCCAGTCGCCGCCAATAGGGCGTGGGGGAGCGTTCACCGTCTTGGTTCGGCCGGCGGGCAGGTAAAGGGAGACGGGGTTGCCCCCGGTGGCATTGGCATCGCTTGTCTTGACCCAGGCCAACTGGAATTTTTCCTTGGTGGCGTCCTTGCTGTTGGACACGCGCATCCGTAAACGCCTGGTCGCATTGTCTTCGCTCTCGCTTTCGGGCGCGAAGTGGAGTCCGGCATTACCCATCGAGTCGGGCAACACGGTCTCGATGACTACTTCCACGTCCTGCGGCCATTCGTGTCCTTGCAGTCCGTCCAGTCGGCTTCCTTCCTGGCGGTCCGTCAACACGATGATTCGCTTCGGGGCCGCCACTTCGATCTCGTCGAGCCATTCGGCAGCGGTCAGGATCGCGTTTCCCAAGTGGGTGCCTTCCCAACCGGGCTTCAAGTCCGGGTCATTGATGATTTCGAGGCCAAGGGCGTGGCGATTGGCCATTGGAGCGTCGTTCCACTGTTCGAAGCTAAGCAGGGGCTTCACCTTGTCCCCGAAGGCAAGAATGGCGAGGGATTCCGAGGGTTTGGTCTCATCGAGACGGGCAAGGGCCTTGGCCTTGGCCTTTTCCCACAGTCCGTCTCGTTGCATGCTGGCGCTGGCGTCGATCAGGATGACGGTTCTGCGCAAGTCGCTGGCGTTGACCGCGGCAAAGGATTCTCGTTGGAAGAAGGGACGAGCGAAGGCGAGGGCGAGCAAGGCGAGCAAGGCGCAGCGAGCGAGTAAGAGAAGGATGTCTTCCAGGCGGCTTTTGCGCGTCACCTTGGGAGGTTCCGGACTGAGAAACATGAGCGAGCTGAAGGTGAAGCGCTCACGGGTGTTGCGACGGATGAGGTGAAACAGTATGGGGCCGGCGATGGCGAGACCACCGAGGAGGAACAATGGCGTGAGGAAGCTCATCGGTTCTCGCGTCGGCGGATCGTCTTGCCGCGACTTTGGCGCTGGCGAAGGAAGTCGGAGAGGACCCGTTCCAGTGGTTGGTCCGTCGTGACGGAGAGGAATTGGGCCCCCAGCTTCCGGCAAAGCGAAAGCACCACGCTTCCATGTTCTTCGAAGCGTTGCAGGTACTTCTTGCGAGCCGCTCCCGGGTCGATGAAGAAATCCTTTTCAGTCTCGGCGTCATGAAACAGGAGAGCGTCCTCGAAGTCGAAGTCCACTTCCCGCGGGTCGAGGATCCGAATGACGATCACCTCGTGCCCACTGGCGGTTAATTGGGCGATCTGGTTTTCCAGTTCTTCCACCGGGGCGAGCAAATCGGAAACCAGTACCATGAGGCCTCGCTTGCTGACCAACTCGACGATGCGTTGCAACGGCTTGGTCAGGTCCGTCGATTTTCCCGCGGTGGGTTTCTCAAGGGAGAGCATGAGCTGACGCAGGTGCCCGGGACGGTTGCGGGCGGGCAGGTAGTCGCGGACGTTTTCCTCGAAGCTGAGCAAGCCCACGGCGTCGCCTTGTTGGAAGAGGAAGTAGGCGAGGGTGGCGGCGAGGGTGTGGGCGTAGTCGGCTTTCGTCCAATCGAGAGACCCGTAGCTCATGGAGCGGCTTTGGTCCAGCAGGAGGTGGCAACTCAGGTTGGTCTCGTCCTCGAATTTCTTTATATAGTAGCGATCGGACCGCGCGTAGAGACGCCAGTCGAGGTAGCGCGGGTCGTCACCCGGTGAGTATTGGCGGTATTCCGTGAACTCCGCCGAGAAGCCATGGTAGGGACTGCGGTGTATGCCACTCCAGAAACCTTGGGCGATGATCCGGGCCCGCAGCTCGAGACTGCGGATTTGCATCAGGGCCCGGGTGTCGATCAGCTGGGCGCGCCTCGGCGAGGCTTGGATCACGGACGGCATGGGCTTACTTGATTTCTGAGGGTATGGTCTCCAGCAAATGCTCGATTACTTTTTCCGTGGTGATGCCTTCCGCCTCGGCCCGATAGTTTACCAGGATGCGGTGTCGCAGGACGGGAGAGGCGAGGGCCTGCACGTCTTCGACCGTTACGTGGGTGGCGCCGAGCAGAAGGGCTCGCGCCTTGGCCCCGAGGACGAGGAACTGGGCGGCGCGAAGGCCGGCTCCCCAGTTGACCCACTTGTCGACGTACTCGAGCGAATTTTCCTGTAGAGGGCGACTGGCGGCGGCGAGGCGGACGGCGTAGCGGCTGACGTCCTCGGCCACGGGAACTTTGCGGACGAGGGCGATGAATTTCAGCATGGCCTTGGCGGTGAAGATGGGTTTGCCGGGCTTGGCGGGCTCGGCAGTGGTTTGCTGAACCACTGCCACTTCGTCGTCCTCGGGCAGGTAGTCGATCACGACGTTGAACATGAAGCGGTCGAGCTGGGCCTCGGGGAGAGGGTAGGTGCCTTCCATCTCGATCGGGTTCTGGGTGGCCAGGACGAAGAAGGGTTCGGGTAGCGGGTGGCGTTGGCCGGCGGCCGTGACCTGGTGTTCCTGCATGGCCTCGAGGAGAGCGGCCTGAGTCTTTGGTGGGGTCCGGTTGATTTCATCCGCCAGTACCATGTTGGCGAAGACGGGACCCGGCACGAAGTTGAGCTTTCGGGTCCTGCCGGACTCGGTCAGGACCTCCGTGCCCGTAATGTCGGCCGGCATAAGGTCGGGAGTGAATTGAATCCTCGAGAACTCCAAGTTCAAGATTTGGGAGATGGTCTTGACGAGCAAGGTCTTGGCCAATCCGGGGGCGCCGGTGATGAGGCAATGCCCCCCTGCAAACAGGGAGATCAAGAGTTGTTCGATGACCTCGTTTTGGCCTACGATCGTCTTGCTTAGCTCGGCGCGTATCTTGGCATAGCCGTCGATCAGCTGCTTGAGGGTTTTGGCTTCGGTTGCGTTCTTGGTTTTCATCAATGCGTCATCGCGTAGAATATTATGTTGATGCCCATAGGATAGGCTTTGGGTTCCGAGTAATTTCGAAAGTATTCCTGGTTTTCGCCTTCCCGTTCCCAGCCGTCGCCGAGGTCGGTGTTGTGGCAAATGAAGACCATGATGCGTTCCTCGTCGTCGTGGATTGCCCGGTAGTGTACTTCGCTGCCGTTGTCGGGGCCTGGTCGGGGCTCGTACTCCCAGCCGTTCATGGCAATCCCGATGCTGGGCAGTTGCGGTTTCTCCTGTAGGTCGAACACGGTGTGGAACACGGGATGTTCGATCGGGAGATCCACCGCTTCCCGCTTGGGAAAGACTCTTTTCATCTCGTGGGCGAAATTGTCGTACTCGTCGCCACCCCAGAAATCGTCCACCATCAGGAATCCTCCGTTGAGCAACCATTTGCGGAGAGACTTCACCTCTTCCTCGGAGAGCCACATGTCGCCCGGTTCCGCCAAGTAGGCGAAAGGGTAGTCGAAGAGCTCGGGATCGGTGAGGTCCAGGACCTTTCCCTCCGGGTGTACCTTGAGCGAGGTCATTTCCTGGAGGCGATAGGAGAAGTTGAGGTCTGCGTCGGGGTAGTCGGTGGCCCACTTGCCGCCTCTTCTTCCATAGCTTCCGTAGCGTATGCGCACGAAGGTGAAGACGTCGCGCGGCATCTCGTTGTCCACTTCCCAGTTAGGCACCCCCCGGCGATCCACGGAGGGAGGAGCGGGCCCGAATTGAGCCAATGAAACGACTGCCGCGGCGGCGAGGACGGCAACCCCGGCTATGGCCAAGGCGTAACGACTACTTTTTTTCATTTTCATGCTTCCAGTCGAGGAGTAGGCGATGGGCTTGGCGAAAGCGAGGCGCTTCCTCCAAGGCCATCAGCAGGTGGCGTTTGGCTTTGTCTTGCTCGTTTGGCTTGAGCAGGCGGGCCAAGTGGAAATGCGCCTCGGCGGGATCCTCGGGATCCAGTTTGAGGACGGTCTCCCAGGATTCCACGGCAGCGTCGTCGCGACCTTGGCTTTCGGCCACCAAGGCGAGGTGTCGATAAGGGCGGGGGAGGAGAGGGTTTACGGCGAGGCAGCGTTCGGCGTTGGTCCGCACCGCTTCCCAGTCCTCCGCTTCCTCGCCTAGTTCAATGAGTCGTAGGTAGACGTCGTAGGCGTCGTTGCTAATCCATGCCAAGACCTCGAGGACTTCGCGTTCCTTGGTGAATTCCTCGAGCTCGCGATGGCAGGTCGCGAGCAGGAAGTAGGGGTTTGCATCGCCGTCCACGCGATCGGGGCAAAGACGGATGAGTTCCTCGCAGATCGGCTTGGCCTCCTCCCATTTGCCTTCCTTCACGAGTTGTCTGGCCCGATGGCCGAGCAAGTGGAAATTGGGCGGTTCGCTTTCCTTCCGCTCAGGGGCCGCTTGCAGTTTGTCAGGGTCGGGCTTTTCCCAGTCGAGATCGGGCCCCAGCGACTTTGCCCGTTGCATGGCGAATGCCTCGAATGCCTTGTCCAGTTTCTCGATCGGTTCCGCCACCTCGGCGAGGGCGGCGTTGATCTCTACGCCTTGGCCCAGTTTATCGAGAAGAGTCACGATCGCCTCGTGGCCGAACCGATCCACGATATACTCGACCACGAGCGAGGATTGGTAGTAGGCGAACTGCAGGTGCTGGCCGGACTTCGGGGCCATGAAGGCGCCGCTCAATTGGCTGACCGGGGTGAGTTCCCCCTCCAGTATCATTTCCCGATAAAGTGGGTTGATGCGTTGGCCCCAGGTCGGGTTGGCCTCTCGCTCCTCGTATACGCTGATGCCTTCGCTGAGCCAGCGCGGCATCTTGTTCTTCGTCATGGCGAGGGTCACGGTATGGCAAAACTCGTGCCACAGCACGGCCTCCCAATTGGCGGGCCCGGGCATTTGCGTGGCGGGGCTGTTCGCCGTGATCAGGCAACCGAAACAGACGCCGAGGTAGCCGGGGTTTTCCGGCATCCCGAAGGTGCGTACCCCGAAATCCTTTTGCTTGTCGAAAATTTCCACAATCGTCGGCTTGTCCAGTTCCAGCCCGTATTTCTCGGTCAATGAGCGATGGGCTTTCTCGAGCAAGCGCAAGGCGCGTTTACCGTAAACCGCCGCCTCGTGAGGCGCCATTCGAAGGACGAAGCGTTCGTTCCTTATTGTGGTGTACTTGTCGAGCGTGTCCTTGAGAGTGACCAAGTTGAAGGTGGCGACGTCGTAGCCATCCGCTTCGCGGGCGGCCTGCGCGAGCTTCCAGCCTTCCTCTTCCTCGCCGAGACGCAGGAGATCTTGAGCCAGTTGCACTTGGGCCGCCTGAAAGCCGGGCTTGAATGCGAGTGCTTTTCTTTGGTGCTCGGCGCCCTCGGCGAAACGGTATCGTTGCGATAACTTGCGGCCGATCAGGTAGTCGATCCTCGGGTTGTCCTTCCAGTGAGCCAAGGCGATGGAGCGGGCCTCCTGCTCCCCCTTCTTCTTTTCCTGCAAATGAGCGATTATGCTGCGATAGGCCCAGGCCTCGGCATGTTTCGGGTTCACCTCCAGGATCTTGGCCAGTTCTTCCTCGGCCTCGTCGTAGGCCTCTCTGTCGATCAAGGTGTTTGCCAACAGCAAGCGCGAAGGCGCATGGTTGGGGTTGCTTTCGAGGGCGGCTCCCAGGTGAGCCAGCATGACCTCCAGGTCGGAGGGGGCGAAGGCGCGGGCCACACCGTAGTGCAACTCGGCGTTGCCGGGATGTTTCTTGAGGGCCAGCTGGAAGGTGCGTCCGGCCAGTTCGTAATCGTTCTTGGACAAGGCAAGGTCGCCGATGGCCAAGGGAATGCCGACGTAATCGGCGTCATGCGTCCTCGCTTCCTTGTAAAGCTTGTCCAGGATCAGCTTGGGGTCATCGCCCAGCTTGAGGGCGGTACGCCCAAGGGCCACCAAGTCGGGGGCATTGCGATACGCCCACATCCGGGAATTGGCCAACTGGAAGATTTCCCGCAGGACGAGGTCGGCTCTTTCGTTATCTCCGTTGTAGCGGAACACTTCTTCCGCGACGAGGCGCACCTTGACCCCGCGATTGACGGTCTTCAAGGCGGCTTCCGCGGCTGCGAGGGCTTCCTTGTATTTCCCTTGGGCCATGAGGGCTTGCATATGGAGAACGTGGAGTTCGCCCTTCCAGCCGTTCTCCTTGATCGCCTCGACGACGTGACCAACGGTGGCGTTGTACTCGCCTTGGTCGAACGCTGCCTGGGCATCCTCCGCCGGCTCGGCCGCCGCGAATTGGGCTCCTAGGAAAGCTGCTAAAACGGCGATTCGCGCGCGATTATTTTTTATTACAGCTTCCACTACCCGATCTAGCTTTAGCAGAAAAGCCCGGGTCGCAAGTTAGGAATCGTTTTTTTACGAGGTTTTTAGGTGGCAAGGCCAATGACCTTGCTTCAGGTCGTCTGAAACAGGGCGGTGACCGGTTTGCCTTTGCCTTCGTTGTTCATGGCGAACTCGCGCTTGTCCAGGCTGAGGTACTTCTTGTTGTAATCGAGACCAAGGGCGTAGGCCATGGTTACGAAAAAGTCTTCCGGCGACACCTTGTCCTTCTTGTCCCGCACCCCTTGCGCGTCCTCCATCGTCTTGCCGTACACAAAGCCTTTCTTGGTTCCGCCGCCGGCCAGGATTTGGCAGTAACCTCCAGGGCCATGGTCGCGTCCCGCTTTCCCACTTACGTGGTTTTGTCGTCCGAACTCGGTGGTGACCACGACCAAGGTCTCCTCGAGTAGGCCCGAGGCGTCGAGGTCATTGATCAGGGCGGCCAAGGCCCGGTCGAGCATGGGGCCCATCTTGGACATTTCATCCATGACGTTGTCGTGGTGATCCCAACCGGAAGTAGTCACTTCCACGAAGCGCACGTCGTTCTCGATCAGCCTGCGGGCCAGGAGTAGGCCGCGGCCCAGTTTGCTGTCGCCGTACCGGGCGAGGGTCTGGTCGGTTTCCTTGGAAAGGTCGAAGGCGGAGAAATCGGGGCTGCGGAGAAGGGACAAGGTATTGTCGAGAACGTCGAGGTGGTCCTTCACGAAGTTGGACTGGTTGATACGGTAGAATTCCTCGTTCAAGGTTTTCAAGGCCTTGAGTCGACCGGCGGCGCGTTCGTCGGAGACGTCGCTTAGTTGCCGGCCGGCGGGTAGGCCGTTGGCGGCGACCGGTATGGTGGTGGCTGCGTGTTTGGCCCCAAAGAAGCCGCCGGAAGAACCGAGTCCTTGGCTGCGTTCGTGGATGGCAACGGTTTTCGGAAGGTTCTCGTTGAGCGTGGGCAGCATCTTGGACACCCATGCTCCGATGGGGGGATGGTTGGCGGTGCCGGGCCGGTAATTGCGGTGTGTGACGTACACGCCGGTGCCATGGGAGGCGGTGCCGGTGGACATGGTGCGAACGAGGCAGTACTTCTCGAGGTTCGCGGCCAACTGCGGAAAGTAGTGACCGTATTGGACGCCATCGATCTTGGTATCGATCACCTTGGTGTCCATCATGACGTCTCCCATTTTCGGCTTGGGGTCGAAGCTGTCGATTTGGCTGAGGCCACCGTCCACGAAGAGGTATATGATCTTTTTCGCCTTGGGACGTTTCAGGAACAAGGTAGAGGAGTCGGTCTGTTCGGCCAGGGTAGGCGCGGCGGAGAGCCCAAGCGCGCCGAGCCCGATTCCGGCGCCTTGTCTCAAGAAATTTCTTCGCGTGCCCATGATGGTTTTCCTTATTAGCGCAAGGTCCTGAATTCGTTCGAGTTGACCAGTACCCAGAGGAGGTCGCGGTAGGCGAACTTGCCCGACGTTTTCACCAGTTCCCGCATCGCGCCCATTTCCTTGTCGGTTGGCAAGCGGGCGAGGACGCCCTTGAAGAGGGTCATTATTTTTTCGTCTCCTTCGCGCTTGGACACGGTGTGGAGGATGCCACTTTCCTCGGAGAAGAGGTTTTTCTCCACCCAGTTCATCATGAGCAGGGCTTGGGTGGAGGAGGCTTCTCGCACGCTGCCGAATAATTCCTTGCGCGTGGACTGGCCGAAGTGGGCCAGGAAATGATCGATCCTGGCGGGTACCCGCAGCTCGCTCGCTCGCAGGAATTTATATTCAATGCCGTTGAGGTTGAGGGTTTCCTCGTTTGCCTGGACGTAGGCGGAGGGTATGGCGCCCCGAACGCCGCCGTGACCGTGGCGCTTGTTCTCGTACTCGAGGGCGCTCACGCCGGCTCGCTTCGCTTCGCGCCCGACTTCCAGGACGTACTCGGTCAATTGCTCTTGGTTGAATTGGAGATATCCTTTCTCGTAATAAGCCTTGTAGGGATGGAGACGCGAGGGATGATCGGGCTTGGGCTCGCCGTCGAATTCCCCCACCAACTCGTTGCGCAGCACCATGAGGTTGTCCCAGGTTTGCTCGGCCGACACCCTGCGGGAAATAGGTCCGGGAAACCCCATGTCCATGGAGAAGGCGACGCTCTGGCTACTGGACTGGCGGGCGAACAGCTTGGTGTTGTAGAGCACCCGGTAGATTTCCTTGAGCTTGAAATCCTTTTGTTGAACGAGCTCGATGAGAGCCTGCATCAACTCCGGGTCCGAGGGCGAGGTTTTGCCTTCCTTCACCTTGTTGGCCGGTTCGAACAATCCCATGCCGAAGGTTTTCTTCCACAGGCGATTGGCTAGTACGAAGGTGAAGCGAGGGTTGTCCTTGGAGGTCAGCCATTCGGCGAACGCGACCCGCGAGTCGTTGCTCGACCATTCTTCGGTTGGTATCTTCTTGCCTCCTCTCTTGCTTTCTCCAAGCGCCGGGGCGGGAAAGCGGAGGTCGGGCTGCTTGCCGTAGAGGACCTTTGCCCGTACTAGTTCGCCGGGTTCGCCTTTGGCCTCTTCCGAGAAAAAGTCCTTCGGTAAACGATCCACCCCCGCCTTGGTCGATTTCTCGGGCTGAGCCCACTTCGAAAACCAGAAGGCGAAGCGATTGACGAGGGCGGCGGTGCGGTCGTCGAGGTCCTTTTCCTGCGTGATGAGTTTCCTGATTTTCCCCATGTCCACCCCGTTGATGGGGAGCTTGTCGGGAAGGTTCTCCCTTGGGTGGCCATCGTTGCGCAGGAAGGCGGTCATTTCGTAGTATTGCCGTTGGTTGTAGCTGTCGAAGGGATGGTCGTGGCACTGGGCGCAAGTAACGTGGGCCCCGTTGAAGTACAACATGACGTCGGCGAACCAGTTCGCGAAGTTGCCGTTCTGGCGGAACTCGCGAGCCACGCCGTCGCCCTCGAACACGTTGCCGGTCTCGGTCATCATCTTGAAGACCATTTGGTCGAAGGGAAGGTCGTCGTTGAGCTGCTTCTTTAACCAGGCCCAGAAGTAGAACAATTTCATGTTCTGGTTGTCCGGCTCGTTCTTCATCTCGCTCCAGAAGTTGAACTCGCTCATGCCGTATTCCCGCGACTGCAGGAGCCGGTCGATGAGGGCCCTTTTTCTTTGCTCGGGGTCGAGCCCGTCAAAGGAGCTTTTGCCGTCCGGCGAGGTGCCCACGTAGTCCTCGAATTCGCGAACCGTCGGGTTACGTCCAATTATCTGGAGGTACAGACGGCGCAGCAAGACCTCCTGCGAAGCGAGCTCGTGAGGCGCTTGCTTGATGTTTTGCAGCCTTTTTTCCACCAACCGGTCGATGCGTTCCACCTGCTTCCTGTCCAAAGGCGAAGAAAAACCATCCTTCGCCCAAGCGCTTCCAGCGAATACGAAAGACCCGAGGCAGGCCCCGAGGGCGGCGATTTTCACGATTCTTTGGCTGGCGATCTTCACGGGAAGGCGACTAATCGTCGAAATTGCGTGTGGGGAATCAAAAGTCAAAGGACAAAGAAAAGCATGGGTTGAGTGACGATTAAGAGGTCATCGGCAGTTTTGCGCAAAGGCACTCGAGCCTTTTCTCTTTTCTTCCTCAAGTCAGCAACACCGATCCGACCACTTCCCCGTGTTCCCATACTTGTCGTCCGGTTTCCACGCCTTTGCGGTTCCACCATATCCACTCCCCGTGCATTTCCCCTTTTGCATAGTGGTGGGTCCAACGCTTTTGTCCGTTGCGGTGCCACGATTCCCAGAGGCCGTCCTGTTGGCCGTCTTTGTATCGGCCTTCCTCTTTCTTTTGTCCGGTTTCGTGCCACGCGATCTCGAGCCCGTCTTTCTTCCCTTCCTTCCAGTTGGTTTGGCGTTTCCAGCCATCCGCGTACCAAAAGGTCTCGAGCCCGTCCAGTTTGCCTTCCCGGTATCGACATTCCTGCCGCTTGTCGCCGTTTTCCCGCCAGGTCTTCCAGACACCGGAGCGCTTGCCTTTCTTGAACGAACCAGTCTCCTTGACTTGTCCGTTGGGCCATGTGACCCGACGTGAACCTTTCACACTCATTTCCCTAACTTAATGCAAAGTCATTGGTTGGCAAGGGTATGAAGAGGCGGAGCGATTTCTTCCCTCCGCAACCTAATCTTTGCTTGTCTCTTTACGCTCGCATGGAAATGATCCGCTTCCTCATGAAAGCCC
>CEVA01093320.1_pt1 | contig 12124 bp, 7 predicted proteins | sample 361521 | NCBI WGS metagenome assembly CEVA01 (sample SAMEA2622823, study PRJEB7988) | marine metagenome | isolation source: saline water (ENVO:00002010), including | reverse complement strand
ACGGCAGGGACTCGATGTGCTGGTCGTCGAGTCCTCGTTCGATCTCGATGGCCGGTTCAACTACCTCGGCAAGGTCCGAAACCCACCCGCGATCCCACAACCCGATCTCGACCTGTCGGCCGCGTTGTTCGACTTCGACGGGAACCTCGAGATGGGATTCGGCGACTTCCTCCTGTTCGCGGCGGCGTTCGGCCAACGCGAGAGCGATTTGGGTTTCGATGCCACCTTCGATACCAACGCGGATGGAATGGTCGGCTTCACTGATTTCATCAACTTCGCTTCCGTGTTCGGACAGGCCGTCGAAGCCGCGGGCAAGCCGGTTGGCCCACACCTTCTGACACCCGTCTGGTAGCGGCAGAATCGTCTTTACCGCCCCACAGCCTCGTAAATCACAGGTGTCACAGGTGTGTCGATAATCTCGCCCACTTTCACGCCTGGACACCAGATCGCCGCCTGCTGGTGCGGATTGTCTTCTTCCTTCATCCGCATATCGACGTCCATATAGATCATCGTCATCGCCTCTCGATCGCGTTCCGTTCGGTTCCCCGCTGCCCTGTGAAACGTCCATCCGTAGTGAAAGCTCACGTCCCCACGTGAGAACGTTTGCTCGATCGTCGTTTTCCCCGCGGACCGCAATACGTCTTCGATTCGGACTTCGCTCTCGTCGCTGATGTTCAGATCCCGGCCTTCGGTCACCCAATGGCTGCCCTCCGAAAAAGCGATCGGCCCCATTTCGGCCAATGTGTCCTGAAGCGGTATCCAGACCGTACAGCAACGGTCGGTCGCGAAAGGCCAGTAGTACTGGTCCGCGTGCCACGGCGTAAATCCTCCCCCCGCTTCCTTGAAGAGCGCTTGATCGTGATACAACCGGACGCCGCGCGTACCCATCAGCTCCGCCGCAATTCGTGCCAGTCGTTTGCCGAAGACGAATCGTTTCGCCTCCTCACTTTCCTTCCACAGGTTAATCACCTGAATGAACGCCTGTTGCCGGGTGGACCGCTCTTCCATCGGCAGCGTTTGCGTGTTCCGTTCATGTACGATCCGCGAAAACTCCGGACCGAAACGATCCAGGACCTCCACGGGAAGCACACCTTCGAGCTTGATGAAGCCCCGCTCACGGAACGCGGCGATCTGGTCGTTCCTCAAAGAATTCGGCGAGTCTATGTCGTCCATTGGCACCCTCGCTGGAGACTGTCCATACACCGGTTTCCCGGTGGCGGTGATTCAACCTCGATCGACGTCACGGATGGTCATATTCGATTGGGTTCACTATCATGTGTCGCCGGGCTGTCGTGACCAACGTCCGTTTCGACCCGCAGAACAGGAGACCCAATGATCCTTTCCATCCTCGTTTCCCTGTGCGTTACCGCATCCGACTGGCCGCAATGGCGCGGCGCTGACATGAACGGCATCAGCCCCGCAGAGGATGTGCCCTCGGAATGGAGTGCCCGGAAGAACATCGTGTGGAAGGCCGAAATGCCGACCTGGAGCGGCGGCACCCCGGTCATTTACGGCGACTGGATCTTCCTCACCTCTCCGAGCAAGCCCGATCCCGAGCCCAAACGCGTAGAAGAACCCGACCCGGAGCCTCAGCAAGGCCGCCGTCGACGACGGCGTGGTCCGAGTCGCAATCCCGGCGGGCACGAATTGTTCCTCCTCGCCTACTCACGGACGGACGGCGCAGAAAAATGGCGAGCCGTTGTCGACACAGGCAATGAACTACACCGCAAGCACAACAACACGTCACCCTCGCCCGTCACGGACGGTAAGCACGTATGGATCGTTACCGGGACCGGTCAGGTTGCGGCTTACACCGTCGAAGGCAAGCGGGTCTGGACCTTCAATCTACAGGATGTCTACGGCGACTTCGGGCTCAACTGGGGTTATGCCTCTTCGCCCCTGCTCTACGAAGACAAACTCATCATCCAGATTCTTCACGGGATGCATACGGACCTTCCCTCCTACGTGGCCGCCTACGACAGATTAACCGGGAAACGACTCTGGAAACAGATCCGTCCAACGGACGCCCCTCGTGAGTCTCCCGATGCGTACACGACACCCGTCGTCCTCACCACGGGTGGCAAAGACCAGATCGTCATCTCCGGTGCGGACAATGTCACTGGTCACGATCCTGACACGGGCGAAGAGCTCTGGCGATCGGGGGGCATGAATCCCGACGGCAGCGACTTCCAACGGATCGTAGGATCGCCCGTTACCGCCGACGGCATCGTCTACGCCACATCCAATAAGAAGCCGATTCTGGCGATTCGGGGGGGCGGCACGGGCGACATCACGACCAGCCACCGCGTCTGGTCCTACGAAGGCCCGGGTGCGCCTGATGTCCCCTCCTCCGTGACGGATGGAATCCATTATTATATGGTCGACGATCGTGGCCTAGTCAGCTGCCTGGACGCCAAATCCGGCGAAACCATCTGGGGCCCCGAGCGAACCGCGCAAGGCACGGTCAGCTCGTCGCTCGTCCTGGCGGATGACAAACTCTTCATTCTGAACGAGAACGGCGTCACGACCGTGGTCCAGGCCGGTCCCGTCTACAAGCTGCTCGCGACGAACGAACTTGACGGCAGCTACACGCTGTCCTCCCCTGCCGTCGCCGGAAACCAGATCTTCATCCGCACCGGCAACTACCTCTACTGCATCGGCGAAGGATGACCCCGACCCGTCGCGATTTCCTGAAGCAGGGCAGTGCGGCCCTCGCCGCCTCTCTCGTGGGCAAGGTGGCATCGGTACAGGCAGCGCCAGCGCCCAACCTGCTCTTCATCCTTACAGATCAGCATCGCCGCGACGGCGTCGGGGCCTACGGCAAGCCCAGTGTCCTCACGCCGAATCTCGACCGCATCGCCAGCGAGGGGATCCGTCTCGATCGGGCGTACACGGCGCAGCCGGTCTGTTCTCCCAATCGTGCCAGCATCCTGTCCGGCCTGTATCCGCACCGTCACGGCGTGCGGGAGAATAACTGGCCTCTGAGTCCGGACGTGCACATCCTGCCGCACCTGCTTCAGGCGAATGCATACCGGACGGGCTACTTCGGGAAATGGCATCTCGGCGATCCCGCCCGAGTCGCCTACGACGTCATGCCCTCATACGAACGGGACGGGCGAGGCGGTGGGAGCGCCTCTGGATGGGCCCACTACTACACGATCGACGACCAGAAGGTCTACCAGACGGACGTCATCTCACGCGACATCGGTGACTTCATCCGAACATCCGACAAACCCTTCTACGCGGTTGCTTCCTTCTATCCCCCGCATCCACCTTACTCGGTGCCAAAGCGTTACGAGGAGATGTATCGTGAGCTCTATCCCGAAGACCAGAACCGCCGTCGGTATTATGCGATGTGTACGGCGGTCGACGATGCGGTCGGCCATCTGTTGGAAACGCTCGAGGCGAAGGAGATTGCCGACAACACGCTTGTCGTTTTCACGACCGAGCACGGCCATTACTTCGACCGTCGCTGGAACAATCACAGCAAGCGATCGTGCTACGACGTCGCTGCTCGCATTCCGCTCCTGATGCGTTTCCCCGGTCACATCCCAGACGGCCAGGAATCAACGGCCCTGTTCAGCCACGCCGACCTTTTTCCCACCCTTGCCGGCCTTCTCGGCTTAGCGCCACCGGAGGTTGACGGGATCGACCAGAGCGATCTTCTCCAGGGGAAGACCGAAGCCACGCGCGACTACCTGTCCATCGTCAACGTCCCGCGTCCTGATCGAACGTCCAAACCGCACGACGGTCCAATGCCAGGCGAGGAACGTTGCGTCCGAACGAACGACTGGAAGTTGATCCTGTCCCGCGATCGTGCACCTGAGCTGTATCATCCTGACAACGATCCCGAGGAGCGGGACAACGTGTGGTCATCGCACAGAGACACTGAAGTCGTCGGAAGCCTCAAAGCCCATCTTTCAGAGTGGGCATCCGCGACGAACGACCCGCTCACACCCCGGTTGTTATCTTCCCTGTAACACGAAACGCTATTATTTCCTGATGGAGACAAACATGCCTGAATCGATCGCTGGCGCCGTGTGGGATCCCGAAGCGCCCCGTATGCACGTCGGTACCCAACGTTTTGACGTCACCGACGAACACCTGGGTTTTCTCGCCCGTTGCGGTGTTAACGCGATGGCCGCCAACGACATCACTTTCCATCGGGACATCGGCTGGGATGTCGACGAACTCGCGGCCAAGAAAGCGAAGGCCGCCGAATACGGCGTCGACCTGGAAATGGTCGCGCTGCCCCTCCACGCCCTCAGCGATGACGGCGAGTGGGTTCCGCACTACATGCGCGGGAACAGGGACAAGGGTGAGAAGGAAGTCGAGCTCGTCTGCAAGATGGTCAGGGCCGCCGGAGAAGCGGGCATCCCGGCCATCAAATACTTCCTCTGCGAAATGGAGAACCAGCGAACAGAAGCCGTTCCCCTCGGGCGAGGGGACGTTCGCTACTCGACGTGGGATCTTTCGAAGGCCGACGCCGAAACCCAACGGTGGGAGGAACCGGTTTCAGCCGAGCAGAACTGGGAACGCGTCACGTTCTTTCTCGAACGCGTCATCCCCGTTGCCGAGGCGAGCAAAGTCCGGATGGCCTGCCATCCGTGCGACCCGTTCCTGCCGGCCGGTTACAAGGGCGTCGACCGTGTCCTCGGCGGCTTCGACGGCTTCCGGCACTTCATCGACATCTGCCCCAGCGACTACCACGGTCTCAACCTCTGCCTCGGCTGTATGGCCGAAAGCGTGAAGAATCCACGCGAGGAAGTCCCCAACATCATCCGCTACTTCGGTGAACGCCGTAAGATCCACCTCATCCACTTCCGCAACATCATCGGCGGCCAGCACAAGTTCCAGGAAGTGTATCCCGACGAAGGGGATATGGATATGTTCGCGCTCGCGGAGGCCCTCCGGGACGTCGGATACCCGCATATGATGGTTCCCGACCACGCTCCTCAGCACGACGCGCCCGGCCACTTCGAACAGGCCTTTGCGTATCAGTTCGGGTTCATCAAGTCGACGATTCAGGCCGTCAACAGATAGACAGTCTCTCAGTCCGCGCTACCCATATACTTCGCGAACCAGTCCACCGTTCGCTGATGGTATTCCACACGGAACTTCGGGTGCCCACTCGCCCGAAGCCCGTGTGACTCGCCAGGGAAGCGAACGAACTCGACTTCCTTTCCCTGTCGCTTGATCGCTGTGAAGTATTGTTCCGTCTGCTCGATGGGACAGCGATAGTCCTCCTCGCCACACAGCAGAAGCACTGGCGTCTGCACTTCGCTCGCGTATCGAATGGGCGATCGGTCGAACAGGACCTCGGGAGGATCCAGGGCGGACCCGCCAAACTGGTTCTCACCGAAATGCACCCCGATGTCCGACGTGCCCCAGAAGCTGTAAAGATTCGTCACCGGCGCACTCGAAACCGCGGCCTTGAAGCGGTGATCTTGTCCAATGATCCAGCACGTCATGAACCCGCCGTAGCTAGAACCGTGCACGCCCAGCCGCTCCGAATTCACATATGGTCGCTCGCACATCAGATCGACCGCCTTCATCAGATCCAGGTAATCTTCGCCGCCCCAATCGCGCAGCACGGCTTTCATGAAATCCGGCCCGTAGGAGGACGAGCCTCGTGGATTGACCATCAGCACGATCGCGCCGAATCCCGCCAGGACCTGTAACGTCCCGCTGTAGACGTCCGCGAACCGACCGTTCGGTCCCCCGTGAATGTCCAGAATCAGCGGCCAGCGCTCCGACGGGTCGAATCCCGGAGGGAACAGCACGCGCGCCTCGATCGTTTCTCCCGCCCGCTCGAACGTGAACTTCTCGACGACGGCCGGTGGGTATTGCTGGAGGATCGAGGCGTTGAACGACGTCCTCACCGTCACGCCACCATCCGCCAGGTCGACCGTCGCAATCTCTTCCGGGGCACGATCGGTCGCCGCCTTCACGATCGCGCATTTACGACCTTCGTCGATCGCCAACGCCGTGAACGTCCCCTCCCACGCTGCCGCCGTTTCAACCGGTCCACCTGCAGCCGACGCGCGGCACAGGGCGGAAACACCCGCGTGTTCTCCAACGAAGAGAATTCGATCCTCCGCTACCCACGATCGCCTGTCAATCTCGACCACCGTGTGAACGTCATCCGATACACAGCGGGCGGGCGCATCTTCCTGGAGCACATAGAGCCACGACTGACGGCCGTCCCACACATCCTCGTCGTGAGAGCCCATCGCGGCCAGTCGCTTCCCGTCCGGTGACCATGCCAGTTCGTTCGCCCGGCTCAACCCTTCTGACCAGCATACCGCGGCTCCGTCCCCCAGCGGCATCACGTGCACTTCCGAACGCTTGCTGACGTCACGTTCAACTACCGCATCGCTGACGAAGGCGATTCTCGTTCCATCGGGTGACCAGGCCGGCGCGATCTGATTCCCGTCGCCCTTCGTGAGCTGTCGATGGGCGCCCGTTTCCACCTCCACAACGAATAACCGGGAGAACGCATCGCCTCGCCAACCCGAGCCATCGTCGCGATATCGGATTCGACGAGCGACCAACGATCGAGGCCCTACCGTTTCTTCCCCATTTGGCAGATCCGGGTCCACCTCCGAGACGACAACAAGCTTTCCCCCATCTGGCGACCAGGCGAAGTCTTGAACACCCCCAGGGAGACCCGTCAGCTGTTTCGCCTCACCCCCGTCCAACGGGATCAGCCAGATCTGGTTACCGTGCGCCTCCCCCGGCCGAAGAAATGCGATCGTCGATCCATCCGGCGAGAAACGTGGGTGACCATCATTCGGCCCTGCCGTGAACGATTCCGGATTGCCATCCGGCACCGCCTGACGCACGAGACTGGATCGCGATTCCATCTCGGCACGTTCCACGATCGTCCGTACATAAATAACCGACGATCCGTCTGGTCCGATCGTCGGGTCGTCCAGCGACACGATGTCGAGTACGTTTTCAGGTCTGAATGGGGCCATACGAAGCCTCCGTTTTTACCGCCTCTGGATGCCGACAGCTATCGGCGCTCACGCACTCATTCCTGATACTGCAGCTGATGCAGACGATGGTAGATCCCTCGTGCTTCCAGCAGATCTTCGTGTCTTCCCTCTTCCCGAATCTCACCGTGGTGCATCACGAGGATCTTGTCGGCGTTCCGAATCGTCGATAGACGATGGGCGATCACGATCGATGTCCGCTCGGTCATCAGCTTTTCGACCGCCTCCTGGATCCAGACCTCCGTCTCGGTATCGACATTCGACGTCGCCTCGTCCAGCACCAGCACATCGGGATCAGCAGCCAGCGCTCGCGCGAACGACAGCAGCTGTCGCTGACCCACGGAGAGGGATGAGCCACGCTCGTTCACTTCCTGCTCGTAGCCCTTGGGAAGTCGATCGATGAACCGGTCTGCGTTCACGTCGTGTGCGGCTTGCAGCACGCGTTCGCGTGCGACTTCCGGGGCACCCAGGCTGATGTTCTCCTCGATGTCTCCCGCGAACAGGAACACGTCCTGCTGGACGACTCCGACCCGGCGACGCAATTCCTCGCTGTCCCACTCGCGAATATCGACGCCATCGACCAGGACCGACCCCTTCTGAATCGGGTAAAACCCACATACCAGGTTGATGATTGTACTCTTTCCCGCGCCCGTCGCACCAACAATGGCCAGACTGTCGCCCGGGTCCACCTTGAACGAGACCCCTCTGAGCACCCACTCGGGTTCTCCCCCGTCGTCGTTGTAGGCGAACCACACGTCGCGAAACTCGATTTCTCCTCGCACCGCCTCCGGCTGATGTGTCCCACTCGGGGGTTCTGTGTCCGTGTCCAGCAGTTCGAAGATCCGCTCGGAGGAAGCAAGCGCCGTCTGGATCGTGTTGAATCGATCGGCAATATCCCGAATCGGCATGAAAAACCGGGGCACGTATTGCAGCAAGGCCACAAGCACACCCCATTCGATTTCGCCGTTCATGACCTTCGAGCCCCCGCTATAGAGCATCAGGCCCATCAGCAGAATGCCGCTCAGCTCCATAAACGGGAAGTACATCGAGTGGTAGAGCGTACTCTTCATCCGCGCCTGCAGGTAGCTGTCGTTGTCCTCCTCGAATCGGTCTGCGCTCCTCTTTTCGGCCCCGAACAACTGCACGACTTCGATACCCGAAATCGTTTCCTGAAGCGTGGCCGCAAACCTGCCGAAAATCACTCTGGCCACGCGATAGGCTTCGAACGATTTCGTCTGCAACCAGACTGTTGCCACAGACGCGACCGGAAGAGCGACACACGTCACCACACCCAGCTCGACGTCCATATAGAAGATGTAGGCCAGGATCGCCACGACCGTGAGCAGATCGTTGATCACAGAGACTACGCCGTCGGTGAACATCTCGTTCAGCGCGTCGACGTCGTTCGTGTTCATCGCCATCAGCCGTCCGATCGGCGTCCGGTCGAAGTACTGTAGAGGGAGCTTCTGCAGATGGCCGAACATATCCAGCCGGACGTCCCGCATCGCCCACTGCCCGATCATGTTCGTTGCCCAGCCCTGACCGTAGCCCACGACGAACTGAACGAACAGCAGACCGATGTAAACAGCGATCAGGAACCCAAACCCGTCGGACACACCGGGTACGATGTGATCGTCCACCGCGATTTTCGTGATGTAGGGTCCCGCCTGTCGCGTCGTCGACGCCACCAGAATCAGCACCAGCGTCAGGAACACCCACGGGACATAAGGACGCAGATAGCCCAGAAGCCGACCCATCAACCGGAGGTCGAAACCCCTCTTGACCATCCCTTCCGTCGAATATGCACGACCCGCAAGTGTGCGCTTGCCACCGCCCACCGATAGAGAGGGTCCCTTCACACGCGCTCCCCCATTCCCGCTCTCCGGTTGAAGGCGCTGGGTCCGATCGGCCTACAGCTCATCCAGTTCCTCTGCCAGATGCTGACGTCTGAACATCTCACTATAGATCCCGTCCAACGCCACGAGCGTTTCGTGATTCCCCTCTTCGACGATTCTTCCTTCGTCCATCACGATGATGTGGTCGGCGTCCTTCACCGTCGAAATGCGATGGGCGATCAGAATCGTCGTTCGCTCCGCCATCACCCCGCGCAACTCCGCCAGGATGGCCTCCTCCGTGCGCGTATCCACGCTCGACATCGCATCATCCAGAATCAGAATGCTCGGCTGACGGATCACCGCACGGGCCAGAGCCGTTCTTTGCTTCTGCCCCCCGGAAAGCGTGACACCACGTTCACCCACGACAGTTTCGAGTCGTTCCGGAAGTACCTCGAGGTCGGGCGCAAGGTGTGAAATCTCCGTCGCACGTTCCACCGTCACCTTGTCGTCGGTCGTCCCCATCGCAACGTTTTCCCGTAGAGTATCCGAAAACAGGAACGTCTCCTGTGGAACGTAGCCCACCGCCCCTCGAATCTCCGGAATCGGGATCCCGTTCACGGGCTGTCCGTCGATCAGCACGTCGCCCGAATCCGCGTGGATCAGGCGCGGGATCAGACGTGCGAGCGTCGATTTCCCTGACCCGACACGACCCACGATGGCCAACGTACTGCCGGCCGGAATCCGAAGATTGATGTCTTCCAGCACGGCGTGCCCGTTGTAGGAGAAAGTCACGTCCCTGAATTCGATTTCGCCGTTCAAGCGTCGGGGATCCTCATCGAGCTCGAGCGTCTGGGGTCTCAGGTCGAGAATCGCCTGGATTCTCATCATCGAGGCGGTCGCTCTCTGGAACTCGTCGACCACGCGACCCAACATCATCATCGGCCGGCTCATCCGGATCAGATACGCGTTGAACGCCACGAACGCTCCCAGCGTGAGGGCCCCCTCGAGCACGCGCCAACCACCCAACCAGAGCACGACCACCATCGACACGCCGTTGAGGAAGAACGTGAAGGGGTAGAAGATGCTTCGAATGTTGATCAGATGGTGGTTGCGATCCACGTATTCGTCGTTGAGACCCTGAAATTTGGCGATTTCGGCGAGACGCCGGGCGAAGGCTTTCACGACGCGGGCCCCCGACAGATTCTCCTGAATGTTGCTGCTCATTACACCGAACTGTTCTTGTACGCGACGATAACCCTGACGCATTCTGCCGGACACCGCCCGTGCGGTAACCACCATCACCGGCATCGGGAACAGGGCCAGCAAAGCCAGCGACCAATCGATCGAACACATCAGAACTAGACTCAGGAAAAATGTCAGGATGCCGCTCAGGCACATCCGGAACGCGTGGTGCAGGAATCGCTGAATGGCCTCCACATCATTCGTGGCCCGGGCCATCATGTCGCCCACTTTGTTCTGCTGAAAGAAGGAAAGGGGAAGGGTGACGATATGCTTCACGTAGTCCGTTCGGATGTCGTGCTCGACATACCGGGAAAGACCCGAGAAGTACCAGCGCATAACGAAATTGGCAACCCACTGGATGATGCCAAGACCTGCCATCACCATCCCGTACATCGCCAGATCGGACAGCGGACTTCCCATAATCGTTGGAGGCAGAGGAAGACCGTCTCGGGACGCATCCAGGTAGGATTTGCCTGCATCGATCGCCCACTTGAGCATTAGTGGGATAATCATCTGGATGGATAGAGCGATAAAGAGGAAGATCAGACCGAACGTGATCCAACGACGGTAGGGCCGAAGATATCGGTCGAAAGGTCGGAGAGGATTGATCGGCATAGTAAGGTAGTAAGCGAACGCTTACTACCTTAGATGCGCCATAAGTTGAGTCGTGTCAAGCAGGTATACGCCGGCTGGGGGTCCGCCTCGACTACATCGACAACCCGATCTCACCCACGAACAACGCCCCCATCTCCGGTCCCCCACCGAATTCGATGTGGTCATTGTCGAGCAGGTTCCTCACCGAAGCCCGATAAACGAGACCGTGGCGGGCCCGGTAGGACAGATCCAGGTCGAGCAGAGCGTAGGCGGGCACGCGCCCGGTCAGGACGCCGCTTCGGAAATCGTACTCGCTCACGCGCCGGGCGGAGATTCCGACGGTGGCACCCTCGACCCACGCGTCGAGCCAGGTCAGTCGCACCTTGACCGTCGTTTCCGGCGTGTTGAACGGCTGCGACAGTCCTTTCGCGTCCACCAGCGTGTCCGCGTTCAGGTAGGACACGTTTCCGCTCAGCACGACGAGCTCCGTGGCGTAGACATTCATACCTACACCCACGCCCGTCACGTTCTGTTCGCCGAAGTTTACGTTGCTTAGAGTCTCTTCCAGAACCTGAGCCCCCGCCTCGTCCAGAATCACCACACCCCCCTGGATGTTGCTGATCGGGATCGCGCCGCTGATGAAGTCCTTGTAATGACTTCTGTAAAAACTCACGTCCACGAACGCGCGGTTGCCGAGGATCCCTTTGATCCCCAATTCCACCGTACCCACATTCTCCGGCACGAGAGCATCGACCCCCGCGGCGAACGCCGGCGGAAGGGGCACCCCTGTCAGGGACGCGAACCGGAATCCATTTGCGTTACCACGGCCCGTCAGACCGGGAAAGATCGGTAGCAACGCGAACTGCTGGCTCAGTGTTGGACTCTTGTATGCCCGGTTGAACGTCCCCCGAAACGCAACCGTCGGAACCGGTTTCACCACCAATCCGAACTTGGGGCTGAACTGCGAGTCGTACGTTTCCGGATTATCGAACCGACCGGCGAACGTCAGCTGGAACCATCGCGTCGGTGTCAGGTCGAACTGGGCGTAGGCCCCGAACAATCGGGCGGAAGCGTTGCCCCCCTGGAACAGCGGACCCGTCGACTCGTCCTGACGGAAGCTCGCCCCGACCGTCGCTCGACCCAGGTTGTGTCGGGCCGTGTAGCGCGCCTCCCCTTCCCAGAACGTCCACTCCGCACGATCGAGCGCCATCTCCTCAGCCTGCGCCCGTGGCAGGCCCTCGGCCATCAGACTTGCCCGCGTATTCAGGCTGAACGTGTTCCGCGAGTCGTCTCCCGCTCGATACAGGTTGATATACCAATGGTCGTCCGAGTACTTCAGCTGCGTGAAGTAGTTCACGTAGCCCTTCGTCTGGCTTCGGGCAATCGGATTCAGGAACACCTGGTCCATCACCGTCAGCCCCGACGACAGAGACAGCTCACCCCCCTCGTTCGGGT
>CEVA01242488.1_pt1 | contig 12125 bp, 11 predicted proteins | sample 361521 | NCBI WGS metagenome assembly CEVA01 (sample SAMEA2622823, study PRJEB7988) | marine metagenome | isolation source: saline water (ENVO:00002010), including | reverse complement strand
CTCCACAACGGTAGAACTTCGCCCAGATTCACTCCACCACCACCTGCGGCGAATGCAGAGAGCGGCATGCACGCCACGGCCACGAGTGCCAGAATCAGAAGCTTTCTCATCCTCATTTCCCCTGTTCGCCGACGCTACGCGTTGATGTACGTCCGGCGATGGTCGTTTCCGAGAGCTGCAGGTCCGCCATCGACTTGCCGGCCCCCGCCATCTGACGAGTTTGCACCATCTGTATCAGGTGTCGACTGGACACCTCGGTTCGGCGTGTAAACGTATCGGAGTATACCCCGATCCAGACCATCAGCACGAGCAATGGTGCGATCACCAGCCACTCGCGCAAAGAAAGATCCTGAAGCTTCGAATTCGCTTCACCGACATCTCCCCAGACCACCCGCTGGAACATCCACAGCATGTAGACGGCGGCCAGCACAACGCCAGAAGTCGCGACCACACCAAGCGTGAGATTCGCCTGAAACGCTCCGAGCAGGATCAGAAACTCTCCGACGAACCCGTTCAGCCCCGGAAGCCCGATCGACGACAGCGTGGTAATCAGGAAAACGGCTGAGAACGCGGGGACGACCTTCGCAAGCCCCCCGAAATCTGAAATCTCCCGGGTATGGCGGCGCTCGTAGATCATTCCAACCACGAGGAACAGCGCTCCCGTCGAGATACCGTGATTCACCATCTGAAGAATCCCGCCCTGCATCCCCTGTTCGTTCATCGCAAAGATACCGAGCACGATGAATCCCAGATGGCTCACACTAGAATACGCCACCAGCTTTTTCACATCCGTCTGCACCATCGCCACCAGCGCTCCATACACGATCCCGATCACGGACAGAACCATGATCATCCCCGTGTACTGCGCCGTCGCCAGCGGGAACAGAGGCAAACAGAACCGCAGAATGCCGTAGGTGCCCATTTTCAACAGCACGCCCGCAAGAATCACGCTACCCGCTGTAGGTGCTTCGACGTGCGCATCCGGCAACCAGGTGTGGAGGGGGAACAACGGGACCTTGATCGCGAAACTCAGGAAGAACGCGAGGAACAGGAGCGACTGCGAATCCGCATCGACGGAATACTTGTGCAGCACCATCAGATCGAATGTATACGTCCCGGTCGCACCGCCGTGTTCGAAATAGAGATAGATGATGGCGACCAGCATCAACAGGCTGCCGGCGAGCGTGAACAACACGAACTTGATCGCGGCGTAGATCCGTCGCTCTCCACCCCAGACCCCGATCAGCAGGTACATCGGAATCAGCATCGCTTCCCAGAACACGTAGAACAGAAACAGATCGAGCGAACAGAAGACGCCGAGTATCCCGGTCTCGAGCAGGAGCATCGAAATCATGTACTCTCGCACCCTGTTCGTGACCGACGTCCACGATGACAAGATCGCCAGGACCGACAGCAGCGTTGTGATCAGAACAAGCAATACACTGATGCCGTCGATGCCCACTGCGTAACTGATACCCAGGGTTTCCACCCACGGCACCTGATGGACGAACTGCATCGCGGCCGTCGTCTCGTCGAACCGCGTGAACAGGGGCACCGACATCGCGAAGGTTCCGATGGAAACCGTCAGCGCCAGCCATCGCGACACCCCGTCCCGGCCCTTGCCTGCGATGCCGATCAGAACCGCACCCACCATCGGCAGGAAGATCAGGTATGTGAGTAACTTCGATTCCAATGCTCTATACTCTTGGCTCTACTTTCAATTTTCGATGATCTATGGTAGGGTGACCGCGTAGATCATCGCGATCGTCCCGAACAGCATCCACATTGCATAAGTCGGTGTTCGCCCGGTTTGGAAGCGTCCCGACACCCAGCTGATCCCCTTCACCGTATAGCCCAATCCGTTCGCAATACCGTCGACCACGATGGTGTCAAAGATCGTCCAGAGCGCCATCGAAAGTCGATGGATGGGCCGCACGATCGACACGTCATACGCTTCATCCACATACCACTTATTCCAAAGCACTTTGTGAATCGGTTGCCTGGAGTCGGCCCCCAGTCTGCCTGAACGATGCATCACGAGAGCCAGAACGAACCCTCCCAGACCGGCCGCGACCGAGATGCCGATCAGGACCGACGGGGACAGACCGGCGCCGCCGGAACCGTGGTCGGGCGAGCCCAGGACCGGATCCAGGAAGTGGTTGATCCAACCGTGTTCGAGCGGATAACCCGTCACGCCCCCCACGAAAATCGCTCCCACCGCCAGAACTAACAGGGGCACCGTCATGCTCGGGGGTGACTCGTGGGCGTGGTCATACAGATGCGCATCACGGGGTTGCCCGAAGAAGGTCATCAGAATCAGCCGAAACATGTAGAACGACGTCATCACTGCACCGACGACCCCGAGTGCCCACAACGCTGCGTGCCCAGGTACGTGTGAGTGATACGCGCCTGCAAGAATCAGGTCCTTGCTCCAGAACCCGCTGAGCGGCGGAATCCCTGCGATCGCGATGGTCCCGATTATGAACGTATAGCCGGTCACCTTCATCTTCGACAGCAGGCCGCCGTATTTCCGCATATCCAGTTCGTTCGACATCGCGTGCATCACGCTGCCGGCCGCCAGGAACATCAGCCCCTTGAAGAACGCGTGCGTGAACAGGTGAAAGATGCCAGCGGTGTAGGCGCCGACACCCACACCGATGAACATATAGCCCAGCTGAGAGACGGTTGAATAGGCGAGCACCCGCTTGATGTCTGTGTTGACAAGCGCGATCGATGCCGCCAGTAGCGCAGTGAATACGCCCACCCAGGCCACGACGGCACCCGCCGTCGGCGAGAGCGTATACAATACGTTCGAGCGTGCAACCACATAGACACCCGCCGTCACCATCGTGGCCGCGTGGATCAGAGCGGAAACCGGTGTGGGTCCTTCCATCGCGTCTGGCAGCCACACATACAGCGGGAACTGGGCGGACTTCCCACAGGCACCCAGGAACAGCAGCAGCGCGATGCCGGTCGCCGCTGAAGCGGGAAGCGCCCCTCCGCCTGCCTTCGCGACTACCTCCGAGAACTGGACGGTGCCCAGGTAACCGAACATCGTGAAGATGCCGATCAGGAAACCGAAGTCCCCGATTCGGTTTACGATGAACGCTTTCTTCCCGGCGTCCGAAGCGGATTTTCGCTCGTACCAGAAGCCGATCAGAAGGTAGGAGCATACGCCGACGCCTTCCCATCCGACGAACATCAACAGGTAATTGTTCGCCAGAATCAGGACCAGCATCGAAAACACGAACAGGTTCAGATACGCAAAAAACCTCGCGAACCCGGCGTCGTGATGCATATATCCGAACGAGTAAACGTGGACGAAGAAGGACACGGTCGTCACCGTCACCAGCATGATAGCGGACAACGGATCGACCAGGAATCCGACCGAGGCCGTGAACGACCCGGCGGACACCCACGTGTAGACGTTTTCATCCACACCCACACCACCCATCACGTCCACGAGCGTCTTTAACCCGAGTAGCCACGCCGCGCCCACGCAGGCCGTCGCGACGTACCCTGACGATTTCTTCAGCCAGTGGCCGAAGACCCCGGACACGATCGCTCCGAACAGCGGAAGCAGAATGATGATTTCAACCGTCGTCAGCATATCAGTCCTGGATGATTCGATTCTTCTCGAACGAATCCGAAGAGCACAGACTTGAACCCCTATGTTACCACTTCAGGAGGTTCACCTCGGCGACATCCACCGTTTCTCGATTCCTGAACACGGCAATGATGATTGCCAGGCCCACGGCCACCTCGGCCGCCGCCACCGCCATCACGAAGAACACGAACACCTGTCCGTCCGCCTGACCGAGGTGTCGTGCAAACGCGACGAAGGCGAGGTTGACGGCGTTCAGCATCAATTCGATGCACATAAAGATCACGATTGCGTTCCGGCGGGTCAGAACGCCAGCCACGCCGATCGAAAAAAGGATGGCGCTCAGGATCAGATAATGGGACGTGGCGACGGCCATCGATCAGGTGGTCTCCGGGGTCTCTCGCTTCACCAGTACCACGACACCGATGAGCGCGACAAGCAGAATGATCGAGGCCACTTCGAATGGAAACAGGAAATCCGTGTAGAGCAGCTTGCCCAACGTCTGGACGTTCTCTGTGCGCAGCGCCTCATTTTCGGCGACAGGTCCTCGCAGCTGCCTCGTACCGACGGCAGTCAGCTGAGCGACGAGCAACGCGCAGAGAAAGATCACGCCCGTAAGACGATAGCGACCGACCGTCGATTCAAGTGCCTCAGAGTGCCCCAGGTTCAAGAGCATAATAACGAAGAGGAAGAGCACCATCACAGCGCCCGCGTAGACGATAATTTGAACCGCCGCCAGAAAGTACGCATTGAGTAACACAAAAAGCCCTGCCACCGCGAAGAGCGTCGCGACGAGGGACAGGGCACTGTAGACCGGATTTCGGAACAGGACGAGGAGCACGGCGGACGCAACCGCAATGGTCGCGAGCACGTAGAACACCGCTGTCTCCATCTCCCCCCCCTTGGAAAGCGAACTATCGGTTGAGCGTCAGGTAAAGACCGGTGAGGAGCACGTTCAGGAGCGCGAGAGGTAGCAGATACTTCCACCCCAGTCGCATCACTTGATCGTAACGGAACCTCGGCACCGTCCACCGAACCCAGATAAACACGAACAGGAAAAAAGCTGTCTTCACAGCGAAGACGAGCACTTTGAGCACGCTCAGGGCGAACGACGAATCCGTCGGGTCCACCCCGGGGAGATGCCATCCCCCGAAAAACAACGTCGCGATCAAGGCCGAAGCCGTGATCATATGCGCGTATTCGGCCATAAAAAACATGGCGAACTTCATGCTGCTGTATTCAGCGTGGTAGCCCGCCACCAGTTCCTGCTCTGCTTCGGGCAGGTCGAACGGCAATCGATTCGTTTCCGCGAAGACCGACACCATAAACACAAGACAGGCGATCGGTTGGTTGAACACGAACCAGGCCGGCAGCACGCCCAGGACCGTCCCCGTGGCCTGCAGGTTGACCACGTCGGAGAGCTTCAACGATTCCGCGATCATCAGCACGCCGATCAGCGAAAGGCCGAGAGACAACTCATAGCTGATCATCTGGGCCGATGCGCGAACGCCGCCCATCAACGCGTACTTGTTGTTCGACGCCCACCCCCCCAGCACCACCCCGTAGACCCCCAGCGAACTGACGGCCAGGATGTAGAGGACACCGATGTCCGCATCGGATATGATCAGCTGGACCTCGCGCCCCACTACCATCAGCGTATCCCCGAACGGGACCACGGCGAACCCCATCAAGGCGGGCACCAGAATCGCGGCCGGCGCGATCAGGTAGATCGCCTTGTTCACGTGATTGGGGATGACATCCTCTTTAAGGATGAACTTGAGGCCGTCGGCCAGCGGCTGAAGCAAACCCCACGGTCCAACCCGGTTGGGGCCCAGCCGGTTCTGGATGTATGCGCTCACTTTCCGCTCTGCCAGAACGACGTACGCGACCGTCGTGATGATCACCCCCAGGACGATCGCGATCTTGATCAGGCTCTCGAGCGCGTAATCCATCAGCCCGCAGCCTCGATCTGCATTCCACCAGATCCTGCGTTCTCGTGAGTGACGCTTTCGAATGAATGAACGGCCTTCGCCACCTCGCCCATAACCTCTTCGGCCGTGTCCATCGTAAACTCGCAGCCCATCGCGTTGCTCAGATCGCGAAGGATCTCCCAATCGGCCCGGGCGTCCCCCGGAGGTTCCAGACCCGCGTTCAGGCGTTGTGCACGACCGGCGTAATTCGTGAACGTTCCCGATTTTTCGATAAAGGCCGCGCCCGGCAGCACGACGTGGGCCATCCTGGAAACGTCACCTGCCAGAATATCGTTGACGACGAGCAGATCCAGTTGTGCGAGGGCTTCTCGCTCCGCATCGCTGAACCGGGCCAACGGGTTGCCGCCCATCAGGAGGAGAGCCCTGATCCGCCCCTCTCGGATACCCTCCCACACGACGTCCGTCGACGCCACCGTCCCGACCACCGCGGACAGGATCTCCTGCGCCCCCCTTGCGTTGGGTGACTTGTCTTCCCGAATCGTGAACCCGCTCTTGAATGCCACGTCGCCTTCGGAACTCGTCGCATCCTGGAGCGCGATCGTCCCGCCTCCGATGCCGTCCGAGAACAGTTTGCCGAACAGGAACTGCTCTTCGTTCGTCAGATGGGAGGACGCGAGCCCGGCGATGGCATCCGCACCGTGCTCTGCTTTGACGGCTTCCAGTTTTTCTCGCACGTGCTCGATCGCCGCCGTCCAAAGGACCAGATTCTGGTCGTCTCCCTGACCGATCGTCGGAAACAGAAGCCGATCGTCATCGTGCACGTAGCCCCATCCGTGGCGGCCATCGTCGCACATCCAATAATCGTTTACGTCGTGGTTCGCCCGAGGAACCAGCCGGTGAATTCGTTCCTTGTTCACATCCACCCGAATGTTGCAGCCCGTGCTGCAACCCGGGCAGATCGAATCCGCACTTTGTAGGAACCACACGCGTTGCTTGAAGAGGAACTCCTTGTCGAGCAAAGCACCCACCGGACAGATGTCGACGGTATTGCCCGACAGCCGATTGTCCATCGGCATTCCCGGGAAAATGTCAATCTCGTTGTGGACGCCGCGGTTGAAGTATCCGAGTTCGCTCGTGCCGGAGATCTCGTCGCAGAACCGGACGCACCGTGTACACCGGATGCATCGATCCGAATACAGCAGCACGTGTTCCCCGACGTCCTTCTTGGGCTGGATGTGCTTGTGCTCGTGGTACCGGCTGTGGTCGGCCCCGTAGGTATAGCTGTAGTCCTGGAGTTCGCATTCTCCGGCCTGATCGCAGACCGGACAATCGAGCGGGTGATTGATCAGCAGGAACTCCATCACCGCTTTCTGGTTCGCCTTCACCGCATCCGTCTCGGTGTCGACGATCATCCCTTCGGCCGGCATCTGCGTACACGACGGCATCATCCCACGCCGTCCGCCCATCTCGATCTCGACCAGACACATACGACAGTTCGCCGGCGCGGTCAGCCCGGGGTGGTAACAGTAGTGTGGAATCTCGACCTCGTGGTCGGCCGCAATCTGCAGAACGTTTCTACCCGGCTGGATTTCGACTTCTTGTCCGTTGATCGTAAACGTCGGCATAGAAAGGTCAGGCGGTTGTAACGCCCGCTCCTTTCTGGATGTGGGCCTCGAACTCGCTTCGGAAGGCCTTGATGAAACCGAGCATCGGCCAGGACCAAGAGGGTCCGAACAGACAAATCGTGGACATCGCCGGCGTCAGCAGGGGCGACACGTTGTTGCAGACGCTCTCCAAGGTATCAAGATCATCCGGCCGTCCCTGACCGTGTGCGATTCGCCACACGATGTCGCGCACCCACGGAATCCCTTCTCGACAGGGAGTGCATTGCCCGCAGGATTCGTGAGCGTAGAAATTCATCAGGTTCAGACACGCGTCGACCATATCGGTCGTGTCGTCCATCACAATGATCCCACCCGTTCCGAACATTCCCTGGAACTCGCCTCGACCGGGAATCGCCCACAACTCGGGATTCATCTCGATGTCCAGCTGGTCTGCCGTCAACACCGGCGTCGACGACCCGCCCGGGATCACCGCCTTCAGCTCGTTGTCATCGCGAATGCCGCCTGCGCATTCGTAGATGATCTCTCGAAGCGTACAGCCCCCGATCTCCAGTTCGAAGATGCCCGGGTTTTTCACGTGCCCGCTCACGCAATAGATGAAACTGCCCGGGTAGCGTTCGCTGCCCATCTCCTTAAACCAGGACGCTCCATTCTTCACAATGTGCGGCACATAGGAGATGGTCTGCACGTTGTTGATCGTCGTTGGACGATCGAAGATACCCTTCTGAGCAGGGAACGGAGGCTTCACCCTTGGCTCGGCGCGCTTCCCCTCGAGAGATTGCATCAATCCTGTCTCTTCACCGCAGATGTAGGCACCTGCGCCCGGGTGTGTGAAGACATCGATGTCCACCCCGGTGCCCAGCACATTCTGACCGAGGTAACCCGCTTCCTTTGCCTGCCCGATCACCTGTTCCATCTGTTCCAACTCTTCCCACATCTCACCCCGAATGTAGATGTAGGCCGCCCGAGCGCGGATGGCGTAGCAGGCGATGATGACCCCTTCCAGGAGCTGATGCGGATTGCGGTTTACGAGCTGACGGTCTTTAAAGGTACCGGGCTCGCTCTCGTCGCAGTTCACGCAGAGATACGAAGGCCCATCGGGCTCCTTTGGCATGAAGCTCCACTTCATCCCCGTGCTGAACCACGCCCCGCCTCGCCCGGCAAGCGCCGACTCCTGAACCTCCGTGATGACATCGTCGGGCGACATCGTCTTCAACGCTTTTTCCAACGCCTCGTAGCCGCCGTGCTGCTTGTAAACCTGGATGTCGGCCAGGCCGTCTACGTCCTGGAGAGCTGTCAGGATTTTGCATTCTTTGATCGGCATCTCAGTCCAGCTCCGCCATCAATTCGTCCAGTCGATCGGGAGAAAGATCACGATACAGCTTATCGTCGATTCGAATCGCCGGTGCCCCCTCGCAGGCAGCGATGCACTCCGCTTTGGCCAGCGTCCACTTGCCATCGGCAGAGGTGCCTTCGACGTCGACCTGCAGCTTCTCTTTCAGGTGCTCGACCAGGTCCTTGGCCCCGCATAGCACGCACGAGAGCGTGCTGCACACCTGAATCACGTGCTGCCCGAGCGGCGCCTTAAAGAACATCGGATAGAAGCTCATCACCCCTGCCGCTCGGGCCGGTGGCATTTCCAGCATCTCCGCCACCAGTTTCAGTCCGTCCATCGGGACGTATCCCCATTCCTTCTGAACGGCGTGTAGCACGGGCAGGATTGCCGCCTCTTTCCAATCATCGGGGTAGCGGCTGATGATCGCCTCGCATTGGGCTCGCGTTTCGGGAGTCAATTCGACGGGCATCCGTTACCTGTCCAGTTCACCAGCGATGACGTTCACGCTGCCCAAGACGGCGATCGCGTCGGAGATCATGTGTCCGTTGACCATCTGGGGATAAGCCTGATAGTTCATGAAGGAAGGAGAACGCACCCGCATTCGATAGGCATAGCCTGTCCCGTCGCTGACCACGTAAAACCCCAATTCGCCGTTGGGCGACTCAGTAGGCACGTAAGCCTCCCCGAGCTCGGGTGTCAGTCCGTGGCCGTCCATCAAGACCTTGAAGTGGTGGATCAGAGACTCCATCCCGAAATCCACCTCGCCCTTCTCGGGCAGGATGACCTTCGCGTCACCCACCTTGACCGGTCCATCCGGAAGCTTGTCGAGCGCTTGCTCGATGATGCGCTGGGACTGTCGGAGCTCTTCCATCCGGACCAGGTAGCGGTCGTAGGTGTCACCGTGTTTGCCCACAGGCACGTCGAAGTCCAGGTCGGGATAGACCAGGAACGGCTCCTGCTTGCGGATGTCATACTCCACGCCCGATCCGCGAAGCATCGGCCCGGACATATTCCAATTAATCGCATCTTCCGCAGAGATCACGCCGATGTCTTTCGTTCGATCGATCCAGATCCGGTTTCGCGTAAGCAGTCTTTCGACTTCCTCCACCGCGGCAGGAAACTGCGCCACGAAATCAAGCACGACCTCGCGGAAATTGTCGGGCACATCCCAGCCCAGCCCGCCGATGCGCGTGTAACTTGTCGTCAGCCGTGCTCCCGTCACCAGTTCGAAGATGTTGTAGCAACGCTCACGCTGCTCGAAGGTGTAGAGAAAGACGGTGAATGCGCCGATGTCGAGAGCGTGAGTCCCCAGCCAGACCATGTGGTCCGCGATCCGGGAAAGTTCCCACAGGATCGTGCGGATGTAGAGGGCTCGTTCCGGCACCTCCAGATCCATCAATCGCTCGACCGACATAGAGTAGGCGATGTTGTTGCAAAGGGGCGACAGGTAGTTCATCCGGTCGGTCACCGTCACGTATTGATTGTAGGTGTGGTGCTCGCCCAGTTTCTCGAAGCCCGTATGGAGGTATCCAATGTCCGGAATGCAGCGAACGATCCGCTCGCCATCCAGTTCCAGCGTCAACCGAAGTGTGCCGTGCGTGGCGGGGTGCTGAGGCCCCAGGTTCAGAACCATTCTCTCGGACCCCAGCGGATCGTCGACTTCCTCCTCCTCGCCCGCGTAAGGGTTACCCAGGAACCCCGGGTCCTCCGGAGCGATCACATCACGTTCACCCATTCCGCGAACAGGGTAGTCCTTCCGTAGAGGATAGTGCTCGAAGTTCAGGGGCATCAGAATCCGGCGGAGGTCGGGATGACCGTCGAACCGGATCCCGAACATATCGAACACCTCGCGCTCCGCCCATTCTGCACCACGGTGGATCGAGGTAACGGACGGAATCGTACACGCGTCTTCTGTCACCTGCGCCCGGAGGCGCAACCGCTGGTTGTTCGGATGGGAGTAAAGATTGTAGACGACGTTGAAGCGAGGAGTATCGGGCTCGTGTCCGGGGTAGCTGGTGTAATCTACTGCGCTGACGTCGCTCAGCCGGTCGAAGGACAGCCGGGGCTCGTCCTTCAGGAGGGTAAGGATATCGCGAATTCGGGATTTCGCGCAAACGACCGTCGTTTCGCCGCGCGTTTCGGAAACTTCGAGTACCTCGTCCGGGAATCGATCTTTGAGCGCTCGAGCAGCTGGGTCCCCAATCTCTTCGGGCGCTTCTTCAGCCGGCTCCGTCTCGATCGCTTCGGCACTTTCTTCGGCCATCAGGCTCCGACCTCAGCGACGACCTGGGTAGGATTCTCCCGTTGAATCTTTTCCTGAATTTTCATGAACCCGTAGATCAGATCCTCGGGTCTCGGCGGACACCCGGGCACGTAGACGTCGACCGGAATGAACTGGTCGACCCCCTGGACCAGGGTGTAGGTGTTGAAAACCCCACCGGACGAAGCGCAGGCGCCCATCGAGATGACCCACTTGGGATCGGGCATCTGGTCGTAAATCTTCTTGAGCACCGGCATCATTTTAATAGAGATTCGCCCCGATACGATCAACAAATCCGACTGTCGGGGGGAAAAGCGCACGGCTTCGGCGCCGAATCTGGCCATATCGAAACGGCCTGACAACGTCGCCATCATTTCGATCGCACAACAGGCGGTACCGAACGGCATCGGCCAGAGCGAACTCTTCCTCGCCCAGTTGATCATCTTGTCGAGCGTCGTCGTGAGGACGTTGTCGCCTAGGGACGCTTCTAATCCCACTCGAGCCCTCCCTTCCGCCACACATAGGCCAGCCCAAGAACAAGTACTCCCAGGAACACGACCATCTCCGTGAACACAAAAGTCCCCTGGGCGAGCAGGTCCTTGAAAACGACCGCCCAGGGGTAGAGAAAAACCACCTCGATGTCGAAGATGATGAAGAGCATCGCCACGAGGTAGAATTTTACGCTGAATCTCAGCCGTGCGTCACCAATATTGGGGACGCCGGATTCATAGGGGGAAAGTTTGACTGGATTGGGTTTTCGGGGGCCCACCAGGTGGGTAATACCGAGGTTGACGGCGGCGAACCCGGCGGCGATGACCAACAGCAGAACAATCGGCAGATAGTCGCTCAGCATGACTCTCGTGAAAACCCCGGGTAGAGCAGAGAGGCGAGCGCCTAACCTATTGAAATAGAACAGGATACAGCAGTGAGGTCGCTCACGATTTTGCCGTCAAAAACCAAGAGGATTATATCACTCAACCTACTTTGTGTCAAGCCAAATTGAAACAACCATTTATCGTCAGGACCCTCCTCCAACAACGCGATCACGGGAGGTCGTCCACAGACCATCGGAGGGCCTGAACGACCCTTTTGGGCCCTCACGACACTTTACCCTTCCAGCGCTCCGCACTATATCTAATACGTGACTCAAACAAGCCAGTTAACCCGATGACAGAAGCCCGAGTTTCCGTTCTGTTGCCCGTCTACAACGCCGAGCGGACGCTTCAGGAGGCGCTCGACACCCTGACGGCCCAGACTCTCGGAGACTTCGAGGTTGTGGCCGTCAATGACGGCTCGACCGACCGGACCGCCGACATCCTTGACCGGGCCGCAGCGCACGACGATCGGATTCGGATCCTCAACTACCCCCATC
>CEVA01243571.1_pt1 | contig 12127 bp, 5 predicted proteins | sample 361521 | NCBI WGS metagenome assembly CEVA01 (sample SAMEA2622823, study PRJEB7988) | marine metagenome | isolation source: saline water (ENVO:00002010), including | reverse complement strand
CTCAGATTGCCGAACAAAGTTATACTGCTCTAAACTACCATAGTTTGAGCTCTACGATAAAAGCCGAAAATAAACAGTATGAATTACTTTCGGGTGCGCAAGAAACGTTAATAAATTCACAAGGGAAGTTGCAAAACACCGTACTCTCTCAACATATGCCTTGGCAATATACAGCATTAGAACCAGTCCACCTGAGCATAAGTGCACGGACTGAAGCTAAGCAAAATGGCGAGTATCAAACCGCATGGTTAATGGCTGATAGTGAATACCAGCATAAATTAATACCAATCTTTAGTGATATACCTTCAAACACATTGGTCGTTGAAAGCCAACAGGCAGCCTCTGTTTCTTCAACGATGATTGTTAGTCTGCAAGCTGGAGAAACACTTAATTTATCAGCAGATCAGAAGACCTTTCTAGATGTCAAAGATATCTCTGATTCGTTATTTACACGATTTGAGTATTATTCTGATGCTACGAACAAAGTAATCACAGGCGATATTATGTCGCTAATTTATGCCTATGATGCAACACAACGTGAGCTGTTAATTAATGGCCTATATTTATTATCTAAAAAGCGTTTAAACAATAATGAATACACGCAATTATTACAGCGGATCGCTACAATACCCGCCTCCGCTTCATTGACCTTTTTACAAAATAGAATAGAAAGTTTTGGTCACTGGCAACCTCTAGATAGCCTTGTAGATTATGCTGGTACACGCCTTTTCGATATCCAAAGTTCTGCACAAACTAGCTTTGCTGATAGGTTTAACCAATTCAAAACGCATTTAAAAAATAATGAAGGATTATTGATTCGACCATTCCACACGCTTTACATAGATTTAGCCCAAACAGAGGGAGAACAAATTCGTTTCGTATTTAGTTTTTCTACTGCAGAACTGGCTCAAGCTAATGTGGCAAACTTATCTATAAAACTCGCTAACAATTTAAAAATATGGTCAGTTACCGAGCAGCAGAGCATTCCTTTTACATTTAACAAACAAGAGCTAGATAATAACATTATTGCCCTTCACTGGCTTAATCCCTATTTATCTCAGCAACTAAAAGTTGAAGCACAACAATATATTGCAGGTCGTTGGAGAAAGTTAGATTTACCCACAACCATGCTATTTTATTCTGTAGTCCCTAACACACCACTAGTGGCAACGTTGAATGCAGATCGCTTGATTAAATTAGAGAAAATGAATAACTACAGTCGTAACGAACGTCAATTTTTCCACCCAGCAGGAAAAATTGAAGTCAAAGCCGCTGAGCTTGAGCATGTACGCCTTTATACATGGGAACTGAGTGATCTTAACAATAAGATTTCAGAGTTTACTCAAGCGCAAATTCCTTTGCCAGACTTAGTCACTTATCAAGCACCTGAGCAGCAAAAAATAGTAAGTGAGCAAACATCATTTCAAAGTGATGATTTAAATTGGCAAGCTTTCATTCTTTACGATCAACAAGAAATATTTCAGAGCGCTGAAAATATCCCAACGCGACGAGACATTGATGTTGGTGCTCGCTTACGTATTAACGACGAAAACAATTGGTATCAATTAGAAGGCTATTATTCATTTAGTGAAAACCAGACAGACATAATGGCGCTTAATGGCTATTATTCATGGCAGGATGATACAACCCCCTGGTATGCGGGTGCGCAACTTCAAAGCCGCTGGCAACCAGGTCATGATGGCTTTGACAGTCAATATGCTCTTGATGGCAGCCTTTATGTTGGGCAAAAATGGCAACGTGACTCAACACATCGCCATCAATGGCAACTGTCACCATTTATTCGCTATAGCAGCGCTGATTTAAACGATTATCTCCGTGACGACTTACTTAATTCAAGTGTGTTCAATTTTTATCGTGAAAACCATGCATCTGGTTGGCAGGGGTTTTATCAATACCGCTATCAACCTTGGGTCGACAATTATTTAAATTTTAGTGTTTCATCCAGTTCAAATGATGATTGGACAAGCCTAGATTATTTACGCTTCAACACAAGCTGGAACCAATATTATCATGACCATATTTTCCAACTCGGCATTGATAGTTATTACCGCTTTAAGGATGAAAACCGTGCTACAGCCACTTGGCAATACATCACACAATTTGCTTGGCAAACGCAAATTAATTTAGGTGATTTCTCGCATGGTTGGCTAAAGGTTCGATTACAACAGGATTGGGTATGGGATAACCACAATATAAGTATCGAATTTTCATCAGGTAATAATCAGCATACAGGTTTTGCCCCTTTTGCACATGATGAAATTATATTCCCAACACTTCAGTTAAATCATTTGCTAGAGCACAGTGACTATGAGTAGTAACGGACTTACAAAACGCCTTGAAAATTTGCTTTTCGCAGATATTGCCAGTTTCTGGTTAGATTTATATCGTCAAAAATACCGCGAACTCGTAGATGAATTAAGTCAATGGGAGCTAATCAAGGATCAGCCTGAAGATTATGACGAAGATGACTGGCTATTACTGCAAGCCATTGCATTTTTAACTCATAAAATAGATACCTTACAAAATCAATTGACCAAGCTTGATAGCGATCACAGACGCTTTATTGAACGTTTAAATCATGCTGAGTTAAAAGCGGAAAGACAATTTCATATTTTAGACTATGCAGCAGCGCTTGGCGCAAGCAAATTGCAACTGCAAAAGGATCAAGAGGCATTTCAACGTTGGTTTGATGAAGGAGCCATCGTAAACCGATACCAAGATAAAGTATCTGAGCTTGAGCAATCATTGAAATTCTTAATAGGTAAACTAGGTGATCTAACTAATCGTTATTTACGCATTCACTCGGGAGAAATAACTAAATCATGGTTAACACTTAACTTAGAAAGTTTCTTTTTAGGTTTATTAGAAAAAACTGAGAATGAAGCAATTCGTAACTCTATTTTTCGCGCTCTTGCCAACCAAGTTAATTTAATTAGTGAATATGTCGGCGAAACTAAGTTCGATTCCAATCTTGTTGAGCTACTACTGTTTTCTCTTGAGAAGCAATCAACACCTCATGCCGCTAAAGTAGATATTTTAGAGATCCTGATCAATTTAAGACCCACTTTTACCCGCTATTTTATGCGTTCACAAATTGATTTAGATGTCTTGCCAAATGCTAAAGTAGAACGACAACATTTGTTTCTACTGACATCTTTTTCAAAAATTATATGTAAACAACCAAAATTAAATGAGGCTAATTATAAATTACTAATCTTGCTTGCAAAACACGCCTATCCCCGTGTAAGACAGAGTGTTATTGAACAATGTCCACTATTACCGTGGCCTTTTGCTATCAAGCTTTTAATGGTTCGCTTACAAAAAGAAACTCAACAAGCTGTAAGGCTGACTCTCATCAAGCAATTAACAGATCCTCGTTTTACCGAAGAGCTACAATCGTTTCATATATGGCGCCAACAGTTAAAAAAAGTACAAAGCTTTGCAGAAAAACGATTGCTGTTGGAGCTTACGCCACGGATCATGTTTAATTTACAAGTTGAATGTGAAGAGCAAAATCAAGCAGATATATTATTTAAGTCATTTATTAATGTATTAAATAAACAACTTGAGAATGAACAAAGTATTGCCGTCAGACGCGTTATTACCCGTGTTCGAGAGCAGTTAGTCAGCTTTATGTATCAGCAACAAGTTGCTGAGGTCGAATTTAATTTAAACTCTCATTTAGATATAAATTTAAGCTCGAAGGAGATAGAGCAAGATTTACTTGGCCGACTTTTAAGCAAACAAGCACAAAATAATGAAGCCTTCAACATAAAAGAAAAAAGTAAAAGCTATTTAATAACAAGGGGATATAAGCGTGGTTTCCGCTTTTGGCGGCTCTGGCACGAATTTAGAAACCCAAGCACAGGAAAACGCCAAAGTTTTAATCATACACAAGCTAGAAAGCCAAGTGCATTTATGCACGTCCCGAGCTGCACTGTTGCAGAGATCAGCAAAACAGAAGTGCCTGGCGAGCCTCGCTTCGATGATAAACAGTTCAGCGCTCGACCACACTTACCCATGCTTGATTTTTTATTAAGTATTTTGTCGCAGGATAACTTAAAAACACCTGCAAAATCATTTACACCTGATGGTATTTTAGTTATCACGCCACCCTCTAACATACTTAAACGTATGTATGCGTATAGTTGGATTTCATTCAACTTTGAAAAATTAGATGATCTACGAAATGGTTCAGAGGTTGAACAGCGAGATTTCTTAGATCTCATAAGAAGTAAAGGTTTTGTACTTGAATTTCAGCAATATGGGTCTGTTCTTGATGCAGAGTTTCCAGTGGAATCAAGTATTGCCAACTTATATAAGAAACTATCTATAACGCCTTTTTTATTCAATATGTGGGCAAGTTTTAAAGAGTATGCCTATTCACTTTATCAAAATAGTATTGGCCAATTAATCTTTTTTGTTTTGGCTTTTTCTACATACTTTTGGGCGCGCCATATTAGGATAAGTAAACAAATAAAATCGGATAGAGCAAAGATCCCCGTTTCAATCGGTGGCTGGGGCACCCGGGGTAAATCAGGAACTGAACGCTTAAAAGCTGCATTATTTAGTAGTTTAACCTTAAAAGTAATAAGTAAAACAACAGGTTGTGAAGCTACACTTATTTATGCAAGAGCAAGTGGAGAGCAGTTCGAAATTCCATTGTTCAGACCTTTTGATAAAGCGAGTATTTGGGAACAAAGTGATGTACTTCATTTTGCAACAAACGTGAAAGCTGATGTATTTCTTTGGGAATGTATGGGGTTAACCCCACGTTACGTGAAAATTTTAAGAAACTGGATGAATGATAATTTCTCTACGATTACCAATGCTTATCCAGACCATGAGGATATTTTAGGGCCAACAGGAATAGATGTCGCAAATGAAACAAGTCATTTTATTGGTGAAAATAGCCTAGTATTCACCAGCGAACAAAATATGGCTCCAATTCTTGACTTAAATGCGAAACAAAAGAACTCAAATTTAATTCAAGTACATTGGGCTGATAGCTTACAAATAACAGAGGACATACGCTCTCTTTATCCATACCAAGAGCACCCTGCCAACATCGCACTGGTTTGTAAAATGGCCGAGCATATAGGCTTAAATAAAGACTATGTATTTAAAGAAACATCAGCACGAATTGTTCCAGATATAGGTGTATTACAACATTTTGCCAAAGCACCAATTGCAACAATAAGCCAATCATTCGTAAATAGCATGTCCGCAAACGAGCGATTAGCAACATTAGAAAATTGGCAACGTCTCAATATATATCAATTAAACGACGATCCTAAAACTCAGGTCATCGCACTAATTAACAACCGTAATGATCGTGTTGCACGTTCAAAGGTATTTGCCTCAATATTAAGCAATGATCTCCGCTTTGACCGAATCGTAGTGATTGGTAGCAATGTAGATGGATTTTATAGCTATTTTTTAGATGAGCTCACAGAGAGAGTCGATAAGTTAATTGAAATTAATGATATTGAAAACTTAGAGACACTACTAGAGCAATTTAACCTACTCACAGGCTCACAAGTAAAGGCGCGGCTAAGTAGTGCTTATGGCAGCATGATAGCAGAAAACCTTCTCACCCTAAGCGAAGGAAGTGTCAATAAGTCTTGTATAAAAGAAATCACCGGAGACATTTCATCTCAAGAAATCGCGACTATTCTCTATACCCTGCGCCACTACTATCAGCGTATAGCTTTAGACTCTTTAAAGGGTGATATGCAAAAGTACAGGGATGAGATAAAAGAGCGATTAATTTTAATCACAAAGTCAAAAGTTACTCTACTTGACGACAGCAACATATCCGCAGATGAGATAACCAAAGCTATTGCAAACCTAGCTTTACCGAATACCCATCAAGTGATTGTGGGCATGCAAAACATTAAGGGAGCGGGATTAAATTACGTATACGCTTGGCAACAGTGGCAAAAGGTATCTCAAACTATAACAAAAATGCTGAGCAAACATTGCTCTGCAAAAGAATTTAGAACGGCATTAACAAACTTAAATATGATTGTATCATTTAATTTATTAGAAATAGATTATTTAAAGCAAAACTTAGTTACTCTTAAGAAAAGCCAGCTTGCACAAAATGAGTTTTGCCAAGCTGAAATAACTGCTCTTCAAGAGAAAATTTCTAGCGATAATACGTCAGTAAACGAAGAGAATTCGCAACCTCGTGCACTTCGTTATTTAAATCAAATGATCGAATCATTTTTAGATGCAGGTGCTGCTGTTAAGCGTAAAAAGAGAGCCATTCAAATTTATGATGATATTGCTGAAAAACGCATAACATTAGAAAAAGCGATAAAATTACTTAGTGAGATGAATCGAAACCAAAGCTCAGGGTGGTTTACTAAGAAATCGAAATAAGACTAACTTTATGTCGATTATATTAAAACAATATAAAACTTAATTATTTAAAATTTAAACAAGAGAAAAACGCACATTAAAAATCAGAATTTTCCTATTAAATTAAGAAATATAAAACTATCATAAACTTAGATTAGAAAAGCCTGCAAAACCCACAAATAAACCTTGTACCTAAATTGAAAATATTCATATAAAGGATGAAAATAAAGAAGATAAAAACACTTTATCTAATCAAAGAAAGGATATTTTATGAAGAATTTAGTTTGTAAGTTAGCTGTATTGCCACTAGCGGTTGCCTCAGCGTTTGCTGTAGCAAACACAAATCTTGTTGAAAATGGATCATTTGAAGCAGAAGTTGTTAGTGGTCAATGGCAATTATTCAATGAAATTACAGGTTGGACACGCAGCGCTAATGCCCCTTTTGAAGTACAAACAAATAGTTTGGGTATTCTTAAAGCAAAAGATGGCCAACAATACCTAGAACTTGGCTCTACGCAACAATATAGCGTCTCTCAAGTTGTATCAACAGAAGCTGGTAAAATGTATGAATTTAGCTTCTATTACTCAGCACGTGCTTCTGGCGATGACACAGCTAGTAAAGTTGAAGTATTTTGGAATGGTGAATCTTTAGGCGTTGTTAATGCTAAATTTAAAGGTTGGACAAAATACAGCTTTACTGTAGAAGCGAGTGAAGCCAGTTCAGAAATCACCCTAAAAGGTATTGGAACAGGTGGTAGTACCGGTGGCTTTATAGACAATGTATCTGTCGCTGAAGTTGCAGAATATTGCTCAGTTAAATCTGGTTTATACGCGATTAATAAATTTGGTTCTGATACTGAAGGCTACATTTATCACTTAGATCCAGAAACATCTGCAGTTTCACCAATTGCTGGTGTTACTAACACTGCTGCAAATATCGCTGGTAAAGACGGAAAGCTCTACTTTATGGAGCAGTTAGATAGCGAAACTAGAGATTCAAAAATCTATAGTCTTGATTTAGAAACAAATACACAAAGCGAACTAGCAGATACTAACTCGTACACTATTACCCGTTCGACAGTTTCTCCTGATGGACTTAACTTGCGTGCAACAAGCAAAACTTACATGTACGACTTCAACCTTGAAACTGGGGCGAAAGAAGTATTAGGTAAATTTAGCTTCGAAGGTGAAGAGTTCACCGGCGGTGATATCGCTTATTCATATGATAATAACGTACTTTACCTATTAACTGATAAAGCACTTTACACTGTAGATGAAAGCACGTTAGAACTAACTTTAGTTGGTGAGCATGGTGTAAATTGGGCATCAGGCCTAGCAGTTGCCGATGATGGTACTATTTACGTTACTGGCAGAAAGAGTGGTCAAAGCGCGAAACTTTATACGCTAGATCAAAATACTGCTGAAGCAACTTTTGTATTACGCGGTCCTGCACATCTGAATGACCTAACTTACATTAGTGAATCAGTTTGCTCAGTTGAATAAATACATTTGATATTTTAATGCCAGTTTAATACTGGCATTATTTCAACATCCCATCATTTTTATATAAAAACCTCTCCTCAGAATTGATTTAAAATTACGCATAAAAAATCTAAAGAATAAAACACACAATAAATAAGATCTTCAGAAAAAACACCTCGAAAAAGCAATAACTTTTTAACTAGAAAAAATAAAAAAACAAATACAAAAAACCTACCCAAAAATAAATCAAAAAAAATAAACTTTAAAATAAGAAATTTCCTAGATAAAAACAACACAATAAAAGTCAAAAGGTTAACAGTTAAATTAGACAACACTTAATATAAACAGACTAATATACATTTGAAAAAGAGCCGAATAATATTAGAATTTTAATATTAATACATAACGGAGAATGTCATGAAAAAATTTGTAACCAAACTAGCAGTTTTACCTTTAGCTATCGCATCTGGCATTGCAATGTCTAGTACAAATTTGGTAGAAAATGGTTCTTTCGAAAATACTGATCCTGTAACCGATCATAACGGCGAATGGCAGTTATTTGATCAAATTCCAGGCTGGACTAGAAGCAGTAATGCTAAATTTGAAATACAAACAAACAAACAAACGAGCTTACTAGCACAGGATGGTGAGCAACGCCTAGAGCTTGATTCAACAGAAAATTACAGCATCTCACAAAATGTATTGACACAAGCAGGTAAAAAGTATGAGTTAACCTTTTACTATTCTGCTCGTTCAGAAGGAAATGAAACAACAAATAAAGCAGAAGTTTTTTGGAATGGTACCTCTATAGCTTTAGTAAACAGTACTACTCGAGGTTGGACAAAATATAACTTCACTGTTGAAGCAACTGGCGGTACATCTGAAATAATGTTCTCTGGTGCGGGAACCTCTGATTCATATGGTGCATATATTGATAACATCTCTTTAACTGAAGTTCCTGAGCCTTGCCCTGTCACTACAGGCTTATATGGTATTAATAATTTTGGTTCAGAAACCGAAGGCTACATCTACCACTTCAACCCAGAGTCAAATGCTGTAACCATTGTTTCAGGCGTGTCTAATACTGCATCAAATATTGCAAGTTATGGCGGTATGCTTTACTTCGTAGAACAGTTAGATAGCACAACGAAAGCTTCAAAGATTCATAGCTATGATCTATTAAGTGGTGTGCAAGGAGAAGTTGCTGATACCACTTCATACCCTATTTACCGTTCTGTAGTGAAAGCAGGTGGCGAGACTTTACGGGCTACAAGTAAAACCTACATGTATGATTTTAACCTACTGACCGGTGAGAAGGACATCGTTGGAAAGTTAACATACTCGGGTGATACATTCACTGATGGTGACATTGCCTACTCAAGTGACAATAATGTGCTTTACGTACTAACTGGTAAAGCTTTATACACCCTTGATGAAGGCAGCTTTGAGTTAACATTAGTCGGTGAGCATGGTATTCACTGGGCATCTGGTATTGCGATTGCGGATGACGGTACCATCTATGTATCTGGCCGTGAAAGCAAAGAGAACGCAAAAATTTATACTCTAGATCAAAATACTGCTGCAGCGACATTCGTAATGGATGGTCCTGCACATGTTAATGATTTAACTTATGTTAGTGAAGCAATTTGCTCATTCGAGTAAATTGATATAAAGCCATAAAATGCCAGCTTGTGCTGGCATTTTTTTATCTCGCGAAACTAAAAAGAAAAAACAAGCTTTTAAATAGCATTAAAGAAAACCATAATAACGACCACCAAAACAATAAAAACAAACTAAAATTTAAAATAAACACAACAGTAAAGTATAAAACAAAGCCAAAAAATAATATGAAAATTCCTAGAAGCACCTTAATTTATAATTTTCAATAACATACAAAATCACAAACCTAACCAAAACAAGAAAACACAAACAACAATTGAAAACCACTTTAATTAAAATAAAATTAACTCATATAAATAAAACCAAATATAAATGGGTTAATCATGATTAAAAAAATATCAAAACTAGCAATATTACCTTTAGCTATCGCATCAACTTTTGCTGTTTCAAATACTAATTTAGTTGAGAATGGTTCATTTGAAGCTGATGAAATAAGTGAAAGATCTGGTACTTGGCAGCTTTATAATGAACTTTCAAATTGGAGCAGCAGTGAAAGTGTATATTTTGAAGTTCAAACCAACCTTTTAAAGGAAATGACAGCACAAGATGGTGATCAGTATTTAGAACTTAACTCAACAAAAAATTATCGTATCTCGCAAAAAATAACAACAACTCCTGGTAAAACATATGAATTTAGCCTCTATTATTCTGCACGTGTTAACGGTGCACAAGGTACAAATAATATAGAGGTATATTGGAATGGTAGATTATTAGAAGCTTTAAATAGTAGTCAAAAAGGTTGGAAAAAATACACCTATACTATCGAAGCTACAGGAACAAAATCTGAAATCGCAATTGCCGGTGCCGGTGCAGCAAACGGCTATGGTGGATTAGTAGATAATATATCTGTTATAGAAGTTACAAACCCAACAACAAACTTAGTTCAAAATGGCTCTTTCGAAGTAGACAGAGTAGCCTCTGCTGATGGCCGTTATCAATTTTTTGAAAACTTAACTGACTGGAGCGCCAATGAAAATCTTTGGCTTGAATTACAATCGTCTTCTTTAAATAAGATTGATGCTCAAGATGGTGAGCAGTACTTAGAGTTAAATTCAAATGGTGCTTATAGCGCTTTTCAAGAGATACCTACAGAAGCTGGTAAACAATATGAATTTAGCTTTTACTACTCTGGTCGAGTAGATAATGCTGAAGATGTTAATAATGTTGAGGTGTTTTGGAATGGTGAATTACTAGAAGCATTAAACACGACTCAGCGTGGTTGGACTAAGTATAGTTACACTGTTGAAGGCACGGATGTAAGTTCTCTTATCGAATTAGCAGGTACAGGTAGTCATGCAGGGCTCGGTGGTTTTATTGATAACGTTGTTGTGACAGAAGTTGCTGAACCTTGTGCAGTTACTACGGGTTTATACGGCATCAACAACTTTGGCTCAGAAACAGAGGGCTACGTTTATCACTTTAATCCAGAGTCAAGCGCTGTGTCGATTATTGCTGGCCTTAACAATACGGCATCAAATATCGCTAGCAAAGATGGTATGCTTTACTTCATGGAGCAGCTTGATAGCAGCAGTAAAGCATCAAAAATCTACAGCCTAGATTTAGCCACTGACACACAAGCTGAAGTTGCAGATGTAACATCATTCCCGATTTATCGCTCAACGGTAACCCCGGATGGCCTATCTTTACGTGCTACAAGCAAAACATACATGTACGATTTTGACCTAGCAACAGGTGCGAAAACAGTATTAGGGAAGCTTTCGTATGAGGGGGATACTTTCTCTGATGGCGACATTGCATACTCAAGTGACTTCAACGTGCTATACGTTTTAACAGGTAAAGCACTTTATACTTTAGATATGGGTAGTTTTGAATTAACCCAAGTCGGTGAGCACGGTGTTAATTGGGCATCAGGCCTTGCAATTGCTGATGATGGTACAATTTATATTTCAGGAAGAGAAAACGGTGAGAATGCGAAAATCTATACCTTAGATCAAAACACAGCAGAAGCGACATTCGTGATGGAAGGCCCGTCACATGTAAGCGATTTAACATTTGTTAGTGAAGCAGTTTGCATGAAGTAAACTGAGTTTAAAGCCATAAAATGCCAGCTAAGCTGGCATTTTTTTATTAATCACTAAATTGGTATCATTTATTTGTTAGTTTCTTTTGCTCTAACATTTCTTTCCAATGCATCACTTCTGTTGGCAAAATAGGTGTTACACCTTTAAAGCCAGCGACTTCAAGCATTTCCTCAACGCTCACAACGCCATTCTTACGTTTAAATACACCTCGCACATAAGCAATCGCATGTAGACCACGCTCAGAGTGAAACTTTTGCTCAATATAAAAGTATTTATGATCCCAGCCAACTAAACGCGTACTCACTGTGTATTTTTGAAGAGGTTTGATATCACGAATATAGGTAATTGCAGTCGCATTAACGATTGGGAACCAACGGCGTTTCATAATATGTTTTAGTAAGCCTACTCGCTCAGTCATCCAGGTACGAGCAAGATCCATCATCGCTAAATAACGAGAATTAGTCAGATGGAAATTAATATCGCAATCGGTTGGTAACGCTTTGAATTCAATATCAATCGTGTCTAATAATTGTTGA
>CEVA01230077.1_pt1 | contig 12127 bp, 5 predicted proteins | sample 361521 | NCBI WGS metagenome assembly CEVA01 (sample SAMEA2622823, study PRJEB7988) | marine metagenome | isolation source: saline water (ENVO:00002010), including | reverse complement strand
GAACCTTCATGGCTAGCTTCTCCGAAGTATCGGTTCGCGCGGACAAACATAGATATTACCTTTGATCCTACCATTGTTCTGCCATAGCCCACGGGAACGGGCAGACCTTGCTGCGCTACATTTTGATATCCTGAAAAATGAAAAGACGCAGTTGAGTATCGCAATGGAGTCCGTGATGCTTCGTAACTTGCTGTGTCAGGGGGGTCGGTTAATAGCATCATTACCCCTCCGATGATCATTAGTGCTCCCGCAAGAATAAGCAGCCAAAGCCCAATTCCGGTAGCGCCCGCAATAATGGCTACAACAATCAAAAGGACTCCTAAAATAATATTAATAAGCCCCATCAGGAAATCTCCAGCCCCACTGACGCAGGGGATGATATGAATCTCCTTCTTGTGTGCAATGTTGATATCCAAGTCCTCTTCATTTAGGTACTTGCTGTTATCGCCATCTGGATCGCCCGCAATAATTTTGTATGCGATACCTTCGTGGTCTTTCTCTCTTAGGAATTTGTAAAGACAATTACTGTTTGCCTCTATAGCTCGAACAGCCTCTTTTACGGATGAAACCTTAAGATTCCAATCAGAGCCGAACTTATCGCCGAGCAAACCATGCAAGCAAACCTTTAACATACACTATCCTTATCCCTATAAATTAGCTAACCTATATATTTTATACACTTGTTTCTGGTATCTTTCATAACTAGACTTTTGAGGTAATTGAAATATAGGATGGTGGACAAATTGCCCGTTACCTATGTAGACTCCAAAGTGATAAAAAGAACTTTCAAAAAAATTAAAAATAATAAGATCGTGAATACGTAAGCTTCCATCTTTTACTGGAGTAAGGGTTCTTTCTCCAGAGCCAAAAAAATCATTTTTCTCAATCCACGCTACTACCTGCTCGGAGGTTTTTCTCTTGTCTTCCCTCTCAAGAAAACCCTGCTCTTGGAAGGTTGGGTTGAGCGACCATTTCCTCTTCTTTGCTAATCTTGCCTCGTAGGATGGGAGCCAATCAGTTTCTTGTATATAGTAGTCCTTTATAAACGTAAGGCAATTATAAATATCTTCTACATAAACCCTCTCGAATAAAGGGTCTGGCTTAAATGACATAGGTATATCACAAAAAAATGAATTATACTTTACGCTATAAATATAGTATGGAATGCCTATTTCTTCGCAATTAGCCTCATCAAATGGAGAGGGGTTAGCTTTAGTCTTTGGGTGTGAATGATATATTCCTATGATCTTTCCGTATTTATTGTACTTAAGAATTTCCGCAGGGTTAATAGTAAAGCAGTCTGCTTTATTTGAATGGATATTCTCCAACCTAACGGTAGAAAGCTCAACCAGATCCTTTTGAAGAACTAATCCGCAAACTTCTTCGTCAGGAGACTCATGCGCATGATGAATGATCTCTTCCTTTAATTCCTTCCTCATTAGAATGAATATCTGTCCGTAGATGGGAAGCCGCCAAAAGCCAATGGAGGCCGATTGCTCTCGTTTCTATCATTTGGATCTGGGTTTGTATTTTTAGGATCAAACCTCAATTTGCAACCATTCACCGTTTTTGAGCACTGGTCTTGCGTCCAAATTTCTTTATTATAAAATGGATGAGAGGATAAGTCAGAGACGTGATCTTTCAGGCAAACATAGAAAAGCCTTTGAACGTAGGAGGTTTGGGTGGGGTCGCTTTTTATATCTAGGCTTTGACCTGAGGTAAGGAAGACGAATTGGTTTTTTTTGTACTCCCTTCCGGATTTCCATAACTCAAAATCAAGCTCATCTACAAATGCACGTCGCTGGTTGTTTCCATAGGTTTTTGTGTTGTTAGGGTCTATATCTCTCCAGCCGTTTTTAATCCCCGAACCCTCCATATCTCCCAGCGGATTGTCTTCCTTGTCTGCAACAGGCAATCCTTTTCTTACTTGAAGAACATCAGAACTTGTATTATGACCGTACCCGCATTCTGGACTTCTGTAAATCCAAGAACAATAATTTGAGAGCACAAGCCTTGCGGGTAAGTAAACTCCTTCTAGCTCCAGTAGGGAGACCAGCTCATACTCTATTAGGTTTTTATTTTCTGACATTTTTCTATTCACAAAAAACATGTCGTCCGGAAGGTGGGAATTGGGGTCGCCTTCTCCGGATGGCGTCATAGGGTTCATGTGCTTTCCGTCAACCTTTGGCCAATTATCAGCGTCTAAGTATTTAGCAAAAGTTCTTTTTCTCGAAACTTTTGCCCCTATGAAATCTCCATATTCTGCAGCTGCGGCAGAGAAAAAGCCTTCTACGTTTGCAAATCTAATTATAGGCCTAGGAAGTCTTCCGTCTCCACGAGCTTCAAACCCCTCACTTTCCAGAGGTACCGAAATGTATACCTTACCTTGCCATTTTACCCCATGCACCTTTTCTCCGCCTTGCCTTGTTACGCCCTCTTGGTTTACTCCTGCATGAAATCTAAAAGTGTCTATTTGATTTATAGTGTCTGCTCTCTTGACTCTTACTTCATAAAATTCTACGAGCGTATCAGGCTTATAATCAAAGATAGAAGCGTTTACATCTAGTGTATTTATTGGAAATGTTTCTGCCATTTTAGAAAAAAGTTCTGTATTCTCTGTTATATATAGTACTGCCCACAACGCGCTTATTCAATCTTGGTATTTTGCCCGGAGTTACAAGGCCACAGATGTTGTTGTTGTGGCAGGTCCCAATAGCCCAAGGAATTCCATCATTTGAAGACACATTAAAGCCATTTAGCACAATAGCTTTCCCCGGCCAGCCATGAGGCTTGATAGTGCCTATCGTGCCTAAATCACCGCTATTGTAACCCCTGAATGTATTAGGGGGGAATTGAACTCTCAGCCCTCCGGAGTAAGAAATTGAGGTGGGATTAGAGACAACGCTCGGATCATACCAATATCCTTCATTAACCTGATCTCGATCCATGAATATTGCTGCATCATAATCAACGCTAAAGCTTTGTCGAAATGTATTGTTTATATCTAACAGCAAGGGTTTTCCGTTGTAACGCATAGATATTTCATCACCTCCGATATATTCGAATTGAAAAATATTCCATGCGTCAGCTCTGGAAATTCCACTGGGATTATTCCGCCCGACAGCGAGAGGAGAGATGTCTGTTTTTTTATAGTTTCTGAAAAAATTGTCCATTCCTAGGTTTCTGACATCCCTTGATGGGCTGTCGGCGGGGAGATTGATCATGTCTCCGCCTCCAAAATTGGAATTTGCAGGGCGCTCTTCCCCGTATTTGCCGTATGAGCCACCCGCTCCGCCTCTGATGTCCATAATAGCTCTTCCTGACCTCATGTAAGCTCTTGCTCTGACCCTTCTTCGCCCTCGGCCGTCGCGTCGAGCATTGACGTTTATCCAGAAACCCCATAAGCCCTCTGCATATAGCTGTCTATCGCCGGATTGTGATAGATCAATTCCACTGCTCGATAAAGAATGAGCGTTCATTCCTTGGCTTTGAATTCGATAAAGAGGGCTACGAAAATGCCCGCTTGGACCTCCGGGGGCATCCTTACTTCCTCCGTCTCCTCTTTGAAGAGGAAAGGCGCCTTCCGTTATTTGCCCCTGATGCCCGTAGGCTACACTATACGAACCGAGGCCTTCTCTGCCTGTCTGGTGAGAGCGTATATTAGATAAGGAGGTGTTGCCCGCTTTGCCCCCTGCTCCTGCCGCAAAACCTTGTCCTCCAGCTCCGCCGCCACCGCCTAGGAAGTTGCTTTTCTCCATGGGGTTAGAGCTATGTGATGTTCCTGCTTGCGAACCTGTGTCTGGATCGATGGAATCTTTTGCGCTCCCACCCTTCCAAGTAGCGGCAGGCCAAGCAGTCGCGGAATGATGAAAGAAATCTATATGGTCGTGGGGGCTTTGGGTGTCGTCATCGGGCACTCTAGCAGCTCCATGGTCTATTGATCCCCAAATATTGTCCAAAGTGCCAGTTCTCGCATGATCTTCAAGCCATTTGAGTAGCTCGGGGTTTGAATCGTCTCCCACTCTGCCATGATAGTGAGTGGGAGTATTATGTCCATGAAAGCTGCCCCCCATCACTTCCTGCCCGGTGGTGGCCATATTCGCGTCGGCGTAGCCCGCCCTGCCAAACGAATCTACGCCATAACCTGAATGCCGAGATATTCCGCCTCCATAACCACCACCACCGCCGCCCATCACCTTAGCGGTAGGGTGAATATTTAAAGTGCAATCATATTGTATGTGTATCGCATCTCCACCCTCAAGGAATTGAGGGCCGGGCAGGCCCGGCTTATTGCCCGTGGCGTCAAATGATGTTGTGATATCTGGGGAAGAGTTTAGATTAGGGGGAGCTATATACCTAGTATCTAGCATATTGACCCCACCACCATTTCCACCAACGCCGCCAGAACCCAAAACTTGTCCGTGTATTTGTAATGTTAATGGAAGGTGGCGAGATTCATCCATAACCTTTGGGCCAGTGTCTAGAGCTGGCTTTGCTTGAGAAAAGGCTGGTTTGTCGGGCATAGACGGCTCATAAGAAGTGTCGTATGGATAAGGCAAGCCCTCATTGAAAGCTCTCTCGTCGGGGGTGTTGCATTTGTCGCAATAAATAATTGAAGAAGTTAAGATGCTGAGCTCTATATCTTCATAGTAATGAATCCTATAGCCTTGCCCGAGAACTTTGTCCGAAACATTTAGGTTTGGGATCAGCCCTCCAATATCTATTGAGAGTGTATGTATCTCGGTTCTTTTGTATTGGGTGTCCGAATCTGTATATCCATGCTTGTTGTAAGCCCTTATCGTAAAGCCGTATTCAGTATCAAAGTCAAGTTCCCTCATGGTAAACCTGCTCCCTGTGCCATTGTAGCCCTCAGCTTTGAGTTTGCCAGAAGTCGATGACGAATAGTATATCTCGTAATAATCAGCGTCACCAAATTGATCTATATCAATTATTATATTCCTAGAGTCGTATGGATGATCATCTGCGGTTAAGGTAAATCTTGCCTTTTGTGGCCGAGCGTTCTGGCCCGACCCGCTAAGAGATATATTGTGAAACCTTTCGCCGTTTATGGCTGTAGATCCGTTGTTGAAGACAATGGTCAGCGTGGCATTAAAGGCTCCTACCGTGGGAGGAGCAAAGGAAATCGGTAATTCGTACCTTGTTCTTGCGGGGACGAAGGTCTCAAAAGCTCGCTTGCCGTCTACAAGAAAGGCTCCATGCCCAGAGTCATTAATAGAGGCACGGATTTTAAGCGGGATGTTGGAGGCGTTATTAAAGGGAATTGCCCCAGAAGAGCTATACCCCGAGACTTTTTCCCCAAAATCAACCTCCTCGACATAACCTTTTGATTTCCTTACTGTTGCCATACATTATACTAAATTAATAAGAAGAAAGATCTATATATTGATTACTTTCATCATCTCCAATTTCTACATCAATAAATTCAGAAACGAGATCAGTGGCAATGGCAATTTCCTTGAACGTCGCATTGATTGTGTTGTTGTCGTAAGAAACGTATTCCATAGACCATCTGTCGCAGTAAAAGGCCTTTTGCTGGACGTGGATTGTCAACTCCCTTCCTGTTATGTCCTCAACTGAGTAAAATGGGTTGTATACTTCAAGCGTTTTTGTGCCGTTCACAACAGTGGCTTTATTGATGTAAAGACGATTTTTATTAGAAGGTAGCCCTGAGACGGTAATTATTTGATTCTTAAGTAAAATTTCGTGGCCGGGGTTAGCGCTTCCCGAGGGGGTTTGTAAAGGCCATTTTAAGGTAATGGAGGAGGGGGCTCCTTTTAACATTACACCTTCCTTGAAGTTCAACCCTGAAACTACAGGCATAAGCCCGGAATTATCGCGTAAGGGTTCTGTTTTTAGATTGCTATAAGGATCAGGGAGGTTAAAAAGAAAAGGGAGATGCCCCATTTTATTTGTTAAGAAATGCATAATGGCCCTTGCTTCGAAGTCACTTCGACCTTCAAAGGCTAGGTCCAGCGTCATTAAATTCGGGAAAGTTCCATCGCTATTTCTAGCGACAAAATCGTTTTCCATTGAGCTTTCCTTGTGTCTCGACTCTCTGCTAATAGAGTTCCCTAAAGAGGGGGCCCAGAAAAAATGATCTTTAGTCCAGTATCGAGCGGACATCCTAGGCTCCCTGTTTTGGCTGGAGGACATTGCATAGTAAAATGCCCTAGATGTAGGAGAGTCTACTTCGCCAATAGAAGACATACTTTGGTGAACGCATATATCCCCCTCAAAGTATGGAGTTGTGGCGTTCCAATCTCCCGGATGAGGCATTAAAAAGTCGTTAAACCGATTCAGTATGAAGGCATCCTCCTTGAGGAGTTTTACCCTAAGAGAGTTGTCGTCATAATCGTTGTATGTGTGGGAGAAGCCCTCACAAGTAAAGCTTTGTAGCTTGTTAAATGGAGATGGAAGTCTATACTTTAGTTTCTTAAACCCTTGGGTGTTTTCCATAAAGTGAATGATAGCTCTCATCTCCGAGTCTTTTCTATTATCGAAATTAAGCTCTGCTTCAACCTTTACTGAGTTCAGATTTTTTGGGCGGATTTCGGTATACCCGTCTCCGAATTCCATTTCAGTATTATTTCCCGAAAGCTGTACGGAAGATCTGTAGGAAGGGTTGGGCGTAAAGTGTCTAGTCCAAAGAGAAAGCTCCTTGGAGACCGAAATCCTGTTCAACCTTATGCAATTTTCAACACTGATAGTATCTCCATAGCCAAGTGAGTCGGAAAGGCCAAGCTTCCCCCTATTGGCTGCTTCAAAAATTCCCATTGTTAGGGGAGGTTGGACTGCATGAATTTTTATCTCATGATTTTCGCTTTCAGCCATAAATTCAAAAGCGTAATCTCCGGGGTGCAAGCCCTTGTGATGGACAATATATGAGTTCAAATCTGATTCGTCTGTATTATCTCCAAGTATTTGTATAGTAGCGCCATATGGAGAGTTAGAGTATGAGGTTGCGTCTCTCTGGAGGGACTGAGGAGTGTTATTGACTACGTGAAGTGGAGTGCCTTCGATCCAGAGCCATTCTCCAGCAGTGCTTTTTATTTTTACAGAGTCGGGGGAGAATCCTTTAATAAAATCCGTTCTTTGATCTGTTAGGCCAATATAAAAGGCGTACGAAGAATAAGCATTAAGCTTATTGATTAGGTTGGTAAATGCGACTTGTTGCTCCGGAACCAAAACCACCGCCAAGTCTGAAGAATAACCATTTCGTCGAGCTAAGGTTCTTGCGTTTGTCCAAGAAAAGTCTGTTTCAGTATCCTCAAAAATTACTGCCTCATAGTTGGTCGAGTATGGTCCACCGTGCTGCACTATGTATCCCGTTTTTAGGGATTCACTTGGCGCAGGCAGAAGGTTTGTTACGTCATCCCAAGTCCCCGAGACAGTAGTGGAACTCTTTTGTACAACTGCATAGTCTTGTCCACCAGCAGTCGCATTAGGTTCTCCCGAACTAAAATTGCAATACGAAAACTTGGTTTCTCTGACTGGATTTAGAGAGAGGTCTACCCTATATGTTGAGCCGATTTCAAGCCCAGTCATTGTTGTGGATATTCCTGCGTCCATACCGCTAGACGCATTCATTAAGCAGACCTTTCTCCCATCAAAAAGATTTTTGAATGCAACTTCGCCAACCACGTTCCAGTTAGTTGGGGTAAGAGAGGATATTTTTTCTCCACCTTCTATGCTGTCGGGCTGAAGATCCGCCAAGGTCGCGGAGTCTATAGACAGCCCTCCCAAGTGAAAAAATGGAGAGTTTTCCGCAGTAGATAAGTGGTCGCTTGTTGCATAGAAGTAAAGATTTTGCGAATGCTCATCAAGCTGGTATAATTCAAAATCTCTAAATCGGTAGGTCGCGTATCCCTCTCCGGCGGTTTTAGTTATTTTAATCCTTGCATATGTTATTCCTCCATCGTGATATGTCCCTCCGTATTGCCGAGAGTTGGGATCGAAATAATCTGCATCAAAAACTTGAGAGATATTAACTTCCGAACCTTCCACAGAGGGACTGCCCCGCCTCCCGGATTCATGCCAGATTTTAGCATATTCGTTTATTGGGGTAATTATTTTTTTCTCTATGTTGGGAGGGATAGGAGTCATGTCAGAACTCAGGAGTTCTAGTTCGACTTCTATCGACTCTGCGGATTCGACATTTGGTAAGTTTGATACTCCGTTATTATCAATCATGGCCCTGCCATCTCGTTGCGGGGCATTGGAAGATGTTTTATAGTGGAGTGCGTACCCACACGAAAGATCTCTTAAAAGGAATGGCTTGCTATAGCCCACAAGCTCATTGCTGTTGGATGGTTGATAAATTTCTGCATAGTGTTTCTTGACTACAAAATGTGCGCCTGCAGGGATAAAAAAGTTAGTATGAATTCCTTGATAGTCAAACACGGATGTATTAGATCCATTAATAATATCATATTTTTTATATTCCTGTCCAAGCACCCAGTCTGGAGTAGAGATATTTATATTAGAATCTGTAGTGCTATACCCCATTATAATTCCTCTTCAATTGTGATTGAACCTTGCAGAACATCATTAACTCCCACCGATATATCTTGACTTATTATTTTACCCGAACAACTAAAGTTTGTAAAGTTTTGGCTGACCTCTTTATTAGAGAGGGCTCTATTATAGATTCTGCACGAAGATATTTCACCTACATGATGCTCATAGAAGCCTGCATAACCTATTGTTAGATTATTTAATGGGCTGTAGTTATTATATGGAACTAAGCCGTCGTTAGGCTCAGATCCGATAAGCTTTCCATTAAGAAATAGATTGTTTTGGCCTGCATTGCGAGTCGCCGTGAGGTAATACCATGTGTCAGTTTTTATGTGGTCAGGGTCAACTATTCCTGCGGTTGACTGATCAAACTCATGCCTATTGGATCTAACGTTAATCTTTCCTGCGGGCCCGTATTGCTGAAAAAGGAATGCTTGGTCCTTGACACTATACCACAATCCATAAGTGCGTTGATTAATATCCCCTCTACCTATTAGTCTGATATATCCGGCGTCCCCGCTTACCGTGGAATTATGACTTGCAGATATCTTAAACAGACATTCAAGGGTCATGTCTCCAGTGAGTTTCCCAAAACTCCACGATTTCCCAGCAACATCAACGACCTGAAGGGAATCATCCCCAAAGAAATGGCAGGATTTATCTTTAAAACTAACCCCATCGTTTATTACATAAGATTGAAAATCATCTATGTCCGAAAGTACAGAGCAGCTGCCGACAACACAGTCCTCAGGTCGCCGCACCTTTCCGCTGTCCCTTGAAGCATCAAAGTCCAGCAAGGCACCTTCTGCGGTTTTTTGGATTTTATTGCCAGAGATATTAAAGAGGCTAATGGCAATACTGGCGTTATTACCCTTAAATGACAAGGCGTCACTTAACCCCTCTCCTTTGAGTGTCATTTTTACATTCGACGTCCCTCTGGTAACCGTTTTCGGATAAAGATCTCCTATTTCATGATTGGCTCGCCTCTGAATAGATAGGGAATAGGAAAATTCCAAGGCTTCAGTTATTCCTATATCAGTTATAGAGAAAAAATTACTTTGACCTCCATGGGGTATTGGGCTCTCGTAAATATCTGGATTGTCTTCCATTCCAAGAATTCCGTTATTGTGAAAATTTACGTCTCCCTTGCAAAAGCCATCCCTCTCTGGCTGTCCTGAAACGTGACCGTATACATCGAACTTTGCAGATGCCATGATGGGGGAAAAGGGTCTGGCGTTAAAGCTAAACCCAGTCATATACGCATCGGCAAAGGTCAGTGGGCCTATCGAGCCAGAAAATCCGTCATGAAAGTTTTCTCCCTTCTTTAGGTACGCCTTAACCGAACCTAGATAAACTGTTTGATGTAAAAAATCGTCTTCCTTGAATTGGATTCGCAGGTCCTCTCCAGAGCTAGCGTCAACTTCAAATAAATATGTTTGGTATTGATCCGAAAGGATTCCAACCTCCATAGACCCAGCAACCCTCATTTTAGTTTGAAGTTTAGGATCCTTTGTTTTGGCGGTGACTTCCACCATATATTTTGCATCTAAAGAGCTATTAAATATGGATTTTTGGGTTATCTCTGCAGCGCCCCCATGCACACCGTTACTGTCGATTATTAAGGCTGAGGAATTGTTGATTCCAAGCCCCTTATAGTTTGCCCCGCCCTCTTTGAATTCGGGAAGACCCACTCGTACTGTTACTTGAGAATGGCTCGTTCTGAGGTGCCATCCGTGGAGCATCTGATTGTTGGGATAAAATTCTCCAAAGTTCCCACGGGGGTAGACTGCGCTCCTCTCATACTCGTTTATCTCTTTTACTGGATGCTTGGCGCTAAAATTATGATTGCGCACGATGTTATTCTCAGTGGTGCAATTTGCTATCCTCAAAGGATTAAGATCTTCAAATTCGTCTGTAATATAAAAATCAATATCAAGAGCTCCTTTGATTGGGTCTCTTATTATTTGTCGATAAGGGGTAGAGTCTATATTTCGCACTCCCTCGACATTGTTATTAACAGTTATTCCTGCTTTATGGGCGAAGATTCGTCTATTGTTAAGTGTCACTAGACACTTGCTGTAGTTAATGTAATTCAAACTGGACTCCCCCAACTTTGCTCAGTCCCATTAAACCAAAAGCCTGTACTCATTGCGTGCGGCGGCGACCATTTAGCATATTCATTCGCACTAATCCAGCACCCTTTCATCCACCCAATTTGAGACGAAGCCCAATCCGGCTGGTATTTCCAGCCCCTCATTAGTAGGTCTAAGTGAATAAGGGAATTGCTGGGCCAATAGTTCTCAGCGCTAGTATTTGTAGGCACTCCAGCGGGAAGTGTAAATGTTTTTCTTTTGATGCTGTTTCTTGGATCGCCTTCTCGACCACCTATTGGCCAAATTTCCAGCCCAATTTGATATATAGTGCCCTCTTGGAGCTTAATCGAAGCAGAGTCCAAGGATCCGGCTTCGAGGCCGCTTGGAGGATTCACTAAGGCGTCTTGAATATCTCCTTGCCACCAGTTATCGGCAGTATACCAATCGCTGCCGCCGCCTGCGGCCTTTGCTTCCGCCCGGCTCCATCCTGCGGCTCCTTTTTTGGAGGCGTACAAGTGACATCCATTAAGAAAGAGCCACCCTTTCTTGTCCTCGTAGCGATTGGTGGGGCCCACTGTGTCGGTAATCCAAGACGCCTTGCAAGTTGACCCTAGGCTGGAGGGGTAGTAGATTCCACCCGCAAAGCTGTGCTCAACTATATTGGTATCTCCGGACTGGCAAATTAAATACCCAGTTGAAGTATTTTTAAACATAGAAAGGTTATCGGGACTATAAGCTCCAACAGGCCCACCTGTAAATATGGCATTTTCGCTTATGGGGTATGGAAATGAGCCTCCTCCCCCTGAAAGCCCGGGGCCTTTCGCCCACTTCCATGGCCCGTCAAACGAAGCTTCATAGGGAGCCCCGCCGGGCAGCCTAACTAGTTCGCCAGCGGTAGAATACCAAAGGTCATGAATTAATCTACTATATATATATCTATGCTGAAACTTTTCGCTAGCCGGGTCGCCCGTTTCACTTGGTCGTAAGGCTACGTCACCAATTCTGCCCCAGCTAGGCGACCCTCCAAACCTAGCATGATGGCCTTTGGAGGTAGGCCAAATTCGCCCGCCATGAAAGGTCGCTCGGGTTTTGGGAGTATCAAATGTCCATTTCCAGCCGCCTATCTTGGTTTCGCCCGACACAGAAGCTCCATGTTTATTTCTAACGCATTTTCCATTAGAGTCCTTGGAAATATTTTCTAGTCTAACTATGTGAGCATTGCCTCTGCCGGTGTATTGACCTATCGTAAAATCGGCAGTTCCTGCGCTTGTAGTGCCTGTGTTTATGATCTCATCTGTTGCGCCTATGTTGTCCCAATTTGCTCCCGTCGCTCCAGATGCGGAGCCGGCGGAAATAATCTTCACTGCGGATTCTTTTTTGCCACATTTCTTTATTGCATAATCGGTGTGTGAGACTACATACTTGCCATTATGATTAGCCTCCCAAAGGGTTACATCTGAAGACGTGGCGTTTCTACCAAGATCTGGGGAGTCGCCTAT
>CEVA01122161.1_pt1 | contig 12132 bp, 7 predicted proteins | sample 361521 | NCBI WGS metagenome assembly CEVA01 (sample SAMEA2622823, study PRJEB7988) | marine metagenome | isolation source: saline water (ENVO:00002010), including | reverse complement strand
CGACGACCTTGACACCGCTGTCGTGCAGGTTGAGCGCGTGGGCGTGTCCTTGGCTCCCGAAGCCGAGGACGGCCACGGTCTTGTCGCTCAGGAGCCCGAGATCGGCGTCTTTTTCATAATACATCTCCATCCTGCGTTCCTCCCTGTAATGGCCTCAGGCCTGTCCAGGTTGCGAATCTCGCAGCAGGGCTACGTTGCCTGTTCTGGCCATTTCGTTGATGCCGTATTGAGCGAGCATCGTGGTCATCGCGTTGATTTTGTCTTCTTTGCCGGTGGCTTCGATCGTCATGGAAGAGGTGCTGACATCGACGATGTTGGCCCGAAAGACCTCAGCGATCTGAATGATCTCGGATCGGGTGGCCGGGGTTGCCTTGACCTTCACGAGGGCCAACTCACGTTCGATGAAGGCGCCCTGCGTGATATCGATGACACGGATGACGTCGATTAGCCGGTTCAACTGCTTTACGACCTGCTCGAGTACGCGATCGTTTCCACGTACCACGATCGTCATCCGGGAAATTTTGGGATCTTCGGTCTCACCGACGGAGAGGCTGTCGATATTGTATCCACGACTGGAGAAGAGTCCGGCGACCCGGCCGAGGACACCGAAGTGATTCTCGACAAGTGCGCATATTGTATGTTTTTTCGGCATCGTTCAGGTCCTGTTGGGCACAAAAAAAAGCCTTTGAATCGCTTCAGAGGCTCAATTCACAATCTCGAATGTGGGTGTGAGTGGAATTGAGCCGCTAAGCTGCAAGAAGAGCTGCAGGAAGGCTCTTAACAATGATGACTACGAGTAGAATAAGCGAACGGCCAGCGGTCGCCCGGGGCAGGATCGAGCGACCGGCAGGTGGGGACGAAGAAAGTCGGGCCGGGGAGGCCGTCAAATCGGCTGTTTTGGCATAACCGTTCATGATTTTCAGGTGTCGAGACGAGTGTAAGGTCCTGTCCTGCTTAGAACTTAAAAGATAACTTATAGATTAGAGGGTGTCAATGAAAAAGATCTTACGCGCCACCGGCAGATCGGTGCCCTTCCCGGAGCTCTGAATCAGTCATATTTTGTTGTTTACCTTGACATTAGCGTCAGCGTCTTGCTACCTTAGCCGGCCTTTCAGTCGAATCTCGATCCGGAGATATGCGTATGTCCGAATTTGACTTCGCTCACATCGAGAATGTCGCTTACGTCGAGGAGATGTGGGCGAAGTATCGTCAGAATCCAGAGGTCGTCAGCACGGATTGGCGAGCCTTTTTCGCGGGGTTCGAACTCGCCGATGGGGCCGATGGGTCTACAGGCCTCTCCGTGGACGGAGAGGGAGATGAAGCGGGTCCAGCCAGACGCATCCTGCGGGGTGCGGACTCGCTCGTCACGGCCTACCGGAGAATGGGGCACCTCGTTGCCCACCTCGCCCCGGTCTCTTACGACCGGCCGCCCCACCCCCTGCTCGACATCGGCGAGTACGGGCTCACCGAAGCCGACCTGGACACGCAGGTCGGTTCCTGCGGGTTCGGGGGGAACACCGATGGTACGTTACGGGATCTGATCGATAAGCTCCAGGCGACGTATTGCCGGTCGATCGGGGTGGAGTACCTGGAGATTCCCTACAAGAGCCAGCAGGAGTGGCTTCAGCGCCAGATGGAGCCGACTTCCAACCGACCCAAGTTTACGAACGAGGATCGAGAACAGATCTTCCGCCAGGTGGTTGCCGCCCAGGGCTTTGAAAACTACCTCCATACGAAGTTCATCGGCCACAAGAGGTTCAGCCTCGAAGGGGGAGAAACGCTCGTGCCTCTCCTCACGACCCTTGCGGAAACGGGGGCCGCACTTGAAGTCGATGAGATGGTCCTCGGTATGGCCCACCGCGGTCGACTGAACGTGCTCGCCCACGTTCTGGAAAAGCCCTACGAGCAGCTTTTCAGCGAGTTTGAAGGGACCGTGCCGGATCAGGGCGTCGATGGCTCGGGCGACGTGAAATACCATATGGGCTACTCGAATGACTATGTCACGCAGAGCGGTCAGACCGTACACATGTCCCTGAGCCCGAATCCGTCCCACCTCGAATTGATCGACCCGGTCGTCGAGGGGCTCGTGTTCGCCAAGCAGGAGATTCGAGGCGACGTCCAGAAGGGCCAGATTGTTCCCGTTCTGGTTCACGGAGATGCGTCGTTCACGGGGCAGGGGATCATTTCGGAGACGCTCTGCCTGGCCCAGCTGAACGGCTACGACAACGGCGGTACCATTCACATTATCGTGAACAACCAGATCGGGTTTACGGCGACACCCCGACAGAGCCGGTTTACCTCTTACCCGTCGGATGTGGCCAAGATCGTACAGGCCCCGGTTTTCCACGTGAACGGCGATGACCCCGAAGCCGTGGTTCACACGGCGATGATGGCGATGCGGTATCGGCAGGCGTTCAAGGCGGACGTGATCATCGACCTCTGGTGTTACCGCCGTCACGGTCACAACGAGGGAGATGATCCAGTTTTCACGCAGCCGACGCGATACAAGGCGATTGCCAAGCACCCGACGATCGACAAGATCTACGAAGCCGACCTGGTCGAACACAACGTGCTGACGAAGGAAAGGGTCACGGAAATCCGCGAGGCATTGCGCCAGAAGTTGGACCAGGCGCTGGATCGTGCGCACGAAAAGGTTCCGGCTGAAAGCATGAGTTCGTTCGGAGGCGCTTGGAAGGGGTTGAGCCGAGCCGGGGACGACTGGACGGCGGATACGCGAGTCGAAGCGGAGATGTTGAAGACGATCGCCGATCGGGCGACGACGACGCCCGATGGGTTCAACATCTACCGAAAGCTCGATCGGCTCGTGAAGACCCGGAGGGATATGGTTTTTGGGGACACCCCGATGGACTGGGGCTGCGCCGAAATGCTGGCCTTCGGGAGTCTGTTACTGGAGGGCACGATGGTGCGGTTGTCCGGGCAGGACTGCCAACGGGGCACCTTTAGCCACCGACACGGCGTCTGGCATGATCACGAGAACGGCCGGCAATACTGGCCGCTCGCCCACCTGTCGGAAGATCAGGGTGAGTTTACGCTGTTGAACTCGATGTTGAGCGAGCTTGCGGTCGTGGGTTTCGAGTACGGGATCAGTCTGGCTGACCCGCGTCGGCTGTCGATCTGGGAGGCCCAGTTCGGCGATTTCTCGAATATGGCCCAACCGATGATCGACCAGTTTATTTCTTGCGCGGAGCAGAAATGGCAGCGGATGAGCGGACTCGTGATGCTCCTGCCTCATGGGTTCGAGGGGCAGGGGCCCGAACATTCGAGCGCGCGTATCGAGAGATATCTGGCGCTCTGCTCCCAGGACAATATGCAGGTTGCTATCCCCACGCTGCCGGGTCAGTATTTCCATCTTCTCCGACGCCAGATCAGACGCGACTTCAGAAAGCCACTCATTCTGTTTATGCCGAAGAGCCTCTTGCGGCACAAGGATTCGACCTCCTCCCTCGAAGACCTGACCGATCACGTATTCTATCCGATCCTCGACGACCCGCTGGTCAAGCGACCGGGGAACATCCGGCGACTGGTCTTCTGCACGGGGAAAGTCTACTTTGACCTTCTCGCCGCGCAAAACGAGAGGAACGTGAAGGACGTGGCCGTCATCCGCGTGGAGCAGCTGCACCCCTTCCCGTGGAAAGAGGTGGCCGAAATCCTGGCGCGCTACAGCAAGACGGAGGAAGTGGTTTGGGCCCAGGAAGAACCTCAGAATATGGGCAGCTGGGATTTCGCCGAACCCAAACTGCGGAAAGCGCTGGAGAACCGACTTCCCGTCGGCTATGCCGGCCGGAAGCCGTCGGCGAGTCCGGCGACCGGGTTGATGGGGCGGCACCTCAAAGAACAGGCCGACCTCGTGGACGATGCGCTCAACAGAACGGGAAAGGAAGCGTAAGCGATGGCTGTGAACGTGGAGATTCCAGAGCTGGGCGAATCTGTGACAGAAGCCATCCTGGTCGAATGGCTCAAGCAGGACGGGGATCGTGTGGAAGTGGACGAGTCGGTCTGTGTGATTGAAACGGACAAGGCGGACGCAGAACTACCGGCAACGGCCGCGGGTGTAGTGACTCGCGTCAAGGCGGAAGGCGATACCGTGCAGGTCGGAGACACGGTGGCCACGATCGACGAGTCAGGGGCCGGTAGCCCTGCGGCTGAGGAGCCGTCAGCTGAGGCGGCGGCCGAACCGGATGCCGGGGCGACCGCATCGCCGCCGCAGGAGGATGGGCTGAGTCCGGCCGTGCGCAGGCTCGTGACCGAACACGGACTGAATCCTGAAGAGATTCAGGGTTCGGGTAAAGACGGTCGCCTGACGAAGGAAGATGTTGAGAACCACCTGTCGTCGGCAGACGGAGGCGCGAAAGCGGAAGAGGCTCCAGTTGCTCCGCCTGCATCTGCAGTTCCTGCGGTCGGAGGAGAGCGAAGAGAGCCGATGAGCCGGTTGCGGAAGCGGCTGGCGACGAATCTGGTGACCGCACAGCACACGGCCGCGATGTTGACGACGTTCAACGAAGTTGATATGTCGGCCATCTTCGAGCTGCGAGGGAACTACAAGGGGGCCTTTGCGGAGAAACACGGGATCTCCCTGGGTCTGATGTCGTTCTTCGTCCGTGCGAGCGTACTGGCGCTACAGGAATTCGAGAACGTCAACGCAAGCATCGAAGATGTCGACATCGTCTATCACGATTACGTCAATATGGGGATCGCGGTCAGCACACCGAAGGGTCTCGTGGTTCCGGTTCTGAAGAATGCGGACCAGATGTCGTTCGCGACGATCGAGTCGGAGATCAAGCGAGTGGCCCTGGCCGGTCGAGAAGGGAAGCTGAGTATTCCTGACCTGAGCGGGGGCACCTTCACGATTACGAATGGGGGGGTCTTCGGTTCGATGCTTTCGACCCCGATCCTGAACCCACCCCAGACGGGCATTCTGGGTATGCACTCGATCCAGAACCGCCCGGTCGCCGTCGGGGACCAGGTAGAAGTGCGCCCAGTGATGTATCTGGCACTGACCTACGATCACCGGCTGGTCGACGGTCGGGATTCAGTGACCTGGCTCGTGCGGGTCAAAGAACTGCTCGAAGATCCTGCTCGAATGATGCTGGAAGTTTGATCGAAAAACTCTCCTGATTACTGGACACCGAACACCTGCGGCTGATGGCCGCACCGAGGACTTCATTGGCTGACGAGACCTACGATGTGATCGTGATCGGCGCCGGCCCGGGCGGGTACGTGGCCGCGATCCGGGCGGCTCAGCTCGCGATGAACACGGCCTGCGTTGAGATGTCCCAGTTGGGGGGGACGTGTCTGAACATCGGATGCATCCCGAGCAAAGTGTTGCTCGAATCGAGTCAACTCTACCATCAGGCCGCATCGACACTGGATCGTCACGGCGTTGTGGCAAAAGACGTGTCTCTGGATCTGGCGACGATGATGAAACGCAAGTCCGGCATCGTGAAGAGAATGACCGGTGGCATCCGTGGGCTGTTTCGGAAAAACAAGGTGACACACCTGCAAGGGCTGGGACGGCTTGCCGGTGGCGGTGTCGTCGAAGTGAGTAACGGGAAGGGGGAGGGGCAGTACTCTGCAAAACACATCATCCTCGCGACGGGGTCTGTCGCAGTGGAGCTTCCGAACCTGCCTTTCGACGGGCAGCACATCGTGTCTTCGACCGAAGCGCTTGGGTTCGAAGAGGTGCCTGAGAAGCTGATCGTGATCGGGGGCGGGGCGATTGGTCTGGAATTAGGGTCGGTCTGGAACCGATTGGGGTCCGAGGTATCCGTGCTGGAACTGATGCCGCAGATCGTACCGGGGATGGATATAGAAATGGCCGTTCAGCTGCAGAAGGCGTTGGAGCAGCAGGGCATTTCATTCTGTTTGGAAAGCAAGGCCGACACCGGCGAAGTGAAAGATGGACGGGTACATGTGACGCTGTCTGAGAAAGGCGGAGAACGTCACTCGGAGGTATGCGACCGATTGCTCGTGGCCGTCGGCCGACGAGCGAACGCCGAGGGGCTGGGTGCCGCGGAAGCCGGTGTGGAGTTCGATGACCGTGGGCGCATCGTCGTGGACTACGCGTACCGGACTTCGGTCGAAGGCGTCTACGCCATCGGAGATGTCATCACCGGGCCGATGCTGGCGCACAAGGCTGAGGAGGAGGGGATCGCGGCGGTGGAGCTGATCGCGGGCAAGGCCGGCCACGTGAACTACGATACCGTGCCCGGGGTTGTCTACACACATCCGGAGCTGGCCTCGGTGGGCTTGACGGAGGAGCTCGCTCGCGAGAAAGTCGGCGACGTGAAGGTTGGCAAGTTTCCGTTTATGGCGAACGGCCGGGCCCACAGTCTCGAAGACACCGAGGGGATGGTCAAGATGATCGCCGATGCCCGGACCGATCGGGTCCTAGGTGTGCACATCCTTGGGGCGCGCGCGTCGGAGATGCTGTCAGAAGCCGTTCTTGCGATGGAATTCTCGAGCAGCGCGGAAGACATCGCACGGACGATGCACGCACACCCGACTCTCCCCGAGGCGATGAAGGAAGCGGCCCTGGCCGTAGACAAAGCAGCGATCCATATATAGTCCGTTTGAGTTCGTTGGGCTCGCCCGTTCGGTTTGCCCGCTCTGATTGCGTCGAAGGAGGCAGATTTGGCAGACAATTCATCCCTCACCTTCCCGGCACTCGCTCCGCAGCTGACTTCGAAGAAGGTCCGGGATTTCCTTGCCTTCTTTGGTCCCGGGGCAATCATTGCCTCGGTGACGATCGGAAGTGGGGAGACGGTGTGGGCGTCGCGCAGCGGCGCCATTTTCGGGTACGGGATGTTCTGGGCGTTTAGCCTGTTCACGATTACCAAAATCGTGCAGGTCTACTCAGCCGCCAGGTATATGACCCTGACCGGGGAACATCCGATGGACCGGTGGGCCGTGCTGCCTGGACCGCGTGGGCTCTTCCCGTGGTTTGTCGGGCTGGTGATGGTCGTCTCGTTCCCGTTTTACCTGTCGAGTCTGCCGATTATGCTGGGCACGATCACCTCATGGGTACTGTTCGAGAACCCGGCGGCCTACCCGCACGTGATTGCGTTGCTGTTCATCGTTCTGCTGATCGCGCTGACGCTGTTGCAGAGCTATGGGCTCCTGGAAAAGGCGCAGACGATCCTGGTCAGCTCGATGCTTGTCGTGATGCTGGTGGCCACAGTCGCGGCATCCCCGGACTGGTCTGCGGCCCTGATGGGTGCTGTCGTGCCCTCCCTGCCAGCCTACCCCGATTGGGTAGCCCGAAACCCGTTGTTCGCGGATCGGACGTTGATTGTCGAAATGGTGGCCTATATGGGAGTGATGGGCGGAGGCGTCCAGGACTACGTGGGCTACGTGGGAATGTTACGGGAGAAGGGTTGGGGGATGATCGGGCGGCGAAAAGACGTCGACACCGATGCACCGGTACCGCTTGCGACAGACGATGAAAACGTGGCGCTCGGACTGGCGTGGCTGAAGGCCCCGTTGATCGATTCGGTGGTTTCATTCATCAGCGTGCTTCTGTTTACGGCCGCGTTCCTGATCCTGGGGGCGACCCTGCTTCACCCCAACGAGATCGTGCCTTCCGGGATGGACCTCTACAATCACCAGGTGGTCTTCCTGACGGGTCTGCACGAGAGCTCCTGGGTGCAGCGGTTTCTCGGGGGGCTCTACAAGGCGGGTGTGTTCTTCGCGATTTTCGGTACGGTCTACGGCGCGTTCGAACTCTACGTGCGGACCGCTCACGAGTGTGTTCGATCCGCTCGTCCCGAGTGGTCTGAGCTTAGCCTGGAGAGAACAAGGGTGTGGACGCTGACCTACACGGCCATCGCAGGAGGTGCTTTGGTCTGCGTGGCCTGGTGGACGGCGCTGAACGATCCCGCAGGGATTGGATGGAACCCGATTTCGATGATGACGATTCCCCTGCACGTCACCGGCGTGTTTCTAGCTGGCCCCTGGTGTTTCGCGATGGTGTGGATCGATCGGAAGTGGTTGCCCAAGCCGTTCAGGATGGGACCGTTTCTGGTGTGGATGAATGTGATCTGCGGGCTGGTGTTCACGTTGTTCGGAGCAAGGGCCGTGTATGATGATATCCTTGCCTTGATGTGAAGAGGGAAAAGTAGAGAAGGATAGAAGTAGAGAAGGAGGGCGAAATGAAAATCGCCCTCCTTTTGCTTTTCTCCTTCTCGACTTGCCTACCAGTTATGAACGCCGTGCCCATCGTCGGGAAACCAGATGAAGTCGACGGCGGCCGAAGTCGCTACGGAAACGACGTAACCGACCACGAGGCCAATGAAATACGGCTTCGAACGGTTGTAGAGAGCGATCCCGCCAATCCGGAGGATGGCCAGCTTGGTGAGCCAGACGAGGAAGATGCTGAATGCGTAGAACCGGGACCCGCCCATCGTCTGGAACGCGAAACCCAGAGGGTGCAACGGCCACCAAGAGAGTCGATTACCCAACATCGTCAGAAGATAGGCGAACCCGAACCCCAGGGCCCAGACGGTGGCCTTGCCTGGGTCGGGCAGGGTCTTGTCGTCATTGATCATCGCGGTGACCATCCCATCGTAAGTCCGGATGTGTCCCGTGCTGAAGCCGGTAAGGCCGAGGTTCTGGCCGGCGTAGGCATACCCCAGGTAGACGATGAAGACGCAGGAGGCGACCATCCCTACGGCGAACGCGGCCGGAGCCGACCAGAATACGAGCAGTCGCTGGTGCGTTGCTCTTCCGAACATTCGAAGGTGGTGAGGAAGCGCTGGCCAGGCTGGAATCCGAATATTCCCGAAGAACGCGTTCGAGTTGATGAAACCGAGTCCAATGAAGTCACTATTGCTGAGGTTGGCCGTACCGGTGAACATCTGAAGGATCTCCCCACCTTTTCTTCCTACCGGAAACAGATAGGGGAAACCGGTGAGGGCGATGAACTTGCTGACCGTGAAGTAGCCCACCAGCATCAGGGCAAGGTGGCACACGCAAAGGCCGAGAGAGAGCCCGAGCCCGCGGAACCACCCGATGATGAAAACGCATCCGGCGATCAGACCGAGGAGGGCGTAGCGATAGGGGATCCATCCGTCGTCGTTCTGCGAGCGCGGGCCTTCCTTCACGCACCTCCAGACCCCGGCGAGATGATGCCGAGCGACCCATACGGCATAGATGGCCAGGAAGACGAGCGCGCCGTGCGACTCGAGGGTCATTATCTCGGCCGCTTCCGCCTGTTGTCCCTGGAGTCCGACGGCGAACCCGACGCGGGTCATCAGCCCTTCCTGCAGGATGGCGAAAACTCGGAAGACCCAGAGGCTGAGCAGGATCTCCAGGTTGCACAGGAACGTGAACCCGATGACGGGTGGAAGGATCCGCAGGTAGGCCTGTGGGAACCCTCGCGCAAGCGTCACGACCTTCGTGTTGACGTCATCGTAGATCGCCAGACGGGGGAGGTCGGGATAGAAATAGCCTGTGATGTTGTAGACAAAGACAGCGAAGACGCTGAAGAAGCCGGTCCAAAAGACCCGATTCCGGAACAGCGCCGGGATCCGATCGTCGCTGTCGAAGCCGCGTGTCAGTTCGAGCGGAAACTCGGCCAGCGGAAAAGTCAGACGTTCGGCGTGCTCCCACTGCTTCTGGAAGATGGTGGCGATGCAGAGGCCGACGATGACCAGCGCGACGGATACGGCCGTCCACCAGAACAACGACCCGAACCAGCCGCTCCACGGAATCGCCTGTCCTGCGGGAATACCTTCGTAGTAGGTCCTGATGATGGCGTCTGACCGATGAGGCAGATTCCACCACGGCAGGATGTCGAAAAGGTGTTCCTTCCAAGCGTTTTCAGGGGACGCGTGGTAGACGGGTGCGCTGACGATCCCACCCCAATAGGTGGTCCAGCCGCTCGCGGGCACGGTTCCTACGATCCACGAACAGCTGTAGATCACGAGCATTTCGTGCGAACGGAGGGCGAGTGAAGGACGAACGAATTTGATGGTTGTGTTGATGACGACCCACGCGACGAAAGGCATCAGCATCGCGATCGGAAGCTGGGACTTCACGAGCGAAGCCGATCCCAGAATCATCCCTGTGTAGTCGCTGTAGATGTTCAGGAGGGCGCCGGTGGCCAACCCGAGGAAGATGGAGCGATAGGTGATGCGGATCGGGCCCGACCCGGATTCGGTTTGGGGGAGTGTGGAGATGTCAGCCCTCGGACGTTCGGACAGTCTGCGAGAGTGTCAGGTCAATCGCGTGAGCGAGGGTTCGATGGAGCTGGTCGAGCTCGATCGCTTTGGGAACGCGAAGGTCGAACGCCGATCTCTCCGTTGTCCGGGGTCAGACTGGTCAGGACCGGCGGTGGAGCGTTCGGATCGACGTTGCCGATAATGCTGGGTTGCGCGTGGGCGTCCGTTGGTAGGTAGATGGTCTGGATGACGGGAGCCACGTAGGGCAGAAGGGTGGAACGTTTCAGGTTCTTCCTGAGGAAGTCCCGGCGGGACGTGCCGTCCTGTGGCTGAGCGTCGCCTTCCGCGTTCTCTCTGTCTGGGCTGGACATCGGCAATCCCCTGTTTTCGGTCACTTTCTACCCTGCAAACATAGGACACAAAATATCGAGGAGCAACCCGGCGACAAAGCCCGCCATCCCAATTGTGGCCCCGGGGACACTTTTAGGGTGCGGATCTCAAGTCCTGCGAGAATCCCCTCGGATCAGCAAAGAAAATCGACCTTCACCCCAATGATCGATCTTCAAATCTTCAATGTAAATGGTGGGCCCACCAGGACTCGAACCTGGGACCGATCGATTATGAGTCGTATTCCGGCATCTTCCACAACTGGCTGCAAGAGAACGACTTTCGATGTAACCTATTGAATGCGTAGAAGTTCGAACACTAATGTATGCTAATGGGATTGAACCAGCAATAGCCCTGTGGAACGTGGTGATGGAGTCTTTGTGGAGACCTCCCTCAGCCATCGTTGTAAGGATCAAAGGCAATAAACGCTCTGTTTGAGCGTTCCGGAGAAGCGGGGGCTGGACCTTCAGCCAGTCCTCGCGACTCCGTCTGAAGGGGGACCGAATGGCAGGATACAGGCGTGCGTGGCTTAAACCCGAAATGCTGGATTCAAAAGCTTTCAAGTCTTTGGGCCCATCGGCCCCCAAGGTCTATATCGGCTTACAGCGGAGGCAGCAGGTTAAAAAAAAACGGAGGCACCGAGGCCGCGACCAATGGGAGGGCATAAATGATCACGAGCTGGTCTACACTTATGATCAGATCCAGAAGGAGTGGGAGATAAAGTCGAGGTCCACCGTAACGAAGGCCATCGACGAGCTGAACGACAAGGGCCTGATCGACATCGTGCGACAGGGGGCGGGCACCTACAAGCAGACGAGCGTCTACGGCTTCTCGGACCGATGGGAGAAGTGGCATCCTGAGGCTACCTACCGGCGACACAACGGGTTTGTCGATAAGCCACGCCCACGAAAGCCTCGGCATCCCGGCTTCAAGAAGGGCCGTCCGTAGGCCGGGAATGGGCTTTTCTCAAGTTCGACGGATCGAACCAGCGAACGTGTTCTCAAGTTCGATGGATCGAACCGGCTCTGTAATTGCCAGTTCGAGAAATCGAACCAGCTCAATTTCGTCTCAATCCTCGTAAATCACTATGGGCAGATCGTTTAGGGCGTGTTCGACACCAATGGCTCAACATCGCACAGCCAGTTCGAGAAATCGAACCGTTCTCAAGTAGTACCACCCCCTGGCGCCCCCGCCACACTCTTCGCCCGCTCAGCGGATTCTCCGGTTCCCCGTAGACAAGGTTTGCCCGACCAGAGTCGGATCGCGTCGGCGTCGTCACGGCCGAGTTCCTCGGCTTCGACCAGCGTGTTGATTCCCACGCTGTCCACCCACCGAAACTCGGGACTGGACACTGCCCCCACACTCGCCCCCTCGTCATCCGAATACGCAAACACCCTCCGCACACCGTTCGTGTCGAAGTAGTCTGCCACGAACGTCATCCATGGAATCTCCACCCCCAGCGAATCCAGCAACGCAACCTCCAGCTGTCGGATCAGCTTGGCCGTGACCGCTTGCCCCGCTGGATTGTCGATCGAAGCCGGTGCGCCCGGGAGCTGCCAGCCCCCAC
>CEVA01060668.1_pt1 | contig 12134 bp, 10 predicted proteins | sample 361521 | NCBI WGS metagenome assembly CEVA01 (sample SAMEA2622823, study PRJEB7988) | marine metagenome | isolation source: saline water (ENVO:00002010), including | reverse complement strand
AGTAATGAATAATGAAGACTTTAACGATGATAAAAAGGATGCAGGTGAGTTAGGTGCAGGTCATACAGTAACAGCATTGTACGAAGTTGTACCGGTAAATTCAGAAGAATCTGTAAGGAAACATGATGATTTAAAATATCAAAGAACAGAAATAGTAAATTCTTCAGAAAATGATGAAATACTAACCATTAAATTCAGGTATAAGAAACCAAAAGAGGATAAGAGTTTATTAATAACAAAAACTATTACAGATGAAGGCTTGACGCTGGAATCAACATCAGATAATTTTAGATTTTCTTCAGCTGTTGCAGGTTTAGGACTTTTGCTAAGAGATTCAAAATATAAAGGAGAAATGACGTATGAACTCGCTAAAAAATTAGCAATTAATTCAAAAGGAAAGGATGCAAACGGTTATAGAAGTGAATTTGTAAGCATGATAGAAACCGCAGAATTACTCTCAGAAAAACTGTAAGAATAAAACCAAGAAAATATCATTCTATAAAAATAGAAAAAGCACTTCTCTAAAATGGAGTGCTTTTTATTTTATTGATTTTATAAAAACATTAAATCCACTACTTTTGTTTTAATGCAAGATCAACTTTTAGAGTTTATTCCAGAGCAAGCCCAAGCTCAGGTTAAAGCCTTACTGGCAAAGGATAATTTGGTGGTTAAAGTAAAACAAGAACGTAAGACCAAACATGGTGATTACAGGCAATTGCCGAATGGTAAGCATCAGATTACTGTAAATGCGAATTTAAATGCTTATCGTTTTTTAATTACACTCGTTCATGAAATTGCTCACTTCGAAGCATTCACCAAATTTGGACGATTCATAAAACCACATGGTAAAGAATGGAAGCTGACCTTTCAGCATTTAATGTTGCCATTTTTAAGACCAGAAGTCTTTCCTGTAGAGTTATTACCTTTACTTGCTAAGCACTTTAGAAACCCAAAAGCATCTAGCGACACAGATACGCAACTCGCCTTAGCATTGAAGCGATTCGACGAAGGTGAAGATAAAACCTACGTTTTTGAAGTACCTTTGGGCACAACTTTTAAACTCTATAATGGTAGAGTATTTAAAAAAGGAAATACAAGAAGAAAACGAATAGAATGTGTTGAGGTAAAAACAGGTAAACTATATTTGTTTAATCCAAATGCAGAAGTAGAAATACTAGACAAATGAAAAACAAAAATTATTACGCCATTTTAATGGCAGGTGGAGTAGGCTCAAGATTTTGGCCAGTAAGTACACAGAACTTTCCTAAACAATTTCATGATATGTTAGGAACAGGTGATACCTTAATCCAAAAAACCTTTAATCGCCTCGCAAAACTTATTCCCGAAGAAAATATTTTTATTCTTACCAATGAGCGTTATAATGATTTGGTTTTTGAACAATTACCAAGTGTTACAAAACGTCAGGTTGTATTAGAGCCAGCAATGCGAAACACAGCTCCTTGTATATTATATGCATCTCTAAAAATTCAAAAAGAAAATGAAAATGCAGTAATGATTGTGGCACCAAGTGACCACTGGATAGAGGATGAAGATGCATTTTCAAACAATGTACAAACAGCCTTTGATTATTGTGAGTCTAACGATGCTTTGATGACGTTAGGTATAACACCAACCTTCCCAAATACAGGTTACGGTTACATAGAGTTTGATAAAGAACGGTCACTGAGCGTAGCCGAAGTGAAGTCAGTTGATCAATTCCGCGAAAAACCAGATTACGAAACTGCTAAATCTTTTTTAGCACAAGGTAATTTTCTTTGGAATGCAGGAATTTTTATGTGGAGCGTAAAATCTGTAGTCGCTGCGTTTCAAAGAAATCAACCAGAATTATATCAACTTTTTGAAAGTGGTTATAATGTGTATAACACAGAATTTGAAGATGATTTTATAAAAGACAACTATCCAAAAGCAGAAAACATATCTGTAGATTACGCTTTAATGGAGAAAAGTAACAATGTCTATGTAATTCCGGCAACTTTCGATTGGAACGACCTTGGTACTTGGGGAAGTCTTTACGATAAATTAGATAAAGATACCAATGATAATGCAGTTGTAAACGCTAAGGTATTAGCCGAAGATGCATCTGGAAATATGATTAGATCTAAAAAAGATAAAATCGTTGTTGTTGACGGATTAAAAGATTATATCATTGTAGATAAAGACGAAGTTTTGCTTATCTTTCCTAAAGCAAAAGAACAAGACATTAAAAAAGTACTCCAAAATGTAAAAGCCAACTTTGGAGAAGAATATGGTTAACATATGAGTAACGAAAATAAATTCAATTTTTCTGAGGAAGAAAACTCGAGAGTAACAAACGAAATGAATAAGGAGGCTGCCGTTGAAGAAAAAAAGGAAGCCGTAAAGAAGGATGCGCAAGGTTTGTTTGCGAGTATCAAAAACTTTCTCAGTGAGCTTTTAGACTTTAGAGACGATACAGATAGAGATGCTACAATTGAAGCCATAAAGGCAGATATATCTTTTAAAGGAGCAACAGCTTGGATTTTGGTGTGTTCTATAATGGTTGCTTCTGTAGGATTGAACGCAGATTCTACAGCAGTGGTTATTGGTGCCATGTTAATTTCACCATTAATGGGACCAATTCTTGGTGTTGGTATGTCTATTGCTATTAATGATATAGATACCCTTAAAAAGTCATTAATAAATTTAGCCACCATGATTGTACTGAGTTTATTAACAGCTTGGTTGTTTTTTAAATTCTTTCCATTAAGTGAAGATACTAGTGAATTACTTGGTCGCGTAAAACCAGATATTAGAGATGTGCTTATTGCCTTTTTTGGTGGTTTGGCTTTAATTATTGCAAGAACCAAAAAAGGAACTATAGCATCGGTAATTTTTGGTGTTGCGATTGCAACAGCATTAATGCCACCTTTGTGTACAGCAGGATATGGGTTGGCAAAGTCTAATTGGACTTATTTTTTAGGCGCAATGAATTTGTTTACAATCAATACCATATTCATTGCCTTAGCAACATTTATAGTGCTCAAAGTGTTGCGTTTTCCAATGCTTAAATATGCAAATTCTTTAAAGCGAAAGCGTATAGCAAGATTTGCAGCTCTAGTTGCAATAATTGTGATGGTGTATCCTACAATTACATTTTTAAAAGTATTAAAGCAGAGTGGTTATGATAACGATTATAGTAAGTTCATCAAAAATGAAATAGAGACCAATAACGAACTTTGGTTTCAAAAAGGCATACCGCATTATACCGATAAAAAAATCACACTTTATTTTAATGGAGAAATTTCTGAAGCGACAGAAACTGACCTTAAAAACGAACTTAAGCAATATGAAAATCTAAAAGACTTTCAATTAGAGATTTTCGGAAATAAAAATCGTAGCTTCGATAAACTCTCTGATGCTTACGATAGAGCTATTGATGAGTTAGATAAAAAAGATCTTATTATCTCTGGATTACAGAGGCAAATTACAGAGCTGCAAGGAACTGTTTCAGGGTTAAATCAGCAGATAGAAGCCAAAAATACTTCTGGAGAAGTAGCATTTTCCAGCTTAGCTAAGGACGCCAAAATAAGATTTTCTGATTTAGAGTATTTTGGTTATGCCAAGATGTTAGAGTCTAAAGATTTTATTAAAGTAGATACACTTTCTGTAGCAAACGTAAAGTGGAAAGAGTCACTTAACGATAGTTTGGTTTTAGTAAAAGAAGGCGAACTTTTAATTTGGTTGAAACAGGCTTTAAAAACAGATAAAGTGAGTATTAAAAGAGATTAGTTATTGATTCTCTTCTATATACATTCTACGGACTTTTTTAAATAATTCAGATGAGTAAACAAAACTGGTTACAGCCTCGTTATCTGTTCTAAAAATAGTGTCTTTAGAGCCTTCCCATTCTTTGAGACCATATTGAAGAAAAACAATTTTTTCACCAATTTCCATAACAGAATTCATGTCATGTGAATTGATGACTGTTGTAATTTGGTATTCATCCGTAATTTCCTGAATAAGGTTATCTATTACTATAGAAGTTCTTGGGTCTAGTCCAGAATTTGGTTCATCACAAAATAAATATTTTGGGTTATTTACAATCGCTCTGGCAATGGCAACACGTTTTTGCATACCACCAGAAGCTTCACTTGGCATTTTATTATGAGCATCAGGTAAGTTAACACGTTTTAAAACAAAATCAGCTCTATCTTCCATTTCACTCTTACTTTGTTTAGTAAACATTCGTAACGGAAACATCACGTTTTCTGCAATAGTCATTGAATCAAAAAGCGCACTACCTTGAAATACCATGCCAATTTCAGAACGAAGCTCGGTTCTCTCATCTCTACTCAACTTGCTAAAAATTTTACCATCATAAGCAATACTACCTTTTTCATAATCAAACAACCCAAGTAAACATTTTAAAAAAACAGTTTTTCCAGAGCCACTTTGACCGATAATAAGATTGGTTTTGCCTTTATCAAAAGTAGTAGAGATACCTTTTAAAATGTGGGCATCACCAAACGATTTATGTAAGTTTTTAACTTCTATCATTAGCCTAAAAGTAAACTGGTTAATAAAAAGTTTAGCAGAATAATAACAACACTTGTCCACACAAAAGAAGTGGTACTGGCTTTACCAACTTCCAGAGCTCCGCCTTTCATAAAATAACCATAAAAGGAAGGTATGGTTGCTAAAATAAATGCAAAAACCATTGTTTTTATAAATGCATATGCCATATGAAATGGTATAAAATCATTTTGTATACCTGTAACATAATCTTCTAATGTCCCATAGCCACCGTAAACACAAGCAGCTAAACCACCTAATATTCCTAAGAACATGGCAATTGAAATTACAAAAGGGTATAGCGTTAACGCAATAAACTTTGGGAAAACTAAATAGTTAATAGCATTAATTCCCATTACTTCTAAGGCATCAATTTGCTCTGTAACGCGCATTGTACCTATGCTAGAAGTAATAAATGAGCCTACTTTACCAGCCATAATTATAGAGATAAATGTAGGTGCAAATTCAAGTATTATAGATTGTCTTGTTGCAAAACCAACAAGGTACTTTGGTATTAATGGGTTACTAATATTTAATGAGGTTTGTATAGCAACAACTCCACCAACAAAAAAACCAATGAAAGCAACAATACCAAGAGAACCAATGATGAGGTCGTCAATGTCTTTAAGAATTAAAGTTTTCATCACAGACCATTTAGTTGGTTTGCGAAAAATATCTTTAATCATTATAAAATAAGCGCCAATATTATGAAGGTACTTCATGCAAGAATTTCTTACTGCTAAAGTATGAAAAAAGATGAGTTTATTAATGTTAATTTAAATTAAGATGTCTTAAAAACTGTATTTTTGAAGTTCAAAAAATGCACTTTTTAATTATGAAAAATATCTTCACTTTAATTGTTTTATTATCCTTGTTTTGTTCATGTGGAGCACAAGAGAAAACACAGGTTAGTATTGTTGAAAATACAAATAAAGAAACCAGCTCAAAACCTAAATTAGTTGTAGGTATCGTTGTGGACCAAATGCGTTACGACTACTTAACACGTTTTGAGTCTAAATTTGGTAATGGCGGTTTTATGCGTATGATTAACGAAGGTTTTAATTGTAAAAATAACCACTTTAATTATGTACCAACTTATACAGGACCTGGACACACTTCAGTTTATACAGGTACTACGCCAAAATATCATGGTATTATTTCTAACAATTGGTACGATAAAGATATTAAAGAATCTGTTTACTGTGCGCAAGATGATTCTGTAGCTTCTGTAGGAACCGAACATTCGGCAGGTAAAATGTCTCCACACAGAATGTTAACCACAAGCGTTGCAGATGAGAATAGACTATTTACGCAAATGCGTGGAAAAACTATAGGTATAGCTATAAAAGATAGAGGTGCTATTTTACCAGCAGGTCATACAGCAAATGCAGCATATTGGTTTCATGGAAAGAATGAAGGAGTATGGATTACCAGTACCTTTTATAGAAATGATTTACCAAAATGGGTAGAAGATTTTAATGACTCTGATGCTGTCGAATCTTACCTTAAAGTTTGGGATACCTACCAACCAATAGAGACTTATGTAGAAAGTGGTAGCGATCTTAATAATTACGAAAAGGGATTTAGAGGTAAAGAAACAGCAACATTTCCTTACGATTTAGCAGCACTAAAAGATACTAATGGAGGTTACGATGTGTTAAAAGCGACGGCTTATGGTAATAGTTTAACCTTAGACTTTGCTTTAGCAGCAATTGAAGGAGAAGCTTTAGGGCAGGATAATGACACCGATGTATTAACGGTAAGTTTTTCTTCAACAGATTATGTAGGTCATAATTTTGGTGTAAACTCAAAAGAAGTAGAAGATACATACATTCGATTAGATAAAGATTTAGAAAGATTCTTTAATTATTTAGACGAGAATGTTGGCGAAGGTGAATACACTGTTTTTCTTACGGCAGATCATGGCGCTGTAGATGTGCCAGCATATTTACAGTCCGTAAAAATTCCAGCAGGCTATTTAGACTACAATTCTAGAAAAGAAAAATTCAATAAGTTTTTAACCGATACTTATGGTACAACAGAGATTGTAGAAAACATAAGTAATAACCAAGTGTTTTTAAATAAGGCAAAGCTTAAAGAGTTAAACTTAAATCTTCATGATGTAGAACAAGCCTTGGTAGATGAGCAAATCAGTTATTCAAACATCGCAAAGGTGTATACAGCAACAACTATGAATAGCACTAATTTTACAACAGGAATTGAAGCGTTGTTACAAAATGGATTTAACCAAAAGCGTTCAGGTGATGTTATTATTGTAGATGATATAGCACACATTGCTTACAGCAAAACAGGCTCTACACATGGTAGCGGACTTAATTATGACACACATGTGCCATTACTGTTTTTCGGAAAAGGAATTAAACATGGCGAAACGGTAAATAAAACTGTTATACCAGATATAGCACCAACAATTTCTGCGCTTTTAGGGATTAGTTTTCCTAATGGAGCTACAGGTCAACCTTTAGGTTTTGTAATAGATTAGGCTTTATTTTGAACAAAAAACGACTATATTCCATAATAGCTATCATAATTTTGATAGCTATTTATGTTTTTGAGCATTACCTAAATTCAGAAGAAAAATCGGCTATTGTAGAAGAAGGTAAACAACCCAAAACAGAAACCAACGAATACTTTTTACCGACTAGTACTACAGGTCAAATTGTGCATCATCAAAACTATTCATTATCGTATAGTGAGCCACACGAACAAGCAGAGTGGGTAGCATATGAACTTAAGTCCTCACATCTGAGTTCTACAAATCACAAACGACCATATTTTGAAATTGATAATGCTGTAAAAAGCGGAGCAGCACATTGGAGAAATTATAAGCAATCGGGTTACGATCGAGGCCATCTTTGTCCTGCAGGAGATCGTAGGTTTAGTAAAGCTGCACACGATGAAACTTTTTTAACCAGTAATATTAGTCCGCAAGAACATCAATTTAATGCTGGTATATGGAACAGATTAGAACAGAAAGTAAGGTATTGGGCTAAAAAATACGATGGTGTTTTTGTGGTTACAGGAGGAGTTTTAAAAGACGGTCTAAAAACAATAGGCGAAGAGCGTGTTGCTGTGCCAAATCAGTTTTATAAAATTGTTTTAGATAATACCAACGGAAAGCCGAAAGTATTAGCTTTTCTGATGAATCATAATGACTCAGATATGCCATTATATAAGTTTGTGGTATCAGTAGATGAGGTTGAAAAATTAACAGGAATAGATTTCTTCCCAGAACTAGATGATGCTATTGAAAACAAAATAGAAGCATCAAGCAGTTATAAAAATTGGAGTTTTTAATAAGTTTAGTTAGGGAGATGTCAGTTTTAGCCTGTCGAAGACAGTTTTAAAACTTAGCTATAGTTTGAATTTTGACTTTATCCCTTTCCAACGCAAGTCTCTAATAAGCTTACCTTCATCTTTAGAAACCAGAAATTCAGTTTTTAAGGATTTAGCTTTAAAATAGCCAGCCATGTAATTTTTGAATAATCTAAAGCTGCCTTTCTTCGACGCTAATTTTATAGCAGAAATTAAAGTAATCCAAAAACCATAGCGCATTTTATACATCGCTTCGCCTTGCAGATATTTAGAAGCCTTGTTGTAAGATTGTCCTGTAGGTTTCAGGTGTTTTACATGAAGTGATTCGTCTGTTAGAATGTCCCAACCATGAAATTTTGCTAATAACTCATCTACAGTATCCCAACCCATAGAAGGTTTTAGTTGCCCAATTTGATTAAAACAGGTTTTACGATAAGCTTTCAAGGCACCTCTAATATGATCTTTATTGGTAAGGTTTTCAAGAATCCATTGGTTGTCTTTTTCTATGTAACAAAAACCAGAAGCCATACCAAGTTTAGGATTTTTACTATAATGATTAGCCAGCGTTTCTAAATAATTATCCGGAAAAATAAGGTCTGCATCAAACTTACAAATCACATCATAGTTGTCATCTAAAGTTTCAAAACCCTTGTAAAAGGCATTTATGATTTTAGAACCAGGTAAATGCTGATCTGATGATTTTGAAATCACCTGAGAAATCCAAGGATGCATTTTTGAAAAACCATCAACTACAGCTTCTGTATTATCGGTAGAATTATCATTTACCACAACCAACTTTTTAGGCAAAAGTGTTTGCTTTGTTAATGACTCTAGTGTTTTGCTAATAAAAGCCTCTTCGTTATGAGCTGGTATGATGATGTAGAAATTCAATATCTAAATTCTAAATTTCAAATCTAAAGAATTCTATCCGGAAATTCTTTCAGCATAAACAATATAATACCGATTTGTAAAGTATCTTAAAAGCGGTCTAATGCCGATTTTTTTTACTGGATTGGTCCATTTTTGTCGGTCTATAATTTTCCAGCCTGTTTTTTCTAATAACCAATCGAGTTGCCAATCTTCAAACTCATGGTAATGTCTGTCCCATTTATCAGTTTTACTTCTGTATGCTGAAGCAAACCATAATCTTAGAGGAACGCTAATAACAAGTTTTTCGGTCTTAATAGATTTTAAAACCTCGTAAGGAGAGAGTAAGTGTTCAAAAATTTCAAATGCAGTAACAACATCGGCAGAAGAATTTTCTATTGTAGAACGGTCTTCGTCAAGGTCTTCTCCTTTGGTGTTTTCAACAGTATAACCTTCAGAAAGCATAACTTCTGAAAATGGATTTTTAACACCTAAATCTAAAATTGTTTCAGAAGTAGAAATGTGTTTTTGTAAAAACTGAAGTGTGAGTTTAAATCGCTTGTTAGGATATGTTTTTTCGTACATTACATTTCCGCAACAGCGGTAATAGTTTTATTAATATCTGTAAACAATGGCGTTGATATGCATACCAGCGCCAACACTTGCAAATATAATAACATCTCCTTTATTGATTTGGTGATCTTCGAGTTTATTGTTTCGTATTAAGTCGAAAAGGGTAGGGACAGTTGCTACGGAACTGTTTCCTAATTTATGAATGCTCATTGGCATAATACCTTCTGGAGCCTTCGCTTTAAAAAGTCTGTAAAAACGCTTTATAATAGCTTCATCCATTTTTTCGTTAGCCTGATGGATCAGTACTTTCTTTACTTCAGAAATGCCTACACCACTTTTTTCTAAGCAATCTTTCATAGCTTGAGCTACGTTAGTCAATGCAAATTCATAAATTTTACGACCATGCATTTTTATGTAGCGCGTGTCAGGACATAAGTCTTTATTATTAGAATTTCCAAAGAATAAATAATATGCCTCATCATAAGTGAATGAAGCAGATTCATGTGCTAAAATACCATCATTACCATCTGTTGCTTCAACAATACTTGCGCCAGCACCATCAGAATATATCATTGAGTCTCTATCGTGTTTGTCGACAACACGAGATAAAGTTTCTGCACCAATCACAAGACAGCGTTTTGCCATGCCAGCTTTAATGTAAGCCTGCGCTTGTATAACTCCTTCTACCCAACCAGGACAACCAAATAAAATATCGTAAGCAACACATTTAGGATTCTTGATGCGAAGTCTGTGTTTAATGCGTGAAGCTAGACATGGTAAAATATCACTCTGAATAGTGTTAGCTTTTACGTCGCCAAAATTATGAGCACAGATGATATAATCTATAGTTTCTGGATCTATGCTGGCATCATCAATAGCTTTTTGGGCAGCAAGAAAACCAATGTCTGAAGCAACTAATTGATCATCTGCATAACGACGTTCAACAATACCAGTAATGGCTTTGAATTTTTCTACAATGACTTCATTTGGATAGTCTATAGTAGAACCATCTGCATTTAAAAATTGATGCTGGTGAAAATCTTCATTCTTTTCTACACTTTTTGGAATGTAACTACCAGTTCCTGTGATCTTAATTCCCATACCTCAAAATTTGCTATTAATTTACTAAACTAGTTAAACTCTAATACATGAGAATAAATTAATCTTGTAAAAGTGATATTTTTTTTAAATTCTCAATTATTATGAATTCTATTAAAAATAAAATAAAAAAAGTGTCCAATTTGGACACTTTTTTTATTTATATTAAATATTAAGCTTCTATATAATCTTCAATAGGCGCACAGCTACAAATTAAATTTCTGTCTCCATATGCATCATCTACACGTCGTACACTTGGCCAAAATTTATTATCTCTAATATAGTCTAGTGGGAAAGCTGCAGCTTCGCGACTGTAAGGTAATAACCATTCATCTGAAGTAAGCATTTCTAGTGTATGTGGTGCATTTTTTAGTACGTTATTGGGTTCGTCTTTAGAGGCATTGTCTATTTCTTTTCTAATAGAAATCATAGCATCACAAAAACGATCCATTTCAGCTTTGCTTTCACTCTCGGTAGGTTCTATCATCATGGTGCCTGCCACAGGGAATGATACAGTTGGTGCATGAAAGCCATAATCCATTAAACGCTTTGCAATATCTGTAACTTCGATGCCGTTAGCTTTAAAATCACGACAATCAATTATCATTTCGTGTGCAGCTCTTCCGTTTTCACCTGTATATAATGTTGGGTAGTAACCTTCTAAACGTTCCTTAATGTAGTTGGCATTGAGAATTGCAGCTTCGGTAGCTTCTTTCAGACCTTTAGCACCTAGCATTGAGATGTAACCATAAGAAATAAGACATACTAATGCAGAACCAAAAGGAGCTGCTGAAATTGCCGAAATAGATTGGTGACCACCTGTTTTTATAATTGGGTTGCCAGGTAAGAAAGGTACCAGTTGTTCTGCAACACAAATTGGACCAACACCAGGACCACCACCTCCGTGAGGAATTGCAAAGGTCTTGTGTAAGTTAAGGTGACATACATCTGCTCCAATATTTCCAGGATTGGTTAAACCAACTTGAGCATTCATGTTAGCTCCATCCATGTAGACTTGTCCACCATTATCGTGGATGATCTGTGTAATCTCTTTTATAGCAGATTCGTAAACACCATGCGTAGATGGGTAAGTTACCATTAATGCAGAAAGATTATCCTTATGTAGTTCTGCTTTTTCTCTTAAATCATCTACATCAATATTACCATCTTCAGATGCTTTTGTTACAACAACTTTCATACCTGCCATAACTGCACTTGCAGGATTTGTTCCGTGTGCTGACGATGGAATTAAGCAAATATTTCTGTGGTGATCTCCACGAGATTCGTGATAGGCTTTAATAACCATAAGACCAGCAAATTCACCTTGTGCGCCAGAGTTTGGTTGTAAAGATGTTGCTGCAAAGCCAGTAATTTCGGTAAGCTGATTTTCTAATGTGTTTAGCATTAGTTGGTAACCAGCAGCTTGCTCTTTTGGAGCAAATGGATGCATATTCCCCCAACTTGGCCAACTAAGTGGTAACATTTCTGATGCAGCATTAAGCTTCATTGTACAAGAGCCTAACGAAATCATAGAGTGATTTAGAGCTAAATCTTTACGTTCTAATTTTTTAATGTAGCGCATTAATTCTGTTTCAGAATGGTAAGCGTTAAAAACATCAAAAGTTAAAAATTCTGTTTGGCGTTTTAAGTGATCTGGAATAGTATTAGCTTCAGAAATTGATGTAATCTCATCTGTAGTTGTTTCTGTT
>CEVA01085950.1_pt1 | contig 12135 bp, 10 predicted proteins | sample 361521 | NCBI WGS metagenome assembly CEVA01 (sample SAMEA2622823, study PRJEB7988) | marine metagenome | isolation source: saline water (ENVO:00002010), including | reverse complement strand
AACAATAACTTCGGATAGTGATGATTATGCAATTAATGTTAAAGATAAATTTTTACGCAAAGGCATAAATGCGGAAATTGACTTACGTAATGAAAAAATTGGTTACAAAATTCGTGAACACAGTACAAGCAAGATACCAATTATTTTGGCAGTAGGAAAAAAAGAAGAAAAAGACAAAACTGTCTCTGTAAGAAGATTAGGAAATAATAATACCAAAACTGTGCTAGTAGATAAAATTTTAGAGGATATAAAAAACGAAATTATTGAAAAAAAATGAAAGACATTATATTTGAAAAACGAAAAAGCATTCAGCAAGTTGAAGAATCTAATGAACTTGCACCAAAGTTTGATGAAAAAGGACTAATACCAGTTGTTACAACAGATTTTGTCTCCGGCGAAGTATTAATGCAAGGTTATATGAATGAAGAAGCTTTTAAACAAACCATTGATTTGGGTGAGGCAGTTTATTATTCAAGAAGCAGAAAATCATTATGGCATAAAGGTAAAACAAGTGGCTTAATTCAAAAAATTAAAGAAATTCGAATTGATGATGATCAAGATTGTATTTGGTTAAGGGTAGAGGTAATAGGTGGAGCAAGTTGTCATGTTGGATATAGATCATGTTTTTATAGAAGCGTTCCTTTTAGAGAAAAAAATTCTAAGCTATTTTTAAAGTTTGAGGAAAAAGAAAAGGTTTTTGATCCTAAAAAAGTATACGGTAATACGACCAACCCCACAAAACTATAAAATCATTTACAAATTGATCTAAAGGAATAAAGCAATTATTCTATTTATGAGATCAAACCTAAAATTCGTCGAAACAAGTGACCTGCCTACTGACTTAGGTGAGTTTAAGGTACATGCCTTCACAGATGAAATAAAATCAAAAGATCATTTAGCTATAAGTATGGGTGATTTACTAACTAACGAACCCGTTCTGTGTAGAATACACTCTCAATGTATAACAGGGGAATCTTTTTTTAGCATGCGTTGTGATTGTAGATTTCAATTAACAGAATCTTTAACACAAATTGCTGAAAGGGGACGTGGCGTAATTTTCTATCTTCAACAAGAAGGAAGGGGTATTGGTTTGTCTAACAAAATTCGAGCTTACAATCTGCAAGATAAGGGACTTGATACAGTAGAAGCAAATCATCAACTAGGATTTAAAGAAGATGAAAGAGATTATGAAACTGTTTCAGGAATGATAAACTTTCTTGCTATAAAAAAAGTTGACTTAATGACTAACAATCCAAAAAAAATTGATGCTCTAAAAGCAATGGGTGTTATTGTAAATGAAAGAGTACCTCTCTCATCTAATCCCAATAAATATAACGAAAAATATATTGATACGAAAATAAAAAAACTTGGTCACTTATTATAAAATTAATGAGTGATGCAGAAACTATTATTCAAAATCTTAAATTAGAGCCACATCCAGAAGGTGGGCATTTTGTTGAATGCTTTAGGACTAAAGATATAAGTGTAATTTATTATCTTCTTAAAAAAAATGAAAAATCACATTGGCACCGTCTTACAAAAAATGAAAATTTACATTTTTATAAAGGAGATCCGCTGACAATTTATATTTCTCCAGATGCAAATAATTTTGATTCTATAAATATTGGAGAAAAAAACAATTTTAATTATACGATTAAGGCCAAAACATGGTTTGCAATGAAATCAACTGGTGAATATAGTTTGATAGGGTGCACAGTTGCGCCAGCTTTTGAATATGAAGATTTTGAATTGGCACCACCTAACTGGAAACCAATAAAATTTGAATTAGAGATTTAGTTAATTTATTAGAAGTTCTTGATTTAGATCAAAAATTATCATTAATTTCTTTTTGCTTTTCTATTTTTTCTTTGTATATTTATATTAGTTCTAAAAAGGAGATATAAATATGAATGCTGAAAGTAAATGCCCGGTTATGCATGGTGCGAATACAAAAAATAAAGGAGAGGGAACAACAAATAGAGATTGGTGGCCAAATCAACTAGATATTAGCATTCTTCATCAACATGATCAAAAATCTAATCCTATGGAAAAAGATTTTGATTACCGTAAGCAATTTAATAGCATTGATTATAATGGATTAAAAAAAGATCTTACTGATTTAATGACTGACTCACAAGATTGGTGGCCAGCAGATTATGGACATTACGGAGGATTTTTTATCCGTATGACTTGGCATGCCGCGGGAACATATAGGTCTGGAGATGGTAGAGGTGGTGGTGGAACTGGTGCTCAGAGATTTGCTCCGCTTAATAGTTGGCCAGATAATGGTAATCTAGATAAAGCAAGACGTCTTTTGTGGCCAATCAAACAAAAATATGGAAATAAAATTAGTTGGGCAGATTTATTACTTTTGGCTGGAAACGTTGCTATCGAATCAATGGGAGGAAAAACATTCGGATTTAGCGGTGGAAGAGAAGATATATGGGCTCCAGAAGAAGATATATATTGGGGAATTGAAAAGGGTTGGCTTGAAAACAAGCGCTACAGTGGTGAACGTGATCTAGAGCAACCTCTTGCTAATGTTCAGATGGGATTAATTTATGTTAATCCCGAAGGTCCTGATGGTAATCCAGATCCTCTTGCTAGTGCAAAAGATATTCGTGAAACCTTTGGAAGAATGTCAATGAACGATGAAGAAACTGTTGCTCTTACTGCTGGTGGCCATACTTTTGGAAAAGCTCATGGAGCAGGTGATGCTGGACTTGTTGGTCCTGAACCAGAAGCAGCACCTATAGAAGAAATGGGGCTTGGTTGGATTAGCAAACATGCTTCGGGTAAAGCAAGTGACGCTATTACAAGTGGTATAGAAGGTGCGTGGACACCCAATCCAACACAATGGGATAATGGTTATTTTGATATGCTTCTTGATTATGAATGGAAGCTTACAAAAAGTCCAGCAGGTGCAAATATTTGGCACGCAATAGATCCAAAAGAAAAAGATCTTGCGCCAGATGCTGAAGATGCTTCTAAAAAAGTTCCTACTATGATGACTACAGCTGACATGGCTATGCGTGAAGATCCAGAGTATAGAAAAATTTCAGAACGCTATCATAAGAATCCGCAAGAATTTCAAGATGCTTTTGCTCGTGCATGGTTTAAGCTTTTACACAGAGATTTGGGCCCTAAATCAAGATACATGGGGCCAGAGGTTCCAAAAGAAAATTTAATCTGGCAGGATCCAATTCCAAAAGGAAGCTCTGATTATGATATTAATATTGTTAAAACAAAAATATTAGAAAGTGGATTAACCATTCAAGAAATGATTGAAACTGCATGGGCAAGCGCTTCTACATATCGTGGAACAGATATGCGAGGTGGGGCTAATGGTGCTCGGATAAGGCTGGAACCACAAAAAAATTGGGAAGTAAACAAACCAACACAACTCTCAAAAGTATTAAATATATTAGAGTCAATAGCATCTGAAACAGGTGCTTCAATTGCCGATGTTATTGTTTTAGCCGGTAATGTAGGCATTGAAAAAGCATCAGGGAAAAATGTACCGTTCAATCCTGGTCGTGGTGATGCAAGTCAAGAAAATACTGATATTGAGTCATTCGCAGTGCTTGAACCTGAGGCTGATGGTTTTAGAAATTACTTAAAGAAAAACTTTACAGCAACCCCGGAAGAATTAATGCTTGATAAAGCACACCTACTTGGACTCACAGCACCTGAAATGACAGTTCTTGTTGGTGGTATGCGTTCCCTAGGAATTAGTTCAGATGAGCGTGGCATATTTTCGAATACTAATGAAAAATTAACTAATGATTTTTTTGTTAAGCTTTTGGATATGGAAGTAAAATGGGAGGCAATAGGAAGCAATTCTTATCAAGCTACACACCGTAAAACCGGTGAAAAGGTAAGGACAGCTTCAAGAACAGATCTTGTTTTTGGCTCTAATTCTCAACTAAGAGCATTAGTAGAGGTCTACGCTCAAGACGACTCAAAAGAAAAATTTCTAGATAATTTTATTTCAGCTTGGAATAAAGTCATGAATGCTGACAGATATGATTTAAAGCAATAAAACTAATTTTTTTATTACTTAAAAGTGGAACTTTAAGTTCCACTTATTTATTTTGGCATATTGGTTGCGCCTGTTTCCAAAGACACTATTTTCCCATCTTTAATCATAAACACTGCCATTACAGCTTGAGTATTTCCATCTTTAAAAGTAACAAATGCATGGTGAACGCCTATCTCATCATTTTCATATACAATTCTAGACTTATCTGCTTGAATATCATCAGTCATAGCCCAAGATATTATATCGGATTTAGATAAAACATTTCCTGATGCATGCATTGTAAATGTAAAGTCATCATGAAGTATATCTTTCAATTCTGCTTCATTTTTTTCATCAAGTGCTTTTTGATATCTTTCCATTAAAGTCATTTTTTCTCCTATGTTTATTTAATAATATACATTCTTTAAATGAATTTTAAATTATCTTTCTTTAATATAAGGCTGACCTATGGCATTTGGAGCTATAGCTTTACCAACAAAGCCAGCTAAAAGTACAACTGTTAAAACATAAGGAATTGCTTGGATTAATTGTACTGGAATAGTTCCAATTGCAGGTAATTCAACTCCCTGTAGTCGAATTTGGAGAGCATCTGTAAAACCAAATAGTAAACATGCAATTAATGCAGTCTTAGGATGCCATTTACCAAAAATCATTGCAGCTAAAGCTAAATATCCTCTTCCTGCAGACATCTCTCTAAAGAAATTTGCATTAACAGCAGTTGATAAATGTGCTCCTGCAAAAGCAATTAAAACACCATTTATTGCAAGTGCTTTATATCTCATTGCAAAAACATTAATGCCTGCTGTATCTACAGCACTTGGATTTTCACCAACTGCTCTTAATCTTAAACCAAAGCTAGTTTTAAATACTACCCAAAAAACAAGTGGAACTGATAAATAAGCTAAATAAACAAAAATATAATGGCCACTTAGTATGTCACTATAAATAGTTCCAATAATAGCTACATCTCTTAAGCTATCAGCAAAAGGAAGGGTGATTTCAAGAAAACGTTGATCTTCATTAAGTGTTGGAGTTAATCCAGCTTGTCCAAACCAAGCTGCAGCTAACGCTGTTGTTAAACCAATTATGAGAATATTAATTGCTACACATGATACAACTTGATCGCCTTTATGAGTTACAGATGCAAAGCCATGTAACATAGATAAGCTTACACATGCAACAATAGCTAAAAACAATCCAAGCCATGGATTGCCTAAAAAATAAGAACCAACTGCCGCTACAAAAGCAGCCATAAGCATTTTACCTTCCAAACTAAAATCGATTACACCTGATCTTTCAGCAAAAATACCTGCCATAGCTGCAAAAACCAATGGTGTAGAAATCCTAAGTGTAGAATTTATTAAAGACGCAATATCTGATAAGAATTCCATTAAGCTTTTATCTCTCTATTAAGTTTATTTACAAAAAAACTTTCAATTTGTGGTCTAAATAAATTTTCTAATGCTCCACTAAATAAAATTATTAAGCCTTGCACTGCAACAAACATATATCTGGTGATATTAGGCATATCAAAAGTTACCTCTGATCCACCTTGATATAAAATACCAAATAAAAATGCAGCGGGAAAAATACCAATAGGGTGATTTCTTCCCATTAATGCAACTGCAATTCCTGTAAAACCATAGCCTGCTGGAAATCCTGCAACTATCTTATGGTGAACTCCCAATATTTCATTTACTCCTAATAATCCTGCTAGCCCCCCGGAGACACACATAGCAATAATTATATTTTTGTATGGAGAAATACCTGCATAAATAGCTGCTTGAGTATTGTGTCCAACGGCGCGCATTTCGTATCCCCATCTCGTCTTCCAAACTAAAAACCAAACAAAAAAAGATGCCACTATCGCTAGTAAAAAAGATATATTCAGTGGCGAATATCTTATCTTCATTCCAAACAAAGCAGCAAAATCTTTGAAATTTGGAAAAAATTGTTCTTCTGGTATCGCAACAGTGTGAGGACCCATTTGGGCTGTATCTCTAATAACATCTACTAGTAAAAAAACCATTAATGATGCAGCAATAAAATTAAACATTATGGTTGTAATAACTACATGACTTCCTCTAGTAGCCTGGAGATAAGCTGGGATAAAAGCCCATGCAGCACCAAAGACAATTGCACCAGCAATCGATAACAGCCAAACAATGGGAACAGGTAAAAAACTAAAATTTATAGCAACTAAAAAAACTCCAAGACCACCAATATATGCTTGTCCCTCCCCACCAATGTTGAAAAGTCTACAATGAAAAGCTACTGCAAATGCGAGGCCTGTAAATACGAAATTTGTTGTATAGTATAATGTATATGCAAAACCCTCAATATATCCAAAAGAACCATAAATTATTAACTTTACTGCTTCAAAAGGATTTTCACCAGCAATAAAAATAAATAATCCCGATACTATTAAAGCAAGTGTTAAGTTTACAAATGGTACAATTAAGTTTGATACCCACCAAGGTACTTTGGATTTATCTACTAAAGTTGCCATTAGACTACACCTGCCATCAACAAGCCTAACTCACGGTCAGTCACGTTTTTATTTTCTTTTTTACCAACAATATTGCCATCAAACATCACAACAATTCTGTCAGACAGAGATAATACCTCATCTAATTCTACAGAAACTAAAAGTATAGCTACACCTTTGTCTCTCATATCGATAAGTCTTTGATGGATAAATTCAATAGCTCCAATATCAACGCCTCTTGTGGGTTGACCAACTAATAAAACTTTGGGGTTTTCATTAAGCTCTCTGCTTAAGATTATTTTTTGTTGATTGCCTCCTGAAAAATTTGAGGTTATTAAATTGGGAGATTGTGGCCTAACATCATATTCTTTCATGATTTTTTTTGAATGAGATAAAATATCAGTATGATTAAGAATTGAAGATTTTGAAAATGGTTTTTGATCATGATAACCAAATATTAAGTTTTCATAAGCCTTAAAGTCTGTTACTAATCCCATTCTCTGACGATCTTCAGGTACATGCGCCAATCCTTTTTCTTTAAGTTCTCTTGGGTTAAGAAAATTTTGACTATCAGATATTATTGAATCGTTTAAGTAAATCTCACCTGACTCTACTTTTCTAATGCCTGATAAAGCTTCAAGCAATTCTGTTTGTCCATTTCCTGTGACTCCAGCAAGTCCTAAAATTTCACCAGCATGTATTTCAAGATTTACATTTTTTACTCTTGTAACATCCAAGTCATCCTTAACGGTAAGATTTTTCACTCTAAAGACTTCTTCTCCTCTTTTTGCATCTGATTTATGAAGTCGCAGTAAAACACTTCTCCCCACCATCATTTCTGCTAACTGTTCTTTATTGGTCTCCTTAGTTTTTGTGTTACCTACCATTTCACCTTGACGCATTACAGAAACCTCACTTGTTAAATCCATAATTTCAATTAATTTATGTGTAATTAAAACTATTGTTTTTCCTTCATCTTTTAAAGATCTTAGAATTTTAAAAAGTTCATCAACTTCTTGAGGGGTTAAGACCCCTGTAGGTTCGTCAAGTATAAGAATTTCTGCTCCTCGATATAGTGATTTTAATATCTCAACTCTTTGTCTGAAGCCAACAGATAGATCGGAAATGGTAGAATTGAGATCAATGTTGAGTTTATAGGTATCACATAAATCTTTTAAATTTTTCTTTGCCTTTTCTAAATTTTTTCCAAATACTAATTCACCTTCAAAACCTAAAATAATATTTTCCAATACAGTAAAATTTTCTACCAACATAAAATGTTGGTGAACCATGCCAATTCCATTTGTGATTGAGTCTTTAGGAGATTTTAGATTTATTTTTTTACCATTAATACTTATTGTTCCTGAGTCAGCTTGATAAAGTCCATAAACAATACTCATAAGAGTAGACTTCCCAGCACCATTTTCACCAATGATGCCATGAATTGTACCTTTGTTAATTGAAAGATTTATATTCTTATTAGCCTGAACATGGCCAAATGACTTACTTATGTCTTTAAGTTCTAAAATAGGTGAGACCATAAATTATTAAATATATTTAGGTCTCACCAAAAATTTTTTTTCTTTATTATTCCTGTGACCAATCAGCAACAGCAAGTGCCCCGCTAATTATATCTGCAGAAGCTGCTTTAACTGCTGCTTCCATTTCAGCTGTTACCAAACCATCTTCTGTAGCATATCCAACCATACCTTCAGCAAGACCTAGAATATGAATCCCAGGCTCAAAAGTTCCAGCACCAGTTTTTTGAGCTTGTTCAAAAATAGTTAGATCTAGGCGCTTTAACATTGAAGTTAACATATTGCCTGGATGCATCCAGTTTTGATTAGTATCAACACCAATACCTAAGATGCCTGCATCAGCAGCAGCTTGAAGAACACCAATCCCAGTTCCTCCAGCGGCTTGATAAACAACATCAGCACCACCATCAATTTGTGCTTTTGTTAATTCGGCTCCCTTAGTCGGATTATTCCAAGCTTCAGGAGTTGTACCTGTCATGTTTGCCAATATTTCAATATTTGAATTAACATGCAATGCACCTTGCTCATAACCACCTTGGAATTTTCTAATTAAAGGAATATCCATTCCCCCAACAAAACCAATTGTGCCACTTTTAGAAGCCATTGCTGCGATCATTCCTACTAAGAAAGAGCCTTCATGCTCTTTATAGCAAGCTTGATAAATATTTCCTGCTGGATCATCAACCCAACATACATCCACTGCAACAAAGTTTATATCAGGATAGTCAGGAGCAACTGCTGCTACTGCATCGGCTTGAGCAAATCCCATTGCAACAATTAGAGATGCGCCTCTATCAGCAATTTTACGCATGCCCTGTTCAATTTGAGTATTGTTTGAAGCTTCAAACTCAACCATTCCCCAGCCTAATTCATTTTTAACTCTTTCAGCAGTGTTAAATGCTAATTCGTTAAATGATTTATCAAATTTACCTCCAGAGTCATAAACAACTCCAATCTTGTTTGCATAGGTACTTGTAGAAAATACAAGTGCAAATGAAACAATGAAAATACTAAAAAATTTTTTCATACCAAAAATCTCCCTTTTTTTAGAATTATAGATATTCCACTGATAGCATTTTTATAGCAAAAAAAAATTAATTTAAAAATGAGATGGTGGATAAATTATGCTATTTTCTGTTTACGTCCCCATATAGCGATCACCTGCATCACCAAGTCCAGGTAGAATGAACTTTTTTTTGTTTAATTTTGAGTCAATCTTGCAAGTAAAAATATGAAGAGACTTATGATTTTTTTGAAGATTTTTAAGCCCCTCTGGTGCAGCTAATAAAGAAATTAAAAAGACATCTTTTGTTTTAACGCCATTACCTTTAATTAAATTAATTGCTGCAATAGAAGAATTGCCAGTAGCCAACATTGGATCTAGAACTAATACTTTTTTGTTTTTAGTTTTTGGCAGTTTAAATAAATACTCTACAGGCTCATAAGTTTGTTCATTTCGATATAAGCCGATATGACCCTTCTCTGCATCAGGTAAAAATTTAACAAAACCTTCTAAAAGTCCCAATCCAGCCCTTAAAATTGGAACCAATATTATTTTTTGTGAAAGTTTTTTCCCAAAAGTTGTAGTTAAGGGGGTTTGAACACTAATTTTTTTATACGGCATAAACTTTAGCACCTCTGATGCTATTAAATAGCTTGCCTCATTCATTGTTTGCCTAAATAAAGAGTTTGATGTCTTTTTATCCCTAAGTATGGTCAATTTATATTCTAGGAATGGTGATTGAATTGATGTAATCATTTAAGTAATACATATATTCATTTAATCATAAGAGCAATGCGGTTATTTTTATTTCTAAGTCTATTTTTCTTTATTTTAGGCTGTACTACTGTTGAAGTAACTAAAGAAGTTATAAAAGCCACAGGTTCAATAAAAACAACTGTGGAAGAAATTCTTCCAAAAAAAGAAGGTCAGGAAACCAATATAGAAGAAGATGAAATAGAAAAAGAAAATGAAATTATAAAAGAAAAAAAAATAATTCAAGATGAAAAAGAAAAACAAAAAACAATAATAAAAGCGCAACAAAAACTTGCGGAAATAAATTTTCTTGGAAATACAGAGGATCAGGTATTTTCAGTTATTGGTAAGCCGCAGTTGGCAAGAACTGATGGATCTGTATATATGTTACGTTATGATAGTGATGGATGTCGTATTTTTCTATTTTTTAATAATGATTTAAAAAATAAAAGAGTTGAATATTTTGAAACAAGAAATAGCTTTGGGGAGTTACTAAACTCCAAACAATCACTGGAACAATGTTATAGAGAATTTAGTTTGATAAAATAACTAATCAATTTCAATTAACAAATCTTTAGATTCAATATTTTCGCCTGAAGAAACATAGATTTTTTTAATTGTGCCACTTTTTTCTGCAGTAATAGTTGTCTCCATTTTCATTGCCTCAATCACTAATAAATTATCACCCTTAATAACTTTATCACCTTGTTTAATATAAATTTTTGCAATCTGACCTGGCAGAGGTGATCCGACTTGATTTATATTATCATCTTCTGATTTAATTTTTTTTGCTATAATCTTTGAAAAAGCGCTATCTTGAATATCAATTGTTCTGGGTTGGCCATTGAGTTCAAAAAAAACTGAACAAACACCATTTGCATTCGGGTTACTTTTAGCCAAATATCTAATAATTAAATTTTTACCCTTATCAATTGGTATAGAATATTCTTTATCTTGTTGCGGACCATAAAAGAAAAGATCTGTTGACAATATTGAAGTATCGCCAAATTGTTTACGATGCATAATAAAATCATCAAAAACTTTTGAATACATTAGATGAGAGGCTAATTGTTTATTATCTATTTTTTCATCATATTTTTTTTCTAGCTTTTGTTTTTCACCTTCTAAATTAATTGGAGTAAGAATAGAGCCGGCTCTTTCTTTTAATGGTTTTTGCTTTCCAAGAATTTTCTTTTGAAGTTTTTCAGGAAAACCTCCTATCGGTATGCCCATCTCACCTTTAAAAAATTCAATTACTGAGGTGGGAAAAGAAATTTCTTTAGTGGGATTTGTAACATCTTCTGCCGTTAAATCATTAGTGACCATGTATAGGACCATATCTCCCACAACCTTTGATGAAGGTGTTACCTTAATTATATCTCCAAATAACAAATTAACTTCTGCATATTTATTGGCAATTAGACCCCATTTATCTGTAGAAATACCTATCGATCTCGCCTGCTCTTTTAAATTAGTAAATTGTCCACCGGGCATTTGATGCAGATAAACATCTGAACTCCCTCCTTTGAAATCAGTCTCGAAAGATTTATAGTTTTGACGAACTTGTTCCCAATATAATGAAGCTGATCTGATATGATTTTCATTGAGCTTAGGGTTTTCATGATTTTGTTTCATAATAGATACTATAGAGCCAAGTGCTGGTTGAGATGTAAGCCCGCTCATTGAGTCCATGGCTAAATCCACAATATCAACTTTCTCTTCTATAGCTGCTAAAACAGTTGCTGAAGATGTTCCGGAAGTATCATGAGTATGAAAATGAATTGGTAAATTTGTGTTATTTTTTATTTCTTTTATTAGTGTTCTTGCAGCTTTCGGCTTACATAAACCTGCCATATCTTTTATAGCAATTATGTTAGCTCCTGCCCTTTCTAATTCTTTTACAAGGTTAATGTAATAATTGAGAGTATATTTTTTTTCCTTTGGGTCAGTTACATCATTAGTATAGCAAATTGTCCCTTCACAAATTTTATTTTGTGATCGTATTTCATCAATTGATACTTTCATATTATCAATTAAGTTTAAAGAATCAAAAACTCGAAAAACATCTATGCCAGATTCTGCAGCTTCTTTAATAAAAAACTTAACTACATTGTCAGGATAGTTCTTGTAACCTACAGCATTAGACCCACGCAACAACATTTGTTTTAACAAATTAGGAGATCTTTCATTAAGTTTTGCTAATCTTTCCCAAGGGTCTTCTTTAAGAAAGCGCATAGAAGTATCAAAGGTGGCTCCTCCCCAACACTCAAGAGAAAATAATTCGGATAGATTATTGCTATAATATTCTGCA
>CEVA01077274.1_pt1 | contig 12141 bp, 9 predicted proteins | sample 361521 | NCBI WGS metagenome assembly CEVA01 (sample SAMEA2622823, study PRJEB7988) | marine metagenome | isolation source: saline water (ENVO:00002010), including | reverse complement strand
ATGCGAAGAAAAAGGACATCCTGGGCGCGAAATCGTCAATTTTCATCCCACTCTCGACAGCCTGCCTAGTGTAGAAAAGTGCGTTTGAGAGTGTCAATGCGATCTCCTGCGATGCAGTGCATCCTGCCTCTCGCATGTGATATCCGCTGACTGAGATTGTATTCCACCTAGGTGCGTTGTCCTTGCACCATGACATTAGGTCAGTTGTTAGCCTAACTGAAGGTTCGGGCGGGAAAATATACAGTCCTCTGGAGATGTATTCTTTCAGTATGTCATTCTGTACAGTCCCCGAAAGTGAGTCCCTGGGCACCCCCCTCTCATCAGCGACGGCTACGTAAAGTGCGAGTAGGGTGGTGGCTGGAGCGTTGATAGTCATTGAAGTTGAGATTGAAGCCATGTCTATGCCTTCGAATAACTCCCTCATATCATGAATTGAGTCTATTGCAACTCCTACCTTTCCGACCTCTCCAGATGAGAGTTCGTTATCCGAGTCCAGACCCAGCTGGGTAGGTAGGTCGAATGCAACTGATATTCCAGTTTGCCCGCTTTCGAGGAGGTTTTGGAAGCGCTCATTTGTCTTCCCGGGAGATGAAAATCCGGCGTATTGCCTCATTGTCCAGAGTCTGTCTCTGTACATTCCGGGATGGATTCCACGGCGGTATGGGGGGTCTCCAGCTCGATCAATCACGATTCGACCCAGCGGGCCGCATGACAAGAACCATTCTCAGACCTACCTTCTTATGGTGTAAACGTCTACAATCCTCTCAAGGGATTTCAACTGGCCTTCGTCAATTACTCCCTCACTTAGCTTCTCGTCGAGGAACTGCTTGGCTTCCTTTGTCGTTTGTCTCTCCCCTCTTGCCCAAATTGTAGCTAGAAGATTGGACCTGTGCTCTTCTGTCACTCCGATGTCCACTAGAAGACCTCGCATCTCGTATTTGTACTCCATGTGCCTGCTCCTATCTAGGCGTTTAGCCCTCGAAGCGGGCTGATAAGAAGATACCTTGTTCCTAAATTTCCTCTGTGGCTTTTTCGGTATTTCCTTTGTCTCTGCTGTTTTAGGTTCGACCGATTTTTTCACCCGTTTGGTTTCTGCATTTTCGATAGCTTTCGATGCTTTCAGCATACTGTTCTGAATAATCTGTCTTGCCTTTAGACTCTTACCGTCATCCTCTAATGGCTCTTCTGGGGACTCGATTTCTGGCTTACTGAGTCCCAAATCCTTTCTTTTCTTAGAGCTTATATTTTGATCTTCAGAAAGTTCCTCTACGAGGCTCTCCTCAATTTCTTCCGGTTCTTTTTCTTGGGTTTCTACGACCATTGGTTCCTCTTCAGTTTCCTCAGATACAACCTCCAGATTTTCGACAACGGGTTTCTGCTCCACGACAACAGGTTGAGGTGTTTTCGTCACTGGCTTCGGTTTTGATCCTGGCAATGAAGGCGGTGCTCGGTGAGGAGTTTGCCTTGTTGTTGGAGGCCTTCTAGCCTTAGTAGACTTAGAAGAAGGTGCGGATTGAGAACCAGTACCGAATATGTTCTTCGGCTCTGCTTTCTTCCTCCTCCTTCTCTGCACTGTCTAATCAATCCTCAAACCACGGGCCAGACTGGCTCTCATAAGAGTTCGCGATATCTTAATCCCAAACCACTGCGGTATTGTCTGTCCTCAAGGCAGGATTGATCGCACTTGCATCGAGTGAAGTGGTAATACCGCACCCCAGCATCCTTCTTCCCAACTCTGCAATCATTGTTCCATTGTCTATGCAATATGGTTTAGTGGGCCAGTGACATGTAGCGCCCCTTTCTTTACACATCAACGAGCTCATCTCCCTTAGCCTTTCATTGCAGGCGACACCACCCCCTAGAAGAAGCTCGTTCTTTCCCGTATGGGCTAAGGCCCTCTCTGCAACCTCTACACAAGTGGCGAACGAGTGCTCTTGAAGTGACCAGCATACCTGTTCAAGAGAGAGACCTTCGGATACTTTCTGAATTGCTGATGTGAGCAACCCGGAGAATGCGAGATCCATCCCTTGTACCCCGTAAGGGAGTTTTACGTCATTGAGAGAAGTGTTCTCATTTTCTAGAAATGTCGAAGATAGCCGCTCGATTTCCGGGCCTCCAGGGAATGGAATCCCATGTTGTCTAGCAAATTTGTCCAGCATGTTTCCGATCCCTATGTCTAGAGTTTCGCCAAGGACCCGGTATCTACCATCAGCTCTAGCTATGACTTGGGTATTACCGCCGCTAACATACAGCAGGACTGGATCGTCACAACCGGTCTGGTTCCGGCCAACCTCAATATGGGCTACACAGTGATTTACTCCTATCAGGGGGACTTGGAGCCTAGACGATAAGGTTCTTGCAACTGATGCGCCGACTCTTAAACAGGGGCCAAGCCCGGGTCCTTGGCTGAATGCAACAGCGATTACCGAGCCCCAGTCGAATTCGTCTGTGCTACTCAATTTTTCTAGTAGAATGGATGTAGACGCAGAATGGTGGTCAGCTGCCTCTCTGGGATGTATTCCCCCTTCGTCTGGTCGGAATAGAGAAGACATGGACGGGAATAGAGTGCCTGCTGTACTTACACATCCAAATGAGAAGGTGTGCGCAGTACTTTCTATCCCCAGAATAATGCCTTCCACATACTCGGCATGAGCGGGAGTTCTTTCAACTATCGGAATTTCCAACATCCGTGAGGAGCCTAATCACCAATTGTGGGGAGATCGCACACCTTTCTACCGGTGATGACGAATTTCCCCTATCAGGCCATCGTCTATTGGAGAGGGAGAGCCTTGTTTACCCTCCCGGGATGTCAATATTAATTGATGACAGCAGGATTGAAAAGATTGCTCCTACTCAGGATTTGATCTCAGAATTTGCTCCTTGGTACCCTAGTAAATCTGAATCGGCAGATGCACGCGTAATTGACGTCAATGGAATGGCTGTTGTCCCTGGTTTCGTTGATTGCCACACACACCTAGTTTGGTCGGGGGATAGAGCTAATGAGCTGGCAATGAGGATCGCTGGAAAGTCATACAAGGACATTGCAGCATCTGGCGGGGGAATAATGAGAACCGTTCATGATACTAGGAGCGCCCCTCAAGATTCATTAGTTGAGTCCGGAATTAGGAGAGTAAAGTCGGCAATCTTCAACGGAACCACAGCTATAGAAGCGAAGAGTGGTTACGGATTAGATCTCGATTCAGAAGTGAAAATTCTGGAGGCCATATCTGTGATTGATAGGTCAACATCATGCGATATCATGCCTACATGGCTTGGGGCACATGACTTCCCGCCAGAGTTTAACCAGAAATCCTACATTGATCATTTAATCTCCGAGCAACTTCCAGTAATCTCTGAGCTAGCTCTTGCTAAGTGGGTAGATGTTTTCTGTGAAGAGGGGTGGTTCAGTAATGAGCAAACTGAGGAAGTTGTTAATGCTGCTAAATCATATGGATTAGGGTCTAGACTACATGTAGACGAATTCGTAGACAGTGGGGGATTGGAGCTTGCTGCTGAGCTAGGGTCGGTTAGTGGAGACCATGTAGCATGCTCGAACGAAGACTCTAGAATTAGCGCAGCCGAGTCTGGAACGGTGCAGACTTTCCTCCCTGGCACCCCGTATGTTCTCGGCAATAACTTAGATCTACCAATCAATCAATGTATTTTGGAAGATTGGCCGTTCTCGTTTGCTACGGATTTTAATCCTAATTGCCCAATTACCTCACTCCCGCTTATTGGCAGTATGGCATCTCATAGAATGGGAGTTGATCCATTAGTAGCCCTAGTTGCTGTTACTAGAAATCCAGCCACTACGATGTTCGATGAAAACGACAAACGAGGAATTATCGCTGAAGGTATAGCTGCAGACTTGAATGTCTTATGGTCGTCATCTGCCGACTCTTGGTGTCAGACTCCGGGAAGCTCGCCCGTGAGAATGACTCTAAAGAATGGCAACATTGTAAATTCAAATAATGTGTATTGATTCAGTTAAATTTTTTTGTTTGATTTGAATCATATTATTTCCCGGATCAATAAACATACTAGAATGGGTGATTTACCATCAAGTGACTAAAATGGTAATGAAAATCCAAATTTTTCCACGTATTTCCGTTCCGATAATCTATGTTATCAGAAACAATATTGGGAAATTTGTGGATTTTATCAACGCAGTTCCACGTTTTTTAAGAAAATCATGAAAACTACCATTTTAACCCTAATGTTATGAAATATTGAAGTCGCTTATCCTGACGAAGAACCATGACAGATGAGAGCCAAGGATTCTGCATGAAGTGTAAGACATACGTGAAGATAGGTCATCCAGAGAGATTCATCATGACTAACGGTCGGACGAGAATTGCAGGGACATGCACTTCCCCTGACTGTGATGGGCGGATATCCAAGATCGTGTCCTAGCCTTTCAGAATGATTCTTGAGTGGTGGACATCACCGACAATAGCCGGGCTCGTGGTCTAGGGGTTATGACGTCGCCTTGACATGGCGAAGATCGCAGGTTCAATTCCTGCCGAGCCCACCAATAGAATCGATACTATCATTATAGTTATTCAAATTCGTACGAGACTCTGATTCTTCCTTTGCCCTTGTTCTTCTTCCCGATGTAGGTCACCCGTGGGATCTGGGATGTGTTAGACACATGAGTTCCAGCACATGGGCACAAGTCAATCCCATCCACCTCCACTACCCGTAGGTGGGTAATTGATTCTGGGATCCTGTGCATGAACTTTGTATGCCTCATTTTGTCATGACTCATGATTTTCTTTCGATCCCAGTCGTGAACTTTGACATCTAACCGTGACTGGATTGCTGTGTTTACTTCACTCACTAGAACATCTGGATCGAAGACTTCTTTGTTCTCAAAGTGGAGATCTACTCTAGACTGAGTTGCTCCAATCTGGTTTCCCACAGTTTCTGCGCCCCATAGGTCCTCAGCTAAGGCAGAAAACATGTGCTGTGCTGTATGCATCAAGGTGTGGCCGTTTCTTCTGTCGATATCAATCTCGCATATCACATTCTGGCCAACTCTGAATAACCCTGCTTCATCGACCGGATGAAGAATCTTTTCACCGGGGAGTACTTCGTGTAATATCGATGCCTGTGTGCTTTCCGAGATAATCTTGCCAGTATCTCCTGGTTGACCACCACCCCTGGGATAGCAATATGTTTCAGTTAGAATAAGGGAGTTGCCATCTATTCCCTCCACCTTTGTCGGGAATGGAGGGGGGTTGGTTCCCGGGTGCTTTGTCATGTGCAACTTTTCTTGCATTCAGTCACCCGAAAATCTGAGAAAGCTGTCCTTCCAATATTGCATTTGACAATGCTTCGCACTCATCTGTCATAGGCCTGTCCCGCTCCAGCGGAGAAACAATAGTCCTAATCCATTTATGTACCTCTGAGACTCCGTTTCCCGGTTCCTCTTCAATTCTATCCAGAGCCTCTGAGGAGCACAGCATCTCATTTGCCAGAACCTGCGATAGTAGCCTTGACGATTGAAGGGCCCTGAATGATCCGGTTGCTCCCATTGAGGCGTGGTCCTCCTTGCCCATGCTAACTGGGACGTTACTGGTAGTTGATGGGTTAGCAAGCAAGTGCAGCTCAGCAATTATTGCTGCCGCCACGTATTGTACTATCATCAGACCGCTCTCCAGTCCTTCCTTGTTGGCAAGGAATGGCTTGTGAGTGCTCCATTTCGGGTCCATAATCTGGTTTATCCTTCTCTCAGATATGCTTGCTAGCTCGTGGCATGCTATGGCAATTGAGTCGCTGGCAAGAGCAATATTCTGCCCATGGAAATTCCCTCCACTGATTATCTCGGTCTCCGCGTCACCAACGAATACGAGAGGGTTGTCTGTTGCGCTGTTTACCTCTATCTCCAACATCCTCCTAGTCTCTCTGAGAAGGTCTATCACCGGGCCATGTACTTGTGGTGAGCACCTGAAGCAGTATGCGTCCTGTACCCTATCACAATCTATATGCGAGATCATTATTTTTGATTCGGAAAGTAGCTCGGAAATCCTTGCTGCTGATACAGTCTGACCGAATTGTGGCCTAGATTGATGAATCCTGGAATCGAACGGCTTGTGGGAGCCCCTGATTGCCTCAATCGAGCATGCTACTGAGACATCCGCGGCCAATGCAAGCATCTCCATGTTCAATAGGGACGCAGTGAGATAAGCGCACATTTGGCTAGTGCCGTTAATCAGCGATAGGCCTTCCTTTGCTTGCAGTTTGATAGGTTCTAGGCCTGCTTCAGATAAAGCCGCTAGGCTGTCGGTAACAACCCATTCGCCGTTATTGTAGACTAGGCATTCTCCCTCTCCCATCAATGATAGTGCCATGTGGGATAGAGGGGCTAGATCGCCCGAGGCTCCGAGGGACCCTATTCGCGGTACTTCTGGAGCTATCCGGGAATTAATCATCGACAAAATCAACTCAACTAATTCTGGCCTAGACCCAGAGACACCTTTGGCAAGCGAGTTAGCCCTGAAGACCATCATCAGTATGACATGCTCGGGCTCCATCTTTTCCCCTACCCCACATGCATGGCTTCTGACGAGGTTTTCCTGTAGCAGTTCGAGCTCGTCATCGTCTATCATAACTGATGACATAGCTCCGAATCCGGTGTTAATCCCGTAGACAGTCTCACCGGATTCAATTAGATTCTCAACGGCCATCCTAGAATCTAGCATCCTCTGCCTTGATTCGTCGGACAGTATTGCTATTGCGGAACCCCTGGCTATCGACATAGCCTGCTCCAATGACAACGAGTTACCGTCAAGCTCTATCTCTCGCATGACCTGTCGAATCGTGGAGAACAAATAGAGTCATCGAGTAGTAGAAAACAAGTCCCTTAGCAGCTTATCGTCGACCATACTAGGAACTGTTACATCTAGTCTGTTGTCAGATTCCATTGCTCTGGAGATGGCGAATATTGCAGCTGGGTTCCTAGCCCAAGACCTTCTTGCGAGTCCATTGTTGACGTCCCAGGATATCATTGAGTCAATGTTCTTCTCTGAGGCTTCGGAACCGTCTATGACAAGTCCGAATCCGCCATTAATCACTTCACCCCAACCAACACCACCACCATTGTGAAGGCTAATCCAAGTTGCCCCTCTGAAGGAGTCCCCAACGAAGTTGTGTACTGCCATGTCTGCAGTGAACATTGAACCGTCGTGAATGTTGGCAGTTTCCCTGAAGGGGCTATCTGTTCCGCTTACGTCGTGATGATCCCGTCCCAGCACAATGGGTGCGCTGACATTCCCCTTTGAGATGGCTCTGTTGAATTCCTGAGCGATTGTTCTTCGGCCAACTTCGTCGGCATAGAGTATCCTAGCTTTGCTACCTACAACCAATCCATGATTCTCGGCCTCGGAAATCCACCTGATATTATCCATGTATTGTGTTCGTATTTCGTCTGGACAATCCGATGCAAGCTGTTCCAAAACTGTCTTGGCAATACTGTCGGTTATTCTCAGATCGTTGTCATCTCCAGACGTACAAACCCATCGAAATGGGCCGAATCCATAGTCGAAGCACATTGGTCCCATGATGTCCTCTACGTATGAGGGGTATCGGAATGACCCATCCGTAGAAACTACATCGGCACCAGCCCTACGTGACTCCAGAAGGAAGGCGTTGCCATAATCCCAGAAACGGGTTCCACGATCGCTGAGCTTGTTAATTGCAGAGACATGCCTCCTCAATGACTCTTGTACGTATTCCTTGAATTTAATAGGGTCATCCCGAAGTAGAGATGCGGCTTCCTCAAAGGATAGGTCTACAGGTGTGTAACCTCCTAGCCAAGGGTTGTGCAGACTTGTCTGATCACTTGCAAGATCGACTCGAGTTCCTCTTTCAACGAAGAACTCGAGAAGATCGACAATATTTCCCAAGTAACCAATCGAGACTGCTTCCTTTGCAGATACGGCCTCCTGTGCTCGGTTTGCAAGTTGGTCCAGGTCATCGTATAATTCTGTAAGCCAACCCTGAGAGTGCCTCTTCATAGCAGGAACCGCGTCTACTTCAGCAACGATACATACTGCACCGGCTATCACTGAAGCCTTGGCCTGAGCTCCTGACATCCCCCCTAGTCCTGATGTAACATACATGACTCCGCCAAGTCCATCTTCAGATGACAACCCTAGGTACTTCCTTGCTGCATTTAGAATCGTAATTGTGGTTCCATGCACTATCCCCTGTGGACCTATGTACATGTACGACCCGGCAGTCATTTGACCGTACTGAGAGACTCCCAGTGCGTTCATTTTCTCGTAGTCAAGTTGTGTAGAATAGTTTGGAATAACCATCCCGTTTGTGACAACAACCATCGGGGATTTATCACTTGAAGGGAATAATCCTAATGGGTGACCGGAGTACATCACCAGAGTCTGATCGTCCTGCATTTTACTAAGATACTCCATTGTCATTAGGTACTGTGCCCAGTTCTGAAAAACCGCCCCATTGGCCCCGTATGTGATCAGTTCGTGGGGGAACTGGGCCACGTTTGGATCGAGGTTGTTCTGTATCATCAGCATGATTGCGGCTGCCGACTGAGAATTAGCTGAGTATTCCGAAATTGGCCTGGAATACATTTCGTAATGAGGCCTGAACCTGTGCATGTATATGTGGCCAAGACTATCCAGTTCATTGAGGAACTCAGATGCGAGGATGTCATGCCACTCGCGGGGGAAGTACCTCAGTGCGTTCTCGATCGCCAGTTTCCTTCCCGGGTCATCTAGAACTTGGGGCCTAGCTGGTGCATGAGGGACAGAGTTGTCTAAGGGCCTGTAAGGGGGTAGCGTGTTAGGTATCCCCTGAAACTCGATATCCTCGGGTGTCATTGCCAGCCCAGCCTCTCAGAAACCATCGATCTTATCCTTTCCAAAGAATTGCTGGACCCCACTAAAACTTCACCTATGCATGATGAAATCCGATCTACGTCTTCCCCTTTGATGAAGTCCAGATTTATTCTAACGTTCATGGAGGCGATAATTACGGCTGTGTGTGAAAGTTCCGCTGCAGATGCAAGGTCCGTCAATGCATTCGAGTTGCATGAATGGCAAAGAGCTTCAATGTCAGACAACAATTCTAGTGCTTCCGTAGCGGTTTCTAACGGTGCCTCAGCGGCTCCTATTGTCGCTTCTCTGATTGCTTTGGCCCTATTTTCCTTATCTTCGTCGCTGTTCCTAGGCAGTCTATAAGCGGACATGACGGTCTCGAAGGCTGCGGCATCATTCTCTGCTAATTGCAATGCTACACCCAATCCAGTATGAGAGTTTGAGATTACTGATTCTGCTGCTTCATGGCCATCTGACCACTTCTCCTTACCAACCGTTAGTCTCGCGACCATGATTGCCAAAGAGTGTGCGTGCGCGAGAGAAAGTGCTGCAACGGATCCCCCGCCCGGAGTTGGTTCCGAGGATGCTATGGATTGCAAGACGTCTTCGTATCCCTCGTTCATTCAACCGCCTCACTAATTGCCCATTCAATGATGCTTGATTTCGGGTCAAACTCCCCCAACTTATCCAGCATAAGTCCGTATATGGCCGCATTGACCAGTGACATATGGTCTTCAGATTCTGGATCTTCATGGTATCTCCTACCCGCAGAAAGCATTGCTTGGAGGGGGACGAGGCCCACCAATTCTCCTGCTATAGCTTGCAATCCTACCTTCTCTGCCTCGAGACGGATCGCTTCGGTGACGTCATCTAGGCCGGTTATTCTGTGGTCCAGAAGATTCATCGAGACCTGTGCCGTTTTCTCGTTGTACATCCAACCTGCGGCCTGTAGAGATTTGAATTGTCCGGGACTTCTAAGCGGCTTTCCATCAACGTCTAGAATCTTCTGTCCGTTTTCGTCCTTCAGAAGTGAGCCACTGGTCCTAATACAAGCAGCAATTGTGTTTGCCTTGTTTTTTTCATCGGTGTCAAGATTAACGTTGTATGCGATAAGGATTTGGCGAGCTCCCGTAGCAGTGGCCCCCATCTTGGGATTGAATACTGCCGGGCCGAAATCGGGCCTCCATTCATCTGAGGTGATCTTTGCTTCTAGCCCTTCGTACTCCCCCCTCCTTATGTCGGGCAGTCTGGTTCTCTGCTCGCTCCTGGCTGCCTCAGCATAGAGGTATACGGGGAGATCTAGCATCGAAGATACTGCCGCTGCGTACCTCTCTGAGAGTATAACGCAATCTTCCATAGTGATTCCTGTGATTGGGATGAATGGGACTACGTCTACTGAGCCCATTCTAGCATGCTCCCCTGTGTGCTTGGTCATATCTATGAGTTCGGAGGCGACCTTAGTGCACTCAATAGCAGCGTTGAGGACATTTTCGGGATCTCCGACCATAGTGACAACGGTCCTGTTGAAGTCTGCGCCCATGTCAACGTCTAGGAGGGAGACTCCTGCTGCATCTTCGATAGGTTTGGTGATTTTAGCTATCACAGTCTGGTCTCTTCCCTCGCTGAAATTCGGAACGCACTCGACTAACGCGGATGCCATGGTCGCTGGAGAGGTCCGGGCATCAAGAGAGTTTGCTTAGGTGTAGAGTCCCTCAGCGTCGGAACCCAACGTGTCCTTTCTGTTAGCCTCAACTTTCTTTACGGCACCTACAAAGTCGGACTTGTTCACTGACTTTCTATTGCTGGAAATCGCCGAGATTCCCGCTTCAACGACTGCAGACTTGATCTCAGCCCCGCTAAAACCCTCAGAAATAGAAGATAGTGCCCTCATGTCGACGTCCTTTGAAAGAGGCATGGTTTTGGTGTGTACAGAGAATATTGTCTCCCTAGCATTCGCATCGGGTATTGGTATCTCGATGATTCTGTCGAACCTACCAGGCCTCAATAGAGCAGCATCAAGAAGTTCTGGCCTGTTAGTAGCAGCGATTACCTTTACGTCGTCAAGACTCGCGAAGCCATCAATCTCGGATAAGAGCTGCATTAGTGTTCTTTGCACCTCCCTGTCTCCCGATGTGGCGGTATCTAGCCTCTTGGAGCCAATGGAGTCTATCTCATCGATGAAAATGATTGAAGGGGCCTTCTGTCTGGCCATTTCAAATAGCTCCCTAACCATTCGACCACCCTCGCCTATGTATTTCTGTGCTAGCTCGGCTCCTACTAGGCCAAGGAATGTGGCCTTTGTCGAATTTGCTACTGCCTTGGCAAGCATTGTTTTTCCCGTACCAGGGGGACCGGTGAGGAGGACTCCCTTTGGTGGTTCAATCCCAAGATCTGAGAAGGCTGTTGGATTTTCGAAAGGAAGCTCGATGGCTTCCCTTAGCTCCTTTATTTGCGGATCTAGTCCGCCAATGGAAGAGTATTCAACATGCGGACTTTCGATTATCTCAGCATTACTCACCAAGGGATCCCACGAATCAGACAGAATCTCGACGAGGGAAAGTGTGTCTTGGTTAAGTGCTACCCTGACCCCGGGTTTTAGCGCGGAGGCATCCAATCTTCGGTTAATTGAGACTAGGAATACAGTGCCGTTAGAGCTACGAACTATTGCCTGCTCATCTACTAAGTCCTGGACGAATCCAACGATTAGTGGAGGGGTCTTGATGCTGCTCAGCTCCTCTTCTAGCCTATTCGTCCGCTTCTTCAATTGAGAGAACTCGTTCTCCAGGAAGAGCTTCTCGGTGAGAAGCTGTTGTGCCTTGTCAGATAGTTCTGCGAAGTCGGTCTTTAGCCTCTCTAGAGCGTCCTTTTCCTGGTTTACTTTACCTAGCGAATCCCCCGAGATTGATCCATCGTCCGCCTCACTAGCCATGTACTTCACAGGAAACTGGTCCTTATGACCCCTGCGAAGGACTATTGTTGGGCTTCATCGTCGAAGCTATATGGGTGCATGCGAGCTATGTGGGGCAGAAGGGGTCTCTACCAGAAGTGCCACCGTCTCACAATCTGTAGTTGACTGTTGTGCCAGATGCATAGATTCAATGGGACTAGTAATACAACGAAGGGCCCCCATAATCCAGACTAAGTCAAAGCCTGAAACCCAAGTCATTGGTAAGGGAGTAGCTGGATTCGACATAATGACAAAGGACGAGATGGAGCTTGCATCTGACTTTCACTCAAGAATCAGAGGTGCCAGAGAAGAGAAGGGGCTATCCCAAGAAGATCTGGCTCG
>CEVA01243617.1_pt1 | contig 12143 bp, 5 predicted proteins | sample 361521 | NCBI WGS metagenome assembly CEVA01 (sample SAMEA2622823, study PRJEB7988) | marine metagenome | isolation source: saline water (ENVO:00002010), including | reverse complement strand
TGAGTGAGATTTGGATTTTCAGACTATTTTCAACAAGCTGTTAAACCGCCAGTTCCGCAATCTCTCAAAAACCAAAGGCGGCTTTCCAAATGAAGACAGCATACTTAAAGCTACTGAACGATGAACCCACCCGATTCAGAACTGGATTCTGACGCTGTCACAGCTCACAATCCACTCCCGGATTGGCAGGGGAATACATCAGCTTATGTATGCTGCTAGGCTGACACAGATTCATGAATACCTCACAACTCTCGAATCAACCTATGATTTAGCTGATTGAAACAAATTTCTATTTCAAGAAACCATTGTTCCAAGTCTCAATAGTGCTTCCTCCATATATACTGCAAAAACCCATTCCAAATGCAGAAATAGGTGACCCTGTCGATTTCGCAGTTAAAACCATGCCCAATATAGCTTTACCACCTGAAGTACTCGCATCAAATGCTAATGCGTCAACATAAGCTGGGTTCACACATCCTGGCGGCGTTCCACCCATGGGACGATCAAAGAACACCATGGCTCTTCCATCTAAATCAACCCTCACTTTCGTAACTTGAGCATTGGAAACCTCGCCAATTGAATAGGCATTAATACTAAAAAGAGCGAAGACGCAAACCCACAAAAACTTTTCCATTTCTTTCTCCTCATGAGCGATAGCAATATATTTATGCAACAATCTTCAAATCTATCAAATGCTACTTCGTAAAAAACAGGTGCTCCTTATTTATATCGTTCCTTTACCATCAAAACCCAACGATTGCCTTGCCTTCGATATCTCCTTGATCTTTGTATTGCTCCAATTACACAGCGATATCACCTTATTTTCCATTATATAGTAATAAAAATATTGTACATTTTTGATGAAAAGGAGCAAAAGATAGCCAAGGCCCTACTGGAAACCCTGATTCTCAAGCAAAATGCCAAACAGACTTTTGTGGATGAGTTACGCCTGAGGGTAACAACCAATAATCCGCTGAGAATTAACAATACCCAGCTCATGACTGGGCAACAAACTCAGAGTTTACACTTATTTCTAACCCGATAATCCTAAGCCTATGCCAAGTAAGAAAAAAGCAAGCCCACCAACTAACTGACCAATCAGCACCATTCTCATTTGAGAGAGGCTACTGGATAATTTTGAATCCTTGATAGAATCACTACCCTTTCCATCAAGCAAATCATTTAAAAAGTTGAAATCCATATACAGCTGAGGCACAGAATGGTAGGTCCTATCAAACAACCCAATTCCAACTTCGTTGGAACGCTCTATAGCCAAACGAGCCATTCGTGAAAACTTGAACGCTAGAATTATTTCAATACAAATAATAGAGATAAACGTTCCAAATAACATAAATTCACCTATTGCCCTAATAGCTTCCTGCCACTAGTGGTATAACCACCACTAACTGAACCACCAAATGAAAAGGGAAAAACCAACCTTGTTCCAATATTGAAATTGCCTTGATAATCCCATGCGCCTCTTACGCATCCGATGGCACACACCTCTGCACTTTGGTAAAAACCTTCAATCTGGCCAGAACTATACACGTCACCCCTAACAAAGACTCCAGCCTCTATTACTCCGCCTTTCACATAATCGAATGTAAGCGTGGTATCACCCTGAGCAATTCCATCCACCGTAAAAATTGTGGATGTACCTAGCCCCGACCCATATGCTGCCTTTGCTGTCGTACCAAATTTCAAGTTTTCTTTTGCGCTATTAGCTAGATCTTCGATGAATCTACCATCCTCGCTCTGCGGGCGATCAACACAGGGCCTTCCTGTACACTCAGAGCGCCCCTTTTGTGCAGAAGGCATTCACAACTTTTTAATTGGGGGTCTGTCCCCGATTATCTTCTGGATGCCCTTTAATCCCAAGCCAATTAAAAATATCTGTTTCAGGTTTAGCCTTAAAGGTAATCTTAAGCGCGTTATCACCTTCCAGCACCACTAAAGCCGCTATATCTTTTGATTTTTTAATCTGTACAAAGCCAACGTCATATTCTTTAAGTTTGAAGACCTTAGCTCCGCTCTCAGCCAATAATGCCTTTGCCGAAAGATAAGCTATCACCTTTTGAGCCACGGACTCCTCACCTGAACACTTTAAATCAGCTGTAGTATGTTCAAAACCTTTATAGGCAAGCCACCCATGAAGAACAGGCTTATCAAATAACGGTGAAGAAGATTCTTTCAAGTTGAGAAGCTCAGATCCAACATCTCTATATTTAGCATCATCAAAAAAACTAATTAATAATGATCCTGCATCAGTTTTCTTGACTACCGACTCAACCGACGGGCTTAAATTTATTTGCTCATCACCAACAAATGGAATTTTTAAACTACTCACTCCAAATGAAAGCAACGTATAGTGACTTAGCTCTCCACCAAAGGCGTCAACCGAGCCGCTAAATTTCAAATCAAAATTAGTATCTGTTAGTCGAGATTGGGAACCCAGTTCATTCTTCAAGCTATTACACTGATCAACAAAATTACTCGAAGCATTACAGGATGCCGCAATCAAACAAAATAATAATATTGTTACTCTCAACATCCTCACAGCCCCTGTACATTTGGGTCAAACAATTGATGAAATTTACCCATGCCTTGCGGCCTTGCAATATACAAAGTTCCAGCTCTACGAGTAGCCAAACCAAAGCCAAAGCTTGTGAAATTATCATTAAGATTCTCTCGAATATCCATTAGGTCAAAATCATGCCCCGCTGCATTTTTTATAGCCCAACGCGCTCCTTTTAGTGGTGTCAAACCAGACTCACCGATCAATTCAATACTTTCACCGCTATATGACATTACAACTGACGTTTCCAACGCTAGTTGCATTTGAGCCTCGCTTAAATCTCCAGCTCCATTTATTAGCGCTAAAGCTCTACTATCATTAGACATCGCTGTTTTCAAAGCCATTACAGCGTCTTCCTGAGTGAACTCTAAACCTGATTCCCGATAAGCAGCTGCTATCATTTTTATTTTTTCTTCGTAGGTAGGCGCCTTTTGTGCAGAATGCTGATGATGATTGTAAACATACGCAAACGCACCGGTTAAAGCACCATTACTAAACTTGCCTCCAGACAGTTTAGAGCTTAACCCTCCCACCATTGACGCACAAACTGTATTCCAGCTCAACGAATTTGTATCAAACCTACCCGCTACAGCACTTGAGAAAAAACCAGAAGCAAAGCCTGCTTTAAAGTCCCCCCCCCTGAGAACCGCCATCGCGCCTCCCAGCCCTCCATGCAGAAGCACGTTTCCAGGAGATATTTCCCCTATTAACGTTGCGCCGCCAATATTAAACATAGAAGTCATTCCCCCGATTACTGCGCCTTCAAAACCTCCATTTAAATAGCCCAATGCCATGCTAACAGGAAGGCAAGCTGCTGCCGCCCACGGCCCTGCACAAGCTGCTATCTGTACAAAGGTTTGCACAATAGGAACATTAACCAGTACTCTCTTAAATTCTCGAAGTGGTTTCCCTACCGTAAAGTCTAAAAAGATCTTCACGCTTTTTTCTAACGCCTTCAATGTACTCTTAACTAAACTCTTGACCCCCTTAAACAACTTAGAAAAAATGTACCCAGACGGATCGGTGATAGACAGCGGATTATTCAATACGTACGCGTATCTATTGTATGATTGCAAATCTGTAGAATCGCCTATTATAGGATCTGCGCTAATGAAACGACCTATCTTAGGATCATAAACACGACCATTCATATGGATCAGACCAACAGGATCTAACATTTCGTGCCCTGTATAGCCTTTAGTTAAACCCAGCTGGTAAAGCTCAAGCCCAATCGTATATATATCTGAGTCTGGAATTTGGTCCCAATAGAGAGAACGTTTACGTCCCCAAGGATCGAATGAAACTCTCTTTTCTAGTGAACCTAGTTCATCCAAAAACGCAACAACCGAGCCCAGATGATCCCGGAGCATGTACCTTTCACTACGTTGAGCATTATTCTTAATAGATACAATTACATACCCACCGATATAATGCCTCTCTTCTAGCCCAGATGGTGTACTAACACGCTCGTATCCATCGAAATACAACGTAGATTGACGTACACCATTAATTTCATCTACTCGTTTATACCTATTATTATTTGCATCATAACGAAGCGCAGTAGATGCTTGTCCCTTGACAATCCTCGTCGGCTTGCCTCGGTAATTATACTCTATGGTTCTACCCCCACCAGAAACAAGATTACCATTGTTGTCATAACAATATATTTCACTACCAACTTGAGTAACCGCATGTGGTCCAGCAAATTGAACTGCGCAAGCTGAAGATGGAGTTCCGTAAAAGTATTCTTCATTATAAGATTGGTATCTACCCCATTGGACACCGTATGACTCATAGCGGGATGTTAGCAAATAATCACGATAGTAACGCTGACTTAAATTTCCATTTGAATCATAGCTATACTGTTGAAAATTTGAATACCCATAACCATCAATGACACCCAAAGGATAAGACTCGCTCAAGCGGTTTAGATCGTCATACTTGAAGTTTTCCTTCATTTCAGACAGGTTGTTCTGACGCCACAAAAGATTACCTAACCCATCAAAGTGGTAACTATCGTCAATGATCGCTGAAGAAGAAATCAAGTTTCCGGCAACAATGCTGTTTACCCAGCCTGTTGATTGTTCATATCCCTTTGTAAGACGAATACCATTCTTAAAATATTCATTTTTCGGTTGATTGCGTACATCGACTTCCTCCAATCGCCAATAATCCACCCCATTCTCGTTTTGCAGAGCAATCAAACTGCCAAATTCGTTATATCTATTTGTAACTCTTAGGCCCGAAGGATAAATAGTATCTTTAAGCTTTCCTGTAGAGCCAGAGGGATCATCTCTATCGTAATATGTGTAACTAGTAACGTATGCAACCCCCTCAACAATTTCTCTTGTTTCATAAGGTCGCCCATATCGATCGTACTTATACTCTTTTATATTTCTATAGGTTTGAGTCACTGGATCATAGTCGCCCAGCTCTCTATGAAGCGCGCCAAGATATTGGTTACCAGTGTTCCCTAGCTGTGCCGTATCATACATCCATTCTGACTTTGTAGCAGTGAGATCACTTGGTGAATAACCAGCACAACTATTTTTTGCCTGCTGAAGAGTGCCTTTATAGTTATCAATATGCAGGATCAATTTACCCTGTTCATCGTAAGCCAAGCAACTTTTCGTACCGTTAGCATCCTCCTGGAAGATCAGACGCCCATCAGGAGAGTGATAATAACTCCACACCCCAACATCAGGATCATCCATTCTAGTTTTGTGGCCATAAAGGTCGTATTGAATCGACGTTGTGGGAAAGTCCGTTGTTTTTGTATAGCTACCATCTGTAGTAACGAATGGCACTACAGCAGAAAGATCCTTTATCTCAATAGGATTTCCATCTGCATCATACTTCTTAACTAATTCGTTCCCCTCTGCATCAATGTACCTAACTACATTACCAAACCCATCATAGACTTCTTCCTTAGTAATTGAGCGAAAGTATCCAGATGTGTTCCCCTGCTCGTTCTGGATGCGCACCGTAAATTTTGCAGCCCTTCCATCTCGCTCGTAGAATTTTCTTGACCTTACACCGGGGGACAACCAGGGTATATCGTACACATCAAAACGTAAATTCTCTGTCCAGCTTGGTGAATCCCCATCGAAATAGGGCGTGGATTTTTTCACGATTCTCCCGATCGCATCGTAGACAATGTCCTCCATTGCAACTTGACCAAGTGCACCCAGAACCTGTTGGTGGAATACTCTGCCTTTTTTATCATAGTACTGCTTACTCCAAGAACCATCACTTGATGAAGTTTCAAGCGAATAGGATGAAAAAGAGTTTGTTATTTTTTCTCGAACATAACTAACTGATGTTCCATCATATCTTTGTTCCAGCTGAACTCTTCCAAAAGCATCGTAGCGATAATCGACTCTTAGCAAATTCCTATCAATTTTCGCTAGCACGTAGCCGGCAACCGGGTGCCGAACAATGCTCTCAGCATAATTAAATCCTGATGGATATACATTCTCTGTTCGCTCTACCCAACGATAAAACTCATCATATAAATAGTTTATCTCAACGTTAACAACGCCAACACCGCTTGTCTCTTTCTTTCGTAATTGACCATTTGAGAAGTAAAAATACTCACTCTTTTTCCATTTTGGGTCATTGCCACCCGCCGTCTGTGGCTCGGTTATTTCGTACCAAACTTCTCCACTATCTTGATAATAACCCCACTCAGACCGGCGCGTAATTACACTTTCTCTTGGGCCATCAATTTCCGTTAAAACTGACATAGCCTTAGTGACTGTCGTAGAGGTAACTTTACCCACTAACCACTCTTCAGCATTCTCTTGCCCATAATTATTGACTGTCGTCGTTACAAGAGAATCTAACCCTAGCCCAACAGTAACAACAACTCTGACCACATTTGCCGAGTCAAACAAAGATGTACCGCCAGCCTCAAGATCAAGTGTTTGTTCTTTGCTAGATTGACTAACCAGTTGACCATTTGTATCCCATTTTCTTTCATCAACAATCTTAGGAAAGGAAAAACGACGACCATACGGCAACTCTAAAGTGCGCCAGTCGTTTACTGTCTCTTCCATCAAATACTCACCACTGATATCTTCAAACCAAAGCTGATATTGCTCCAACTGGCCCTGATTCTTGCTTATATAGTCTTGACTGAATATACTCTTAGCTGTTCTACGCCATGTTATCTTACCAACACTGTCAACCACTTCTTCGATAGTAGATACTTCTCTAAAACCCAAATTCCCAACAGTTCCTTTATGAATTTTTAAACCAGCATAATGATACCTTCTCTCCATCCCGTCATCCTCTTCGGGGATATTGACAAGAACTCCTGCTTCCTCTCGATCTGAGCCTGTTGCAGAAGACGTAGTTACTTTAGATACAACAAACAACGGAAAAACAGAATCAATCAAATTTTGATCATTTGTTTGCTCTGGCGTATAAACATCCGAAGTAAGTGTTGAGTATTCAATCTGACTCTGAAATCCAAGACCGTTTTCAACTGACTTTAAATATCTTGGAGTATAGTTATTTTTATAGGCGCGACTAATGCGCGTTTTCGAAGTACCGTTATCCGAGCTAGGCCAAATTTTAATTAGATCTTGGTATCCATCTCCATCTATATCATTTAGAAAAGTACGTACACTATTCCTTCCTTCAAAACTATTATAACTAACCACACCTATGGTCGTACCAGAAAGATCACGATTCCACAAGTCATAAGCCTGCACAGTTCTTGAACCATAGAGCAAACTCTGATCTGACTCATCTCGACTTTCATATCCTATATAAGACACTATCAAATCTTGATGATTGTCATCATTTATGTCAGCAGCAAAAAATTGAAAATTACTTAGCCAGTCTGAAATATCAGGAGTGTATTGTGCTAGCCCTATATTTATTCTTTCTCTTCGAAATTTATCCGTGGTGTTATACCAAATGCTTGGGTACATTAGCACTCTAACTCTACCTTCGAAATCAACCTGATCCGTGTATTGGACACTAAGCTGCAATAGATCCAATAAACCATCTCCATTAAAATCAAGTGGCACAAAGCGTTCGGAGCTATAAACACCAAAAGAAAAAACATCGCCTGATGCAAACGCACTGCTTTCAGTAAGCCCAACCGTGCCTTCAAAACTCAGAACTCTGTACGATATATAGTACTGATCGACCGAAATGGATCTGGGATCTGTAATCACCAAATCTGTGGCACCATCCGCATCCGCATCCATTGTGAAAATTTGGACTTTGTCGACAATTTCTAAATCTTTCAATCTGCTTTGGCTGCTAACAGTTTCCCTGGCCAGCTCTTTATTCGCTGCCAAAGTAAAACCATTCACTCCATTGTTCCTGAGCAAAATAGCTCTATAAGACGCAATAGCATTGGAGAAGTTACCACTGCTATTCGTATTTACCTTGGTTAAACGCTGAACAGCTATCAAATCTAATTTGGTATCACCATCAAAGTCGGTCACTTCAAAATACACGTAACCAGACTGAAGGCCGTTTGCTACAGGAAACAGCCTGCCTCCAAGATCACGCGAAGAAGTAGACTTTAATACGAAATTATTATCCTCGTACCTCCAAAAACGAAACCGTGCAGTGTTACTATTTGATGAAATCTCTAGTAGATCTTGGACGCCATCACCATCATAGTCATAAGGGATGAAATCATACTGCCTCGCTGATGAAGATTGACTAAAAGTCGCAGTCATTCCTACGTTCGCGGAAGCAATTTCATTAGTATATCCCGAGTCACTGCCATCGAAGGTCTCGATTTTTAAACCACTTCCAGACTCGCCATACACCCTAACCAACTCAGAGTCACCGTCACCATCCAAATCAACAAACATCGGCGACTCATAATATTTACTTGATGATGAAGCGGGAAGCTGTGCGACGGACTCATAGTTAGATCCAGAAGCATTCCCACCATCATGATAGTCAAACTTTGTTGGTGTCAGGCATTGTCGATCTCCGTTAACATATGAACAGTTAGCGACTTCAGTAAGCAAGAATTCTCTACCCCTAATAGAACTACGCTCATAACCTAATTCATACGAACTAACCAAGTAGCCTTGCGAATAGAGTTTTACTCTTTTCAGGATCCTATCAGACGATCTATACTCACCACCGAGAGAGCTGGGGGAGTATAGTTTCAGCTCTCTAACACCGTCACTAAAATACTCAAAACTGACACTATTGTATGGCGACAAACCTGTTATATTATTTCCAGTGTATTCGACAGAAAGCAGCAAATGCACACCTTCATCTGAGAGATAGTTGTATCGGATGTAATTACCATGCCTGTCCTCGACCAGCTTAACAGCCCAAGCAGAATACCTACCTAGTTTTTCATCACTGACAACACTAAAATTTGTCGGCACATTTGCGTTAGAGTCTGAACCGTCAGGAAAATCCCCATAGCGGACAATCTCTCCTGATTTTCGGTATTCCACCCAATAATCAGGATTCGAAATATCACCATATAGAACTATTCGACTAAATGTCTCTTCCTCTGTTCTGTACTCAACACCACCTTTATAATCCCCAACCGGAATAAGTTTATTTCCATCCAGGCAATACTCAGATTCCGAGTCAAAACTTGTAGTTTTTTTGCTTTCAGAATAGCAACGAGAAATCTGCATCAAGCCCGATAGATTCCACCCCAATCCAGCATTGCTGAACTCTGTTGAACTGGAGTAAACAAGCCCAAGCTTTGGACTCATACCATTAGTACCGTCGGGCAATGATATGGGCATTGAGTAGTTACTTGCTCCACTCGGATCTATAATTAACTCGCCGGGTATTGTACCAACCACCAACTCATCATCCGCCACACCAGTCGATAAGTTCTGGCTGGCATACAATGTATCGTCATATTCTTCATTCTCAGAAAAATTCAGCATATTGACGCTTTCTGGAATAGGGGCGTAGCTCTCCAAACTCGCAACGCCATCTTCACCGATCTGACCATTGAGCAACGCAATACCAAAATCTGACAACTCTATTTCTTTGCTATTACCCGTATCTCTTCCTATAAAGACAAGGGCCTCAACGTCCCCACTCGAGCCTAAACGAAGCACTAAGTCATTATTCGTAGATGAAATATCAAAACCAACATTTTCACTGTTTAGGTACTGGGATATGTATGCATCAGTAGAAGGTGTAGGTGAAATCAAAATAAAACTATTTTGATCGGGGAATTGCGCTTGTAAAAAATAATCAGGATACCCATCATCATTAAAGAGTCCGACGTATTTTTTATAAGAGGACTCACCCCAGGAGGTGCTTTCGATAATTTGCTTCACATAGTTTCTGTCTATCCTAAACACTCCTCCTTCTTCACCGCCTAACACAACTTCTTCTGCTTTAAGCGAGAGTGGTAGAACAAGGTCATCTAATGATACGACTGCAATTGTTTCGGTTGGGTCAAAGTATAAATCCGGTATCCCATCACTATTATAATCTCCTCCCAAAACCCTATGGCTATCATCATTCCATAGCATCTTTGAGTATCCAACCCCAGGAACACCAAGGACAAGGCTCATCAACAGTGCAAATCTAGACATAGAAAATAAGCAGTTCATATACATGGGACCCCTATCCGCGCATATACAGCGCACACAAAAAAAATGTGTGACCACTATTAAAAATAAGCGCGAAGCGCTCAATATTGGTTGGGAACGAAGCAATTAAAAAGAAACAGTCTTATATATCACGCAATAAGAACGCAGATTTACCATTCGGCATACGCGAATCGGTGCACGCGCAATCTGAAGCCGCGCAACTCCGCAATTAATCTACGATAACTGATATGCTGCGGTCAATAGCAAAGCAAGTGCGATATAACCTATACGACAGATATATTAGTAAGCACCAAATTTGAACACATATATGTAGCGTGCACACTTGTAGAGATCTCTAGACCCGGAAAGATAACTGATTCGGTAAAGACACAATGAAATCACTGGAAGATAAAAGCCTCATACCATCATTAGCTGGTGTCAAATTAATCGCTCCCGTACCAGCATATTGTATCCAGTTTTTTTACGATCTAACTTATCGGCTATAGTTATTATCGCTACGAAGTTGCATCTATGAAGTTTGAGCTTGACTCGACTCCTCTCAGGATGAAGTCACAACTCCAAGTTTCAGACGTTTATCTACGAGACATAGGCTAAACATGCTCACTCTGATTAAGGATGGCCTGCGCGGAAGATTGAGTACGGTATTCTTGCTGACCCATTCATCGGGACTGAATGGTATTTTAGCGCTGGTAATACCCACTAGAGGTGATTGGTGGCGGTTGGTACCAATTAATTTTACTAACCAAACAAACTTTAGCAGCCTGTTATGTTACAAAGTTACTTAATACTGGGGGGGAGCAGATGATCCATATTGCTTATTTACTGCAAAATGGATCATAAAAATTGATGCAACTAGAGTGCATACCCGACTCTGCCCAAAATTTGCACACTTCGGTTTTTTCAGGTCCATTGCAGAAACAAACCAGAGGACTTCCAACTCTCCAGCGAGCATAGCTAATTCATAGCTATCGATCTACGCCCATCCAGTCACAAAGGCGTTATCGTGCCATCCACAATACGGTCAAACACCGTAAGCCCATCCCGCATGCCGGCATTGCCCAAACCATGATTGGGGAAGGCATTGGTAAACAGATTCTGCTCACCGTGCAGAGCCATATAATTCAGCACCACCGTCTCCACCAGCAGGTTAGGGTTGTTGGCCGCCGGGCTGGAAGCGGTTTCCACCGAACCATCGGCCCGGAACCAGCCGATCTGGCGGCCGGCTACGTTACCGGTCATGGCAGCTTTCCCATTGGGGTTGTACACCAGGAAGAAGGACGCCGCGGTGGAGGAGTTATCGCCGGTCCAAACGCCCTTGCCACCGCCATTAGGTGAATCGTCGATCATGCCGTTGCTGGCCACAGAGCCATCACTGAACACATACAGGAACAACGGCACACCCACCCGGTGGGCGTATTCGATACAGGCCCCCATACAGCGCCCGGCCCGCAGATCACGCATTTCTCCGGTGGCACGATCACCGGTGTGATAATCAAAACCGCCCATGGTGACGGTACCGGCACCACTAAAGCCGTTTACCACCAATTTCATCACCGACGCGGTTTTGCGGAATTCGCCATCGCCACTGAACTCTCCGGAGGAAAATATGCCCGCCGGGCCGACAATGTCCGGATCGCTTTCCGGATTCAGTGTGGCGGGATTACCGTAACGAGAAGCAAGGTCAGCCGCCTTCACATAGCCACACCTCACCAACTCTTTAATCAGTGCCTCCCTGGTCACTATGGGTTGCGCTGTCATTTTCTGGTCACTGATTCGATACATGGCTTCCATAACACTCACCACGTCTTCCTGCTCCAGCAGCCCTACCAGTTTGCCGGTATCCACCAGGCCGGTGACATCGCTGGGCCGATCAACCTTGGTTGGGCGCACCGCTGGATTCATCATCATGGCGGGGGCCATGGAGTTGCCACCGGAATCGGAACTGCGGGAACCAATCAGGGTCAACAATTCACCGTCCGCGCCAGCCC
>CEVA01044793.1_pt1 | contig 12164 bp, 11 predicted proteins | sample 361521 | NCBI WGS metagenome assembly CEVA01 (sample SAMEA2622823, study PRJEB7988) | marine metagenome | isolation source: saline water (ENVO:00002010), including | reverse complement strand
GCCAAAACAGATAAATTCACAGAATTGTTGGATAAATTTAGGCATAATGAAGCCAGCTTTAACAAGGCTGCCAATGAGATGGGATGGAAGGAAATAGACGACGAGGGCCTAAGCACCGAAAGTTTTGAAACCGAACAACAGGAGTGGATAGAGGCTAGCGACGTGGAGTTTGAACCAGCAACCGAAGGCGTCGATTGGATCCGCATAGAAAAGGGCGATTTACACCATCCAATCCAACAACAATGTTTCACTCATGGAATTGCATTGACCAAAGAGTTGAAAGACCAGTTGGAGGAATCGTAACCACCGGAACTCGCCGATCTTAAGTTTGAATACCAAATGACAGCTGTAAAAATGGCTGGCGCTTTAAACAGCTTGGCCTATGGGCGCACTCATCACGAATCAGGTTTTATTATAGCCAACCTGAAGCGTATATTGGACCATCTACACAAAATACAAAGCTATTTGGATGCGATAAAAGACAAGTAGCTTCTCAATCCCAAAACGATCGACCGAGTTCGTAAGGAATTATTCGAAATCCGCGAGGGAATCCTAAAGCTCATGGACGAATTTCGCCGCAGGGATTAATCTTATGTCTGCGTAATATCGCGTATTTCGTAGTCCGATAACGGGCTGAAGTCAGATTCTAAGCCAATCCGGCTACAGCCTTGGTTTCCAAGTAATCGTCAAATCCATGCGGGCCCCATTCGCGGCCATTACCGGACTGTTTGTAACCACCAAAAGGAGTATTCAAGTCACCCGAAGTTCCATTGCAATTAATGTTACCGGCGCGAAGCTTAGAGGCGATGTAAGCAACCTTATCCTTATCTTCGCCCTGTACGTAGCCTGCCAAACCATAGTCAGTATCGTTGGCAATCTCAATGGCCTCCTCTTCGTCAGAATACGGTAGAATCGAAACGACCGGACCGAAAATTTCCTCACGAGCAATCGTCATGTCGTTGGTGACGTTACTGAAAATTGTAGGTTTAACAAAGTATCCACTATCGATCCCATCGGGACGACCTGGACCGCCACAAACAAGTGTAGCACCCTCTTCAATCCCTTTTTGAATGAGGTATTGAACCTTGTTAAACTGCACTTCACTCACCAGCGGTCCCATGGTAGTTTCCTCGGAAGAAGGATCTCCAATCGAAACACTTTCACATGCATTAGCCGCAATCTCAGCTGCCTGGTCCATTTTGTTAGCAGGCACAAGCATGCGTGTAGGCGCATTGCAGGACTGACCGGTATTCACAAATACGGTTTTGGTACCCCGCGCTACCGCTTGATCAAAGTTGTCGTCGTCCAAAATAATGTTGGGCGACTTGCCGCCTAGTTCCTGGGTTACGCGTTTGATGGTCGGGGCGGCATTCTGGGCCACCAGCGAACCGGCACGCGTCGATCCGGTGAAAGAGACCATGTCTACATCAGGATGTTTGGAGATCATTGTTCCAACACCGGCTCCATCCCCGTTCACCATATTGTAGACGCCTGCGGGAACTCCGGCCCTATCCATGATCTCGGTAAAGATATAACCGGAAATCGGGGCAACTTCCGAAGGTTTCAAAACCATGGTGCAACCCGTTGCCAACGCAGGAGAAACCTTACAGGTGATCTGATTGATCGGCCAGTTCCAGGGAGTAATCATACCAACCACTCCAATCGGTTCCTTGTGGATGGTGCTGTTCCCGAGTTGTTCCTCGAAAGGATACTCTTTCAAAACAACCAACGCGGTGGATAGGTGGCCAAGACCGGCACCGGTTTGATCTCTATTCGCTAGAGAAGCCGGAGCGCCCATTTCTTCACTAATCGCGGCTGCAATGTCGTTGTAACGGTTTTTGTACTCGGCAATGACCGCTTCCAATAGTTCGATCCGCTCCTCGCGAGAGCTACTACCGAAGGTCTTAAAGGCCTCTTCGGCGGCCGCAACTGCTGCGTCAACATCCTCCTGTCCACCTAGCGAAATATGTGCGCAAGCTTCCTCGGTGGCGGGGTTGATGACTTCATAAGGATTTTCTTCAGCGGGTTCTACCCATTGTCCATTAATATAAAACTTTCTATATTCTCGCATAGTAAGTGATTCCTGGATTTACAAAGGGAACACTGGAGAAATACGACCATTGATCAAACTAATTTTATAGCTCACGGGCTATGGGCTGTACTTAATCCACCGTTGACATGAAATATGTCTAAAGAGAAAAATCAGTCATGTTTGAATTGACCGACCGTGTAGCTCTTATGACTGGATCATCCCGAGGCATGGGCGCAGCCATGGCTGAAGGCCTGGCAGAACAGGGCGCCAATGTAGTGATCTCTAGCCGTAAAATCGAGGCCTGCGAAACAACCGCGCAGGCTATTAACGAAAAGGTGGGGCGCGATGCCGCAGTCCCAATCGCTTGCCATGCAGGACGAAAAGAACAGCTTCAAGACCTAGTAGATCAAACCCACTCCAAGCTCGGAAAAATCGACATCCTCGTGGGAAACGCCGGTGTAAATCCTTTCTACGGCACCATGGAGGACATACCTGACGAAGCCTACGAGAAAACAATGAAAGCCAACGTTCAGTCCAACCTCTGGCTGTGCAGGATGGTCAAACCTGACATGGAGGAAAAGAAGCGCGGGTCTATTCTTATTACCGCCTCCGTCGGTGCATTTGCTCCCTCTACAACGCTTGGAACCTATGGAATGTCCAAAATGGCCGTAATCTCATTGGTTCGTAACCTGGCTGCCGAATGGGGGCCGCTGGGAATCAGGGTTAATGCGCTTTGTCCGGCCTTGGTAAAAACCGACTTTGCCAAAGCACTATGGAGTAACCCCGAGGCTGCACAGCGGGTGATCGATCAAACTCCTTTACGGCGCTTAGGAGAAGCCGAAGATTTTAAAGGAATCGCCGCATTCATTGGTTCCGATGAGGCCAGTTGGATAACCGGACAAGCCCTGACCATTTGCGGCGGAACACATATGTTTAAATAATCAAACTGCTATGAATCTCAAAGATAAGATCGCAATCGTAACAGGCGCAGCCAGCGGAATTGGTAAAGCGTTGTGTGAACGTTTTCATGCGGAAGGCGCAGCTGGTGTCGCTGCTGTCGATATCAACAAAGCTGGGGCAAGAGAAACCGCCGCATCCATCGGCGGACTCCTATTTGGAGCCGACGTATCGGACGAGGCAGACATCATTCGCGTTGTTGAAGAAACGGAAAATCACTACGGCCAAATCGATGTGTTTGCCTCCAACGCCGGCATTCTGACGAGAGATAATACCCATGCCGCTTCGGCCACGAATGAAGAATGGGAGCGCATCTGGGGTATCAACACCATGGCTCACATCTATGCGGCCCGGGCAGTTTTACCCAAAATGATCGAACGAGGCAGCGGTTATTTGCTCAACACAGCTTCGGCTGCAGGATTGCTTAACCAAATTGATCATACACCCTACGCTGTTACCAAACATGCCGCAGTCGCTTTCGCTGAGTCACTAGCCATCGCCCATTACGATCAGGGCATTCGTGTTTCAGTTCTTTGCCCCCAGGCAGTCCGAACCGGTATGACCGGCGATAGTGATGGTGGAAGCGCAGGCTTCGATGGCATGCTGGAAACCAATGCCGTGTGCGACGCAGTCATCGAAGCAATGGAAGAGGAAACATTTTTGGTGCTTCCACATCCGGAGGTGCTTACTTACATGCAACGCAAAACCTCCGATTACGATCGCTGGTTGAAAGGTATGCGCCGATTTCGCGATAGAATTAGAGCGGGGAAAGTCGAAGTATAATCAACAGATATTTACCATTGAGCGCTCCAAACATCTCTGGATGTCCGCTTTAAATCACTATGTTTTACCGACCGTTCGGTAGAAATTCCAATTGACTAGCTACGTTAGATAAATTGACTATTAATGTCTTTTCGATTCACCGACTCTGCATGCATGGTAATCGAAAAACCGAAAAATAATCATACATGATTGCAACACGATTTACTGAAGAATTCGGAATCCAATACCCAATAGTGCAAGGAGGCATGCAATGGGTAGGCCGCGCAGAACTGGTCGCAGCCGTAGCCAACGCAGGAGCCCTCGGTTTCTTGACGGCACTCACACAACCCACCCCTGAAGACTTGGTGAAAGAAGTAGGCCGTTGCCAAGACATGACCGACAAACCCTTCGGGGTGAACTTGACCATCCTCCCATCGCTCAAACCCATCCCCTACGAGGAATACCGGCAGGCTATCATCGAATCCGGAATCAAGATCGTCGAAACTGCGGGTAACAACCCCGCACCTCACTTGCCTGACTTCAAAGCGGCGGGGATCAAAGTCATACACAAATGCACCTCCGTCCGCCATGGCCTGAAGGCCGAAAGCATCGGTTGCGATGCCATCAGTATGGACGGATTTGAATGCGCCGGCCATCCCGGAGAAGACGACGTCACCAATTTGGTTCTCCTACCCGTTGCGCGGGACAAGATTAAAATCCCAATGATTGCATCGGGCGGTTTTGGAGATGCACGTGGCCTGGTCGCAGCTCTCGCTCTCGGCGCTGAAGGCATGAACATGGGCACCCGGTTTATGGCGACCCAAGAAGCTCCAATTCACGGCAATGTGAAGCAGCAAATGGTGGAAAACACCGAACTGGCCACCGAGCTTATTTTCAGAACACTGCGCAACACTGCCCGCGTGGCAAGCAACAGCGTCAGCCGTGAAGTTGTAGGCATCGAAGCTAAAGGAGGCGCCACAATTGATGACCTGGCAGATCTCGTATCCGGACAACGAGGCCGCAAGGTATTTGAAACCGGCGATACCGAGTACGGAATTTGGTCAGCCAGCGGAGTCCAGGGTCTGATCAACGATGTACCCACTTGCCAGGAGCTCGTTGAACGCATCATGCAGGAAGCCGGGGAAATTATCCAGGGGCTCCAAATAGCAACCACCACAGTATAACTTTTCTTTCAGTCATCCCCATTTCATCATATAATCACTTATTGAATTACTAGAATCATGTCTTACGAAACCGTTCTATACGAGGTCAGTGACCACATCGCCACCGTTACGCTCAATCGGCCAGACCGGCTCAACGCAATAACCCGTCAATTGCAAGAGGACCTGTTTAATGCACTTACCGCAGCCGACAAAGATGACGACGTCCGCGTGATCATCCTCACCGGAGCCGGCCGCGGCTTTTGTGCCGGAGCGGATATGAAAGGCCTCGACGAAACGTCAAACCGCGATTGGTCGGATGTTCCCGATGAAGGATGGGTCAAGGAAAATTGCAAAGACCACGACATGGAAGGAGTCCGGATCGATTTTCGGAAGACCAACACCTATTTCCCGGGAATTTCCAAGCCCATCATTGGGGCTATCAATGGTGCATGCGTAGGATTGGGTTTTGTCCTCCAACTATTTTGCGATATCCGCTTCGCATCAGAAACGGCCCGTTTTGGGACTGCATTCGCCCAACGAGGATTAATCGCCGAACATGGAAGTAGCTGGATGCTTCCGCGACTCATTGGAGTGTCCAATGCACTCGACCTGCTTTACTCAGCCAGACTAATCAATGCGGACGAAGCCCTGCGCATGGGATTGGTAAGCCGGGTAATTCCAGCCGACTCATTCATGGATGAAGTCCGCGAATACGCCAACTGGCTTGCGACCGGAGTTTCTCCACGCTCACTGAAAGAAATGAAGCGGGAGGTATTCAACGCCCTGTTCCAGACACTCGCTGAAGCAACAGATGCAGCCAACCTGGATATGGCTAGGAGCTTTAAGACCAACGACTTCAAAGAAGGCGTCGCTCACTTCATCGAAAAGCGAGCCGCCAACTTTACGGGCAGCTAAACAACAATTTCAATGGGTGGCCCAAAAGGCCGCCCATTTTTTATACCCCCAACAGCTTCCCTAACTCCGTCCAGTTTCTCACACGAAGATGGGCAACGGAATCGGATGGTGTTTCTGCGGTAGCGTTGAGCCATACCGGGACAAGGCCGGCTGCTGTGGAACCTATTACATCGTTCACCCAAAGATCACCAACATACCAGGTTTTAGCTGGTTCGGAACCCAGCTGCTTGCATGCATCCAGAAAAATGGAGGGATGAGGTTTACGCATTCCGAACTCCGCGCTGGATACGACAAATTGAAACGCATCCAAAACGAAGTGTTCTTCCAGATTGTTCCTGAGAAGTTCAGCACTAAAGATCGTGTTACTCACTACGGCCATAGGAATTTCCATCTTCGTAAGGTCCCGCAATACCCGCACTGAATCTTCAGGAGATGAATAGTGAATAATGGAGAGTCGAATGTGTTTTTCCAATGTTTCTGGTGAACCGTTTAGATCGGTTATCCCATCAAGCAGGTTTTCCGAAAGCCAGGATTTTACGTGGAACTCCTCCATGCCTGCATGATATATTCGGTCCATGGTATCGGCCAAAGCGTTGGGTAATTGGAATCCCTCCTTCACGTAAGGAGTGAAGATCTCCGGGGAAAGGTGAGCTCTAACCCGATCATTTAAGCCACCCGAAAAGCTGTCCTTTAGCAATGTGCTCCCAAGGTCGAAAAGTATTGCTTCCGGCTTTTTTATTTCTCCTTCCATTAAGTAGTGTATTTAATTCCCAAATACGTCTTCGAATTTTAAGATCTCGTTTAGTCGAACTCCTCTATCGGTCTGCTTGACAGTGCAAAGCTCGTGGATCGGGTCGTGTTGCATGAACAGGTAAATTTCCTCCTCAACTGCACGGGGTAGAAACTCCGCTTTCTCCTCCATGGTCACCAAGGGCCTTACATCGTAGGCCATCACATAGGGTAGTGAAATGTGTCCGATGGATGGAATCAAATCACCCATATAGGCGACCTTCTTACCATCGGTAATGACCTCGGGCAACATTTGTGCTTCGGTGTGACCATTGACCCAAAGCACATCGACCCCCGGGATTAAAGGTTCCCCTTCGGTTAAAAACTTCAGCTTCCCACTTTCCTGAATGGGCATGATATTATCTTTGCGGAAGGAAGCGCCTTCTCGCGGATTTGGACCGGTCGCCCAATTCCAATGCTTTTCGTTGCTCCAATAGGTTGCATTCGGAAAAGCGGGAACTACCTCTTCTTTAGATTCATCGTAAACAAAACAACCCCCACAATGATCATGGTGAAGGTGAGTAAGAAAAACATCGGTGATGTCCTCAGTAGTGAATCCGTGTCGGGCTAAGGAACGCTCCGTTGTATCGTCTCCATGTATATAAAAGTGACCGAGGAATTTTTCCGATTGTTTGTTGCCAATCCCTGTATCTATCAACATGCGTCTATCTCCCTCCTCGATCAGAAGTGACCGCATCGCCCACGAGCACATATTATTTTCATCGGCCGGATTGAGCTTCTGCCAAATGGTTTTTGGCACGGCTCCAAACATGGCACCCCCGTCGAATTTCAAGTGCCCGGTATTGATAGAGAATAGTTTCATTAATATTTGATATTTGTTTAATCTAGAGGTTATGAAAGCAAGAATAGTAAAAGGGTCAAACCTTGCAATCATGCATGCGAATGCAGCATTCAAGGTTTGACCCTCTCGGTCGGAACAAGGAACCTATAAATCCCACTTTGTTTATAATCTATTAATTAAAAATGGCTACCCCAAACCTAATTGAGGTCCGCTCCATGCATCGTTTCGACGAAGCGGGACTCAATATCTATTTGGAAAAAGAAATGCTTGGCTACTCGGGTCCGATGCGGGTGCAACAATTTGAGGGAGGTCAGTCCAATCCCACCTTTCTTCTTACGACACCCAGCGGAAGCTATGTCATGAGAAAAAAACCCCCGGGGGATTTACTTCCAAGCGCCCATGCAGTGGAACGCGAATACCGGCTCTATAAAGCTTTAGCGGATACGGACGTGCCTGTTCCTAAAACCTACATCCTTTGCGAAGACAGCTCCATTGTAGGAACTCCCTTTTTCGTGATGGAATACCTGGTAGGCCGTGTGCTCAAAGACTCAAACTTGCTGGATCAATCTCCGGAAAACCGACGGAAAACTTATTTTGAAATGATCCGCATTTTGGCGGCCCTGCACTCGGTTGACTATGAAGCGCAAGGTTTGGGCGACTATGGAAAGCCGGGGAATTATTTCGTACGACAAACCGGGCGTTGGACGAAACAATACCTTGCTGCCCAGACGGACGAGATCCCGTCCATGGATAAGCTCATCAATTGGTTGCCTGAGAATATGCTTGAGGATGACCAGACCAGCATCGTACATGGCGACTATCAGCTCTATAACATGATGTACCATCCAACCAAGCCAAAGTGCATCGCTGTCCTGGATTGGGAACTGTCGACCCTTGGCAACCCACTGGCTGACCTGGCCTACAACTGCTTCAGGTATAACGAACCCGAAGTTGACCAAACTATAGAGGGGATCCCCACAGAGTCGGAAGGGATAGCAGAATATTGCCGGCTAACCGGTCGGGACGAAATCAAAGGCTGGAACTTTTGCCTGGCCTTTTCCTTCTTCCGGATGGCCAGCATAATTCAAGGTGTTTACAAACGCGGCCTCGACGGCAACGCAAGCTCCGCCTCCGCCATCCAACAAAAAGACCGCGTCATCGAAAAAGCAGACATCGCCTGGCGCATTGCCAACCGATAGATCCAGGCATATTCTAAATCAATGCGAGCGGTATTCACTGGAGATCGCTAATGCATTCCATATTTCTCCGTTCTCTCCTTTTCAAAAGGGACAAAAAGACAAATTCTAACAAAAGATAACCGAGCAATATATTCGTTGTCTGGACATTCCATTAGTCCTCAAGACTGCAAAATTCGTCGATTGATTCGAGTTGCTTCTTTACAGCCTGAAGGAAACGTGACGCCTCAGCGCCGTCTATAATCCGGTGATCAAATGAAAGGCAAAGATTTATCATGGACCTAATCTCAACAGAATCCTCATTTTTGTTCGTTACGACGACGGGTCGTTTGATAATGGCCTCAATGGTGAGGATGGCCGCCTGCGGATGATTGATAATCGCCCCACTCCAAATTGAACCCAATGCGCCAGTGTTATTAAGAGTAAAGGTGCTCCCGCTTGCGTCTTCAAGTGTCATATTGCCGTTGCGCGCTCGATCTATCATCTGGTCAAGCTGGCGGGCCAGATCCGGAATCGACGCACCTTCAGCATTTTTAATGACTGGAACTACCAAGCCGCCATCCGTCGCAACCGCTACTCCGACATTAATCGCACTTTTAAGAATAATGTTTCCATCAACCCAACTGGAATTGATGTAGGGGTTGGACTTGAGAGCGCCCGCAACTGCAAACAGGGCAATCGGTAAATAGGTCAATGGAACTCCGTGTTCTTTTTCGAAGGACTCTTTATTCGCAGTTCGCAAGGCCACCAAACCGGTAACATCCACTTCGATGGCAGACCACGCATGGGGGATTTCACTGGTTGACCGGGCCATGCGATCAGCAATCATTCGTCTCACGGCTGTGGGCTTAATAACTTCGTCGCCAGGCGCCACACCATACACCGAGGCCACCGAAGTTTCCCCGGACTCAATAGCCGCCAAAACGTCCTTTTTGGTTACACGGGCCCCACTGCCGGTTCCCTTAATGCTATCGAGATCGATACCATGCTTGGAAGCCAACCGGACAACCACCGGCGAATAACGCTTATTGTTTCCCTTTGAAACGGATCCTTTAGTTTCTTTCGGTTGAACTTCGGGAGTAGCTGAATCCATACTCGTATCCAGGAATTCACCACCAGTAGGGCCCACATTGGCTCCCTGGATAAGTGTTCCGATTCGATTTGATGCCGGCATATCGAACGATTCAGTTGGTTCGCTCTCGGAAATTTCACTTGTGTCCATTTCCGCGATTATGGCTCCCATCGGGACCGTTTCACCTTCTTCAGAGATTATTTTAGTGAGCACCCCTGCAGCGGGCGCGGGAAGTTCCATACTCACCTTGTCGGTAACAATCTCTACGATTGACTCGTATTTTTCGATACTGTCACCAGCCGATTTCAGCCACTCTCCGATTTCTGCTTCAGTGACCGACTCACCCACATGAGGAAGCTCTATCTTCAATATCATGGCCCAAACCTTTCAACTGCCTTCAAAGATGCAGGTAAAAATTTACTCTCAAACTCTGTGTATTGAATCATTATGGAATAATTACAACGTTGCGAGTTTCCTTATGGCTATTAGCATCTTTTCGGGTGAAGGCATGAAGGCGGCTTCCTGAAGCGGTGAGAACGGCATGGCTGGAATCTCGGGAGGACCCAACCTCATGACCGGTCCATCCAAGTCAAAGAAGCACTGTTCAGCAATAATAGCGGCCACTTCCGAGGAAATACTCACTGCCGGGGTATCCTCCTGAACAATAAGTGCCTTTCCAGTTTTTGACACCGATTCGACGATGGTGGCGGCATCAATAGGACGTAACGTTCGCAAATCAACAACCTCGATGTCGATACCCTCCGCAGCTGCGATCTCTGCAGCTTGAAGCACGTAATGAAGAATGAGACCATAGCTCACAACTGTCATGTCCTTACCCGGTCTCTTAATTTCCGCTCTGCCCAAGGGGAGTGTGTAATCATCGGATGGGACATAGCCTTTCACCAATCGGTAAGTGCGTTTGTGCTCCAGGACAATCACCGGGTCATTGGCGCGAATTGCAGAAGCGAGAAGGCCTTTTGCATCAAAAGGCGTAGAAGGTGCGACAACCGTGAGACCTGGTGTGTGCGAAAACAAGACCTCAATACTTTGAGAGTGATAAAGTCCGCCCCGCACTTCGCCACCGTAGGGGATCCGAATCGTCATGGGTGCGGTCTTAGTTCCGTTGGTTCCATACCTGACCTTGGAGGCTTCTCCAACGAGCTGGTTTATGGCCGGCCACACAAAGTCAGCAAACTGGACCTCAGCAATCGGACGCATGCCATTAACCGCTGCGCCGAGTGCCACTCCACAAATCAACGACTCCGCTAAGGGTGTGTCGATTACCCGGTCCTCGCCGAACTCCTCGACAAAACCGTCAGTTGCTAGAAAAACGCCGCCACGGTTTCCCACATCTTCACCCAACAAAATAATCGACTCATCCCGGCGCATCTCTTCACGCATGGTTTCACGAATGGCTTGGATAAGAGTTATTTCCGGCATTAGCGAGTAGGTTCAGTCCTTTCAGTCACGTTTTCTAGAATCGCTTCAACACCCGCGAAGGGCTCATTTTCTACAGTGGCGGTCGCAACGTTCACTTGTTTCTTGGCATCCGAGTGAATCGCTTCATCTTCCGCTTCAGTAAGTAGTCCTTTGCTCAATAAGAAAGCTGAGGTGATTTTGACCGGATCGCGCTGAGAAATGTATTCGATGTCTTCAGCCGATCGATACCGGGTGTGGTCGTCATCGGTAGTATGAGGAAGGAGTCGCTCAACGTTCGCCTCAATCAAGGTCGGTCCGTCTCCATTTCTAGCTCGGTCGATTGCGACCTTTGTAACTGCATAGACTTCCTGGATGTTAGTCCCATCAACCGAGACACCAGGGAAGCCATAACCGGCTGCTCGACTCGCCACTCTATCAATCGCCATCTGTTTATCTATAGGAACTGAGATGGCATAGCGATTATTCTCACAAAAAAAGATAATTGGAAGCTTTTGGATTCCAGCAAAATTCATCGATTCGTGCGCGTCACCCTGCGAAGCGGCACCATCCCCGAAAGAAACAATAGTCACCGCATCCAGGCCGCGCAGCTTGTCGCTTAGAGCCACACCTGCAGCCTGAGGCATCTGGGTCGCAATGACATTTGAGAAATTAAACATATCGACCCGCGGATGGGCTCCATGATAAGGGAACTGACGCGCCCCGCTCATCGGCTCACCTTCCTTCGCGAGGAATCCCCTGAGCATTTCTTCGGGAGTAGCGCCAAGCGCCATCATTGCTGTGGCCTGGCGGTAATAAATCAGGTAGTGATCTTTTGAAGGATCTGTCGCCTCCACACAGGCTACCTGGGCCGCCTCGTGACCTTGTGCAGAGGCGGCAATAGCGGCTTTCCCCTGCCTGTTAAGCATCCACACACGGTCATCCAGGTATCGGCTAAGCACCATGGTGCGATAGAGCGCAACTAAACGCTGGTCGGCGAGTTGTGCTGAATCATCTGAAGGGCTGTGCTTAGAAGCAGGCATTGTGGAAATTAAAACCC
>CEVA01185625.1_pt1 | contig 12165 bp, 13 predicted proteins | sample 361521 | NCBI WGS metagenome assembly CEVA01 (sample SAMEA2622823, study PRJEB7988) | marine metagenome | isolation source: saline water (ENVO:00002010), including | reverse complement strand
AAAACCCCATTCATTGTCATACCAAGCCAATACACGACAAAATTTATTATTCAAAACTTGTGTTTGTGTAATGTCGAAGATTGAGCTACTTGGATTATGATTAAAATCAATTGATACTAAAGGTAGATTATTTGTTGTAAGAATATTTTTTAAATTTGAAGATTTACTCGCTCTCAACATTATGTCGTTTATTTTTTCTGTTGATGTTTTTTTCCTCGAAACAAAAGTAAGATCAATAAGTGATACATTTGGAGTTGGTACTCTAATTGCTGTTCCATCTAATTTTCCTTTAAGATTTGGAAGTACTAAACTAAGAGCTTTTGCAGCACCTGTTGAAGTTGGAATCATTGATATAGCAGCTCCTCTAGCTCTTCTCATATCACTGTGATTTTGATCAACAGTTCTTTGATCTCCTGTATAACTATGAATAGTTGTCATAAAGCCACTATCTATACCTATTTCTTTATCTAAAATCATTGCAACAGGAGCAAGGCAGTTTGTTGTACATGATCCATTTGATATTATATTATGTTTTTTTTCTAATGTTTTATTATTAACTCCTTGAACAATAGTAGTATCAACATTTTTACCAGGGGCAGAAATTATTACCTTCTTTGCTCCTGCCTGAAGATGTAAATTTGCAGATTCTTTTGATGTAAAAAACCCACTACATTCTAAAACAATATCAATTTTTAATTTTTTCCATGGTAAATTTTCTGGCTTTCTTTCAGAATAAAAATTTATAAATTTATTTTTATATTTTATTCCATTACGCAATTTTTTAATATCAAATGGTAGTCTTCCATGTACACTGTCGAATTTCATGAGATGTATATTGGATTCTAAACTACCCAATTCATTTATTGCAACAACCTCTACTTTTGGTAGTTTTTTTTCTACTAAAGCTCTAAATACTAGTTTTCCAATTCTACCAAATCCATTTATTGCAATTTTCATTTTTACCTCTTTTATTTATTCAGATGTTTTTTAATTTTTTTAACTAAATTTTCTGATGATATTCCAAAATGCTTGTAAAGATCTTTATAAGGAGCACTTGCTCCAAAAGAATGCATACCAACAAAATGATCTGATTTTACATATTTTTCCCAGCCATTAATAACTCCTGCCTCAATAGCAAAACAAAGTTTATTGCCCAAAACTTCTTTAATATAATTATCTGTTTGTTTTTCAAAAAGTTCAAACGATGGCATTGAAACAACTCGTACATACATTCCTTCTTTTTCTAATTGATTTGAAGCTTCACAAGCGATTTCTACCTCAGAACCAGTTGCTAAAATCGTTGCAACATAACTTTCAAAATTTATTACTACATAAGCTCCATTTTTAACCTTATTTTTTGAACAGTTTTCTCTTTTAATTAAAGGCAAATTTTGTCTTGTAAGAACTAAGACACTTGGATTGTTAGATTCTAATGCAGTTTCCCATGCTTCAATAGTTTCAATTAAATCACAGGGACGTATTACATTCAAATTAGGAATAGCTCTTAAAGAAGAAATGTGCTCAACTGGTTGATGTGTTGGACCATCTTCACCTAGCCCTATGGAATCATGTGTCATTACATAAATAACAGGTAAATTCATTAGAGCTGCCAATCTTATCGATGGACGACAATAATCCGTAAAAACTAAAAAAGTTCCTCCATAAGGACGTAAACCTCCATGTAATGCTATACCATTCATTATTGCCGCCATAGCATGTTCTCTAACACCATAGTAAATATAATTACCATCATAGTTTGTTGAGTTTAAAGTATTCATCTCTTTAGTTTTGGTATTATTTGAACCCGTAAGATCAGCTGAGCCTCCAATAAGATTATTAACATGTTTATTTAATAATTCTAATGATAATTCACTAGCTTTTCTAGTCGCACATGATGTGTTTGCTTTATTATGAGTATTTTTAAAAGATTGTATTGCTATTGACAATTCTTTATCGATATTTTTTTGATATAATTTTTTAAAATTATCTAAATTCAAAGTTGGTTTGTTTACTTCATTCCACTTTGAAATTGTTTTTCTATTTCGTGAAGAAAAATTTCTCCATTCCTGTAATAATATTTTAGGTATATCGAAAGGTTTGCTTGTCCAATTTAGGTTTTTTCTAGTTAGCTCTACTTCTTCTTCCCCTAAAGGTGATCCATGAGAAGAGGATTTTGATTCCTTATTAGGTGAACCAAAACCTATTTTAGTTTTACAAGCAATTAATGAAGGTACTTCTGAATTTTTTGATTTTATTATTGCTTTAGAAATTTCATCAAAATTATGCCCATCAATTGATAAAACATCCCAACCATAAGATTCAAATCTTTTCTTAACATTATCCGAAGTACTAAGATTAGTAGATCCATCTATTGAAATAGAATTATCATCAAAAAAAACTATAAGTTTATTTAATTTCAAGTGACCAGCTAAGCTACAGGCTTCATGACTTAAACCTTCCATTAAGCATCCATCACCTGCAAAAACGTAAGTATAGTGATTAAATAAATCACTACTAAATTTTGTTGATAGTTTTTTTTCTGATATTGCAAATCCAACTGCATTTGCAAGTCCTTGGGACAAGGGTCCTGTTGTTGTTTCTACTCCTTCTAATTCATTATATTCCGGATGACCAGCTGTAGGTGAGTTTAGTTGTCTAAAATTTTTAATATCTTCTATATTTATATCCTTATATCCAGTAAGGAAAAGACATGCATAAAGAAGCATTGATCCATGTCCATTTGAAATAATTAATCTATCTCTATCAATCCACTTTGGGTTATCAGGATCAAATTTTATATGATCTTTATACAATATAGTTGCAATATCAGCCATGCCCATGGGCATGCCTGGATGGCCAGATTTAGCTTTTTGAACGGCATCTATTGATAAAAAGCGGATACAATTCGCAAGTTGCAATAAATCTGCAGATTTTTCTTTATTATCTATCAAATGTCCTCAGTATTTGCGACCTTTTACACTAATATTCAGCCTCATTAAAGTGACATTTTCAATTATTCCAATTATAAAAAAAAAATGAAATTAATAAATAAAATTAAAGAATTAAGGATTAGTATTAAGGAACTAAGTAAATTGAATGAGGATTTACTAGAAAAGAATCTAGCTGATAAAAGAAAAATATATTCTTTAGAAAATAAGATAGCAAATTTAAAGAACTCTATAAGTGCAAGTGTTAGTGATTTAGAAAAATTTATTCAAAAAAATAATGCCGATTTATAAAGCAAAAATTTTTAATCAATTTATAGATTTAAATTATGATGAAAGAGATAAAGCAAAGTTATTAAAATTAATCGATACTTTAAATAATCATTGGAAAAAATATAAAAATTTACAAGGTAAAGCAAATGATAAAAAAATTATGATTTTACTAGCTTTAGAATTGCAAGATGCTCTTTTTGATTTAGAGGATATTCAAAAAATAAATAAAGAGAGAGATAAAAAAATTAATTCAAAAAATAACAATAAAAATAATAACTCGGCAGAATTAATATTGCACAAAGATAGAATAAATAATTTAGAATCTAAAATAAATAACTTTAATAGTGAATTTGAAGAAATTAATAAAGTTCTTGATGAAATAAATTCTGATTTAGAAAAAATGTCAAAATCAATAATTAGTAGTTATGATAACTAGTATTTCCCAAAAGAAAAAAGATTTAAGAAAAATTTTATTTTTGAAAAGAAAAAATATTAAAAAAAAAACAAAAAATTATTTTAATGTTACATTATTTGATGAATTGAGGCATAAAATAAATTTTGAAACTATCACATCTGTTGCTAGTTTTATTTCTATTAAATCTGAATTTCCTACAAATGATCTCAATAAACATATAATGCAAATGAATAAAATATTATCTTTGCCAAAAATCGAACCAAACACTGAAATATTAATCTTTAGACAATATCAGGATAATGATGAATTAAATTTAGGAAAATTTAACATTCCTGAACCTAGTATTACTAAAAAAAAAGTTTTCCCAGAATTAATTTTTGTTCCATGTCTTGGCTTTGACTTTAATGGTTATAGGATAGGATATGGCGGAGGATATTATGATAAAACTTTTGCACATTTAAAGAAAAATAATTTTAAATTCTATACTGTTGGAATTGCTTTTGATGATCAAAAAATAATAGAGGTGCCAACTGAAGACTTTGATTATAAATTAGACTATGTTTTAACTGAAAAAAAGTTATATAGTTGTTTATGAAAATTATATTTATTGGTGATATTGTTGGAAAGTCAGCAAGAGATTTTGTAATTAATAAAATTCCATATCTAAAAAAAAATTATTCTCCAGATATAATTATAGCTAATGCTGAAAATGCTGCTAGTGGATATGGATTAACAAAAAAAATAGCAATAAATTTATTTGAGAGTGGCATTGATGCGATTACTTTAGGCAATCATGCGTGGGATCAAAAGGAAATGATTTCATATATAGAGGACTGCCCTAAAATTGTCAGAGCTATAAACTACCCAAAAGCAGCGCCAGGTAAGGGATATTATAAAATTAATTTAGATGATGGTAGGAAATTTATATTAGTACAAGTGATGTTAAGACTTTTCATGGGCCTGAATCTTGATGATCCATTCAGTATAACTAAAAATTTCCTTCAAAGTGAAAAGTTAGGATCAACATGTCAGGGTATACTAATAGATATGCACGGAGAAGCGACATCAGAGAAAAATGCATTTGGCCACTATTTTGATGGAGATGTTACAGCTATCTTAGGTACGCATACCCATATTCCTACATCTGATGCTAGAATTCTCTCTGGAGGGACTGCATATCAAACAGACGTAGGAATGTCAGGAGATTATGATTCAGTCATAGGTATGGATAAAGAGATACCAATTCATTTATTCACAAAAGGATTCAGAAAAGAAGGGAAATTTACTCCATCATCTGGTCAGATCTCAATTTGTGGCACATATCTTGAAACAGATGATAAGACAGGATTTTCAAGGAAAATTGAAGCTTTTCAAATAAAATAGAATTACATATAATCGACACAATATTCTATTATTTAAAAAACTTTACTAATAACGAACAATATATCTATAAATAAACTATGGCAGGACATTCCAAGTTTAAGAATATAATGCACAGAAAAGGTGCACAGGATAAAAAAAGAGCTAAAATCTTTTCAAGATTGGGTAAAGAAATTTCAGTTGCTGTAAAAGAAGGAGGTCAGGATCCTGAAAAGAATATTAGACTTAGATCTGCAATTGGGAGTGCTAAATCACTAAATATGCCTAAAGATAATATTGAGAGAGCTATAAAGAAAGGACAAGGTAATGATCCTGATACCAACTATGAGGAAGTTCGTTATGAAGGTTATGGACCAGAAGGAGTTGCAATAATAGTAGAAGCTATGACCAATAATAAAAATAGGACTGCAGCTGAAATAAGATCAAGTTTTTCTAAATATGGCGGAAATTTAGGTGAAACTGGTAGTGTTAGTTTTAGTTTTAAAAGATTAGGCAGTATTAGTCTTAATAAAAGCTGTGTATCAGAAGAAGAGCTATTTGATTTTATAGTTGATAATGGTTCAGAGGATTATGAATCAAATGATGATGAGTATACAATTTTTTGTGATCAAAAAAATTTACATAATCTTAATGAAAAAATTATAGCTAAGTATGGCCAAACAAATTTTGCAGATTTAGTTTGGAAAAGTGAAAGTAGCATTAATGTTGATAAAAATGCTGCTGAAAAATTATTCAAATTGTTAAATGTTCTTGAAGAAAATGAAGATGTTCAAAATGTTTCATCAAATTTTGAAGTTACAGATGAAGTCTTAACATCTTTAACAATGCAATGAAAGGAATCTTAAATGCCAGATAAAGCTTGGAAAAAAAGAGAAAGAGATGTTGCTAATTATTTTAATGGTAAGCGAACGCCACTTAGTGGAGGAAATGGAAAAGTAACAAGAGCAGATGTAATTCATGATAATTTATTTATTGAATGTAAATTAAGAGCTAAACATACAGTTGTTTCTTTATGGGATGATACAGCAAAACTAGCTAAAGATGAGGGTAAAACACCAGTTATAGCTTTATGTGAAAAAAATAGACCTGGTTTTTGGGTAATGGTTCATAGTAATGATTTAGATAAGTTAAAGAATATAAAATAATGGAAGAAATTACAATAGCAGGCAATATAGCTGAATCAGTTGACTTTTCGATGTTATCATTGTTTTTAAGAGCAGATTTCGTAGTGAAGTCAGTCATAGTAATTTTGATTATCTCATCACTTTATTCATGGAATATTATCATAGCAAAGTTACTTAGATTAAGACAATTAAAACAAATGGACAAAGAATTTGAAGATATTTTTTGGTCAGGCAATTCATTTGAGGATTTATATGAAACACTTAATTTTAACAAACTTGATCCTAAGTCGAAAATTTTTTGTGCAGCTATTTCTGAGTGGAAGAAAAGTAAATCTTTATCGAGGAAAGAGATGCCCTTAAGTATTTCATTTTTAAAAGATCGAATGCATAGATCCATGATAGTAGTCTTTAACAAAGAGAGTGAAGTTATTGAAAAAAATTTAACTTTTCTTGCTACAGCTGGTTCAACAGCACCGTTCATTGGTTTATTTGGAACTGTTTGGGGAATAATGAATAGTTTTAAATCTATAGCAGTTGCTCAAAATACAAACTTGTCTATAGTAGCTCCAGGTATCGCTGAAGCTTTATTTGCAACAGCTCTTGGACTTTTTGTGGCTATTCCTGCTGTAGTTGCTTACAATAAAATATCAAGTGACTTATCAAAATATTTTATGTCTTTAGAAACATTTATGGATGAGTTCAATACAATTTTTTTTAGACAATTAGAAAAAAAATAAATTGATTAACTTAAACAACAATACAAATAGAAGAAAAAAAAGATATTCTCAGATGAGTGAGATTAATGTCACCCCCTTTGTTGATGTAATGCTAGTTTTATTAATTGTTTTTATGGTAACAGCGCCTCTTCTTACTGTAGGTATACCTGTTGATTTACCAAAAGTTAAGGCATCAGCATTAACTGATCAAAAAGATCCTCTTGAAATAACAGTAAAGTTAGATGGACAAATTTATTTAGGTGAGTCAAAAGTTGAATTAGAAAATTTGATAGCAAGGCTAAATGCGATTACTGATCAAAATACAGAAGCTAGAATTTATGTGAGAGGTGATAGAGTTGTGGCTTACGGTAGAGTTATGGAGATTATGTCATTAATTAATTCAGCAGGTTATGTTAAAGTTGCATTAGTTACTGAAAACCCAACAAATAATTAATGCAAAATTTAAATACCCTATCAACAAAAACACTTGAATTTATTGAAAATTTTAATCCAAATTATTTAGGCTTATATTTTTCATTATTTTTTCATCTGTTAATATTATTATTTGCAATAGGTTTGCCGGATTTTTTCAAGCAAAAAGAAATTTTTTTACCTAATGTAATTCCAATTGAGATAATAAATATTTCTGAAAATACTTCTTTAACAAATAAAAACAATACCAATGAAAATAAAGTTAATGAGAAAAAAATAGTAAAGCAAAAAAAATTTAATTCATCCAATAATACTGAGATGCAAAAAATTGAATTAAGGCAAAAAAATAAAAAAACAATTATGTCAGAGAATTTATTAGAGGATAATAAACCTATAATAAAAAAAGAAAATGTTATACAACCTTCAATAATAGAAAAAAAAATCTTAGAAAATAAAAATAAAGAAATAGTTCAAGATAAAAATATTGAAACAATAAATACAAAAAAAATTAAACCTAAACTTAAACCTAAGCCAAAAGAAATTGTTAAAAATAATACTGATTTAGTTGTTGACAAAAAACCTAAAATTAAAAAAATAGATAAATTAAAAGATATAGATACAATAAAAAAACCTCTTCAAAAACCAGAACCAGATTTTACGATTGCATCAATGCTTAAAGATTTGCGTAATGAAAAATCTAACAATGTTATCAAGGAAGAAATTTTAGATGAGGAAGAATTACCTAACAAAGCAGATAAAAATAAAGAGAATATGACATTATCTATAAGTGAAATTGATTTATTAAGACAGCAACTATCATTATGTTGGATAGCACCCGCTGGTGCTGTAATTGAAAAAGGGATGAGAGTGAGAATATCAGCAAAAGTTCAACAAAATCGAAAAGTAATTCCTAGTTCTGTTCGTATTGTAGACACAAATATAAGTAAAAATAATACTTTTTATGGACCAATTACAGAAAGTGCAATGAGAACTTTATTAAATCCTGAGTGTACTCCTTTGAAGTTACCAGTAGATAAATTTTTTCTTTGGAAAAACTTAACTATAACTTTTGATTATAGTATAATGAAAGGGTATTCTTAAAAATGAAAATAAAAACATTAATTTTCTCAATTTTACTACTTTTAACTTTTAATGCTCATTCATTAGAAGTGACTCTTACTCAAGGATCTATAAAACCTACACCGATTGCAATCACAGATTTGTATTCGACTAATAGTTCTGCTTTGAAGATTGGAAAAAATATTTCATCAGTAATTTCAGATAACTTAGAAAGATCTGGATTGTTTATGCCTATAAACAAAAAGGCTTTTATTCAAAATAATGAATCTCTTTCAAATAATCCAAGATTTGAAGATTGGAAAGTAATTAAAGCACAACATTTAGTTGCAGGTAAAATAAATGCTTCAGAAAATAAGATTGCAATAGAATTTAGATTGTTTGATGTTTTTGCTCAAAAAGAAATTATTGGTAAAAAATACGAAACAAATAAAAATAACTGGAGGAGAGTAGCTCATATTATTTCAGATGCAATATTTAAGAGAGTGACTGGAGAAGGAGGATATTTTGATACCCGTATTGTATATGTTGCAGAAACAGGTCCAAAAGAAAATAGACAAAAAAGACTTGCAATTATGGATCAAGATCAAGCAAATCATAGATTTTTAACTGATGGTTCATATTTAGTTTTAACTCCAAGATTTTCACCTAATTCTCAAAAGATAACTTACATGTCTTATGTTAATGTAAATAGTCCACGTGTTTATATCTTTGATATAGAAACTGGCCAGCAAGAAATAGTGGGAGAGTTTCCAGGTATGACATTTGCGCCTCGTTTTTCACCTGATGGAAAACAAATTGTTATGTCATATACTGATCCAAATGTTGGCAATTCTGAAATTTATATTCTAGATTTAGCAACTAGAGTGTCAAAAAGAGTAACAGATAATTCATCAATTGATGTATCAGCTAGTTTTTCTCCAGATGGAAAAAATTTAGTGTTTAATTCTGATAGGACTGGAAGAAGACATTTGTATATAGTGGATAGAAATGGCAAGAACTTAAAAAGAATTAGTAGAGAAGGAGGTAGTTATTATACACCAGTATGGTCTCCTAGAGGTGATATGATAGCTTTTACTAAACAAGAAGGTGGTCAATTTTATATTGGCGTCATGGAAACAGACGGGTCAAATGAAAGAATGATAGCAAAATCTTTTCATGTAGAAGGTCCAACTTGGGCTCCAAATGGAAGATATTTAATGTACTTTAAAGAAGAAAGAACTGCTGAAGATGGCAGTGGAGGTACCTCAAACTTATTCTCAATCGATTTAACAGGATACAATGAAAGGTTATTAATTACCCCATTAGGAGGATCTGATCCTGCTTGGTCACCTTTATTACCTTAATTAACATTGAATTCTCTAGATTATCAAAAAGATAGTAGGAAATAATAAAAAAAATGCTAATACAAGGCTAGTTAATTAACTTTTTTTGTATTAAGGGAGCATTTATATGATTAAAAAGATTTTATTGTCGTTTCTTTTGGTTTTTTTTATTACGGCTTGCTCAACAACACCAAAAGATTCAGCAGATTCAACAGGAACAGGTTCAACTTCTTCAACTAGTGATGTTTCTTCAGAAGGTGAAGGTACATTAACAGAAACTGAAGGCACAGGAGTAGTTCCAGGAAGTCAAGAAGATTTAATAGTTAATGTAGGAGATAGGGTTTATTTCGATTATGACAGTTCGGAATTAGACGCTGATGCACAAGAATTATTACAAGATCAAGTAGCATGGTTAAAACAATACTCAGGTGTAGGAGTAATTATTGAGGGTCATTGTGACGAAAGAGGCACAAGAGAATACAATCTAGCACTTGGAGAAAAAAGAGCACAATCTGTAAAAAATTATCTAATTAGCTTGGGCATAAGTAGTCATAGAGTATCAACAATTAGCTATGGCAAAGAAAGACCAGCAGTTGTTGGATCGAATGATGGAGCTTGGGCTCAAAATCGACGATCAGTAACAATAGTTAATTAATTTTAATCCCTTAATATTTTTTGGCGCTATCAGAGATGATAGCGCCTTATTTTTGTCTTAAATGAAAAATATTTAATATCTATGTTAAAAAAAAATTATATTTTTGTTTTTATATTTGCAATATTTATAAGCAGTTACGCGTTTTCTGAAGAGAGTTTACTTACACTGAAACAACAATTAGATAGATTACAACGAGAAGTAAATGATCTATCTCAAGCAGTGTATAATAAGTCTTTTCAGCCTGTAGAAGATTCAACTCAAAACGATGAAACAATAAATTTTAGCGCAATTGATATTAGAATATATGATCTAGAAAAAGATATCAAAAATTTGACATTTAGCTTGGAAGAATTCACTTTGCAATTTGATGATTTATTAAATACCATAAAATCTTTAGAGGAAAATATTAATTTTCAAATTAACAATATTAATAATAAAATCACCACACAAAATCTCTCCGATAATAATGAAAAATCTATCTTAGTTGCGGATGATGAAATTGTTAGCAAATCTAATACTTTGGGTAAACTAGTAATATCTTCAGATCAAATTCAAGATGAAACTATTGCTGATCAAAGTCAAATAACCGTTGAATCGAATAATGAATTAGATCAAGAAAAAGATTTGAATTTATCTCCTGAGCAAGAATTACAGTTGGCTCTAGATCAAATAATTAGGCATAAGAATTATGAAAAAGCTATAAATATGTTAAAAAATTTTATAAATAATAATTCAGATAACCAATTAGCAGGATCAGCACATTATTGGCTTGGGAAAGTGTATATATCTGAGTCAAATTATAGAGAAGCAGTTTTTGTTCTTGGAGAGGGTGTTCAAAAGTTTCCTAAAAGTATAAAAGCCCCAGATATGCTATTTGAATTATCCAATTCTTTATTTGCAATGAAAAAGGATATAGAGGGTTGTAAAACTTTATTAATGATTGGTGATAGTTATTCAAAAAGCAAGGTATCAAAATTGGCATCAAAAAAAATAACAGAAATGGATTGTAAAAATGCTGATCAATGAAACTAAATAAAAAAAACTTTATAAAATATTTAAATAAAAATTGTATTTTTGAGAATAATCCGAATGTAGCAGTTGCTGTGTCTGGAGGGCCGGACAGTATGGCTCTTATTTTTTTACTTAAGGATTGGATTTTGTCAAAAAAAGGTAAATTAATTGCCTTAATTTTTGACCACAGAATTCGAAAAGAATCATTTAATGAAGCTAAAATTATAAAAAATTATTTAATTAAATTCAAAATTAAATCTAAAATTATACGAGCTTCAAAGAACAAAGTTTTAAAATATAATATGAATGAAGCTAGAAATAATAGATTCAAAGGTTTGATTCAATTTTGCAAAAGACATAAAATATTACATCTCTTTTTTGCTCATCATTATGATGATAATTTAGAAACATTTTTAACAAGAAGAGTAAGTGGGAGTAATTTAGAGGGTTTAGCATGTATGAGTAGTGTATCTATTAGAGATAAGATTACTATAATAAGACCTTTATTGAATTACTCAAAAGCAGATATTTTGAAATATAATAATAAAAAAAATATTTTGTATATATCAGATCCAAGCAATTATAATCTAAAATATACAAGAATAGCAATAAGACAATTTATTCATTCAACCGATAAGATTAAATTAATTAAAAAAGATTTTAGAAAATTAAAACAATATGTTTATTCTTACAAAAAAATGATATTAGAAATTTTTCATACCTTAACTTATAAATCCAATAAAAATTCAATAGAGATAAATTATTTGGATGTAATTAAACAAAATGATTTAGTTATAGAAAGACATATTCAT
>CEVA01243595.1_pt1 | contig 12169 bp, 11 predicted proteins | sample 361521 | NCBI WGS metagenome assembly CEVA01 (sample SAMEA2622823, study PRJEB7988) | marine metagenome | isolation source: saline water (ENVO:00002010), including | reverse complement strand
CATGTCGAAGCCAGCTTGGAAGTCGTCCACTTTGTAGTGGTGAGTCATCATAAACAAGTGAATCGACTAAATCCAACGGCATCACATTGATTATCTATGTTTAAGTAAACTTTGCTGGGTAAGGATCCTGAACTTGGGTTAAGCTTTCTACTTCAGGTTGTTTAAGGTATTGCTTCCAGTTCGCAGCCTTCCCAGTGCTAACTTGTGAATCATCACTATCTAGCAAACATTTATCCAATTTACTTTCCGCTTTAACCTTACGTTCTAGGAACGAAGCCAGCTGATCCTCATCAAATGAATGCTCCAAATATGGGAAGCTGATCTTAAGTTCCGCTCGCTGGCCATTTTGATATTGGCGATTCACCTTACTGAACAGTCTATCCAATCGCCCCACTCGCTGTTCATGATCACCTGGGTTGCCAGCAATGCCATAATGATGAACCTGGTTACATTGTAAATGTAAATTTACCCCTTCCTGAAACACCGATGTCGCCACCAGCACGTTAGGATAAAATGGCGAGTTAAAACTCAGCTGTAAGCTGTCTCTATTTGATGTTTCGCCGCTTGCAAAAGCTGCAGGCGATGTATGGCCTTTTAACACTCGCCACTCATTCGTATAGTCCTCTAAACCCACTCGAGCAATTTTTTTACATACATCCTCAAACGTATTGAGCGCAGCCTTGAAATACCACAACAGCATTGACTGCTGTAACTTTGGTAAAGTGAACTCAATAAATTGGATGTACCTTGCATGAGCATTTGCTGTCCTTTGCGGCTGCTTATTAAATTCATAAAACCAGCAAAATAGTTCAACCATGACAGGGCTCGCAAACAGTGCCCCAGCTTTAAAGTAAGTGGCAAAGTTTTCTTTAGTCGCTGCGCTCCATTGAGATAGCTTCTTTAGCTCAGTGTCATCAAGCAGATCTAATAAATGTTTCCAGATGGTTGGCAGAACTTCGGCGACTCGATGTTCATCAGACACATCGAGTTTATCAAGCTGATGGGTATGAGCACGTTGATGCTGCGCGGCAGTGGAATATAACGCTCGCTTACGTTCACCTGCCTGATGCTCAAAATGGTAGCCATAGTCTTGATCAACATAATCTAGTGCTGGCTCAAGAAACATCGAAAAGATACTCTCTGGTTTTCTAAAGCGCAGGGCGACATTAGTACATTCGGTGTTGCGTGTTTCATCAATCGCAGACGGTATACGCTTTTTAACTACAAACAACTCCGTAATACGAGAGCGTAGATGGTTTTCATCTCCATCAGACTCGTCTTGCTCTTCCTGATCATCCAGCTCTAGAATCTCTTCCGTGTCATTAAGATAACGGTTCAACCACGCTCTGCTCCAATGGCTTTTCTGCCATGAACCTTGGTCTTGCTCACTCAACTCGAGGGCACGAGAAATTTGAGCACCAAGCGCGTTGTCATAACGTGTATTCACCCGCTTTGTTAATTCTCGAACTGATGGGATCCGACGTACAAACACAAGATGCTTAATGTCGTCTAGCTCACTGGATTCAAACTCGCTTGGAACGAATTGATCAACCAGTGCCTTATATTTAGGGTGCTCAGGAAACTGGCCAAAGCAGCCGTAATACTCTTGGCTTAAACTGTGTAGAAGCTCTGTATCAGGCGCTTTACTAAATGCGTCTTTACCATGTTCAGAGCTTTGATCAGGGTTATTTTGCTCTTGACTCGCTTGATGGTCTTGCTCACCAAAAGACTCAAAACCTTCAAGATAGCCATACAAAAACTGTCTATTTGAGGCTTTAGCTTGATGCTGTTTCACCAATTCACGTTGATATAGCCCGAAGAACAGCTCCGCATTTTGATTTTCAGAAAATGAAACCGCATGTGCCACTTCCTTTCGATAATGCTGTTTTGCATAGTGTGCATCATTCACTCCTTGCAACAAGCGCAGGCGTCTTAGTCCATATTTCGTCAACAGCTCAGCGGCATCATATGATCTTTCCGTATCACTATTTTTGAGGTCACCCTCTGGCGCAAAATATCTGAGGATGTTTTCAACATCTCTTACTGACGAGTGAGTTGGCGTTGCCGTCATTAGCAAGACTCTCTTGGCTAATGGAGTATCTCCTTCACCAAAGAATGCTTTTGCCGCCTCAACTTTTTGTGAACCACCATCACGAGTGCGTAAGTAGTGCGCCTCATCAATCACCAACAAGTCAAACCCTTGGTGATCGAGGTACCCCATCACCTGCTTTTTCAATTCGAGCGCATGTTCACGAGCAAGATCTGCCTTATTACTAGCTTCGCTACCTTTGGTTAACCCACTTAGCGCATGAATTGTCGTAAAGTAGACGTTGTGATTTCGCTGCTTAACATTGGCGATCATTGCTTCTAACTTGGATTCAGGAGTCGCGACTGTCAGTGACTCACTAAAACTGCCGTGCCAGTGATCTTGTTCAAACGCCCCAAACTCTCCCTTCCATTGCGAGCAGATATTCTTGTTAGGTGCAATAACCAGTACTTTTGCGTCCGGCTTTATCTGTTGCAATAAACGAATGATTCCAATCGCTTGGAAGGTTTTACCCATGCCTACTTCATCGGCCAACAGTGCCAAGCGATGCTGAGCAAGCAGTCGGCATAGGTACGCGACCCCCTCAGCTTGTTTTGCTGCCATTGAGTTTGCGTTATCAGCTTGGTAGCGCCAATCCATGTCACCTTCTACAAACGTCATCTGCTGAGATACCGCTTCAGGTGTCAATGTAAGCCAATCAGATAGAGACATACTTGCACTTCTCTTTAATTAATTTGCGGTACTCACTACTACCGATTTTATTTTGAAGACCTTGTGTACGGATGACACTGTCAGAGCTCTTAAAGAGTAATCCACTTAATCTCGACTTCAATTCGCTATCCTTTGATTGCTTTTTCGCGACATCAACCAACAAGTTAAACTCTTGTTTCATATACCAATTAAATACATTGGCATTTTCTTGTAGCTCGCTGCGGATCTTTTCCCCAATCTCCACAAGGCAACCCGGTATCACAAACGCATATTGCTCGACAAGCGCATCAGATTTCAGTTTGGTGATGCGCTGCTCTAGGTTATCCATCGCTTGGAACATTCGGAAATAGCTGAGCGTTGGAGACTGCTCTTTCTCAGAGATTGAGCCTGCCTCTTGCTCATATAACCAATCTTGATCATCTCCTAATATTTCGTTTCTCAGAGCTGAGTTAGCGTTGCCTTCAAGCGAACGACCATCAATCAAACTGCTGAAAATATCATCCAGAGAATCAAACTGTTCAACACGGCGCATTAAGCTGTTGCGCTCTACAATAAAACCACGGTGCTGTGAACCATCACTAAAGTTCAGTTTATAGGCATGATCCACCAACAACTCTTTGGGTTCATCTTCCAGCGGATGCTCAATAATCCGCACAGAATCTTTTCCTAGGTTTTTACTGCTAATTGACCGTGCTAGGTCTGGCAATTGTAAATCAAACTCAGGCCACTCACCGTTAACCTCACATAGGCTTATTTCTACGTGGTAGGTTAATGTCCGCCAATCAAACATAACGTTTACGTCAAGTGGTAATAGTTCTGACACTTCTAAGGCATGTTCTTCAAGCTCTTTGCTCTGCATGAAGTTCGCTTCTGTAATCTCTAACGGCTGACTAAACACCTTTTCAATTGGCTGCTTATTCTCAACAACAATACCTGCTTCAATGTTCACTTGCCCATCAATCTTATCTTCCAACAACACGTTTGAGCCGGGTGTTGTAAAGTTCCACGAACCAATTGCCAATTTAGAATGAGTCATCCATAGCTTGGCATGGCACAAATCACTGCGCTCATCTTTTACTATCGGGTTGCGATAAAAACTCACGCTTCCATCAGCCAATAAAGACAACAATGCCGATGACCACTGAGTACGCAGCTTTTGGTTGTCAACGAGATCAGGAATGATGTGCAGCTTTAAATCATCACGCTGGCTTACGCTTTTCAATCGCTGAATAAACCCTGCAAGATCGGCAGGAAAATATGGCGACCAAACCACAAGATCATTCGTGTCTTCTGTTAAGTTGCCGAACATATGGCTCAGCAATGTTTGGTGTTTACCATCGCGACTGTTTTTGACAAACGTATGCACGAAACTCCAATCGCTTGACTTGATTTCCGCTCGGAACCGACGAGGAGTAAGGATCGCTTTAGGGTCAAGTTTGTGCGCTTCAAATAACGGTTTGAAGAAATCTTTTATCGCTTCGGCTTGATGCTTGCACTCCACCTTTTGAAAAGTAAATACCTCTTGGTTCGATGACCAACCACTTAACGTTAGGTTCGCGCTACCTGCACCTAGAATTGCATTGCCATTAACGTCTTGCAGAAAGATAACCTTTGGGTGGAACAGCGAACTCGTATCGAGCTGCTTTTTACGTCCACCATCCAGTAGCGCGGGGTTGACACCGTAGATTTCAATTGCGGTTCGCTTAATATCGCTAGCTTGATACATACGTTGGTCGGCAAACACTTTCACGTCAATATCTAACGTCACATCCCCTTTATTGTTGTTTTTGATTGAGCCGTTCAGCTTTTGCTGCATCAACTCAAAATCAACACGGCTACGAGGATTATCCATTTGCAACAAAGTCGACAGGACATGACGCTCAAAAAAATCGACATTAAGGTTAAAGCTAGTAAACCAAGCGTGGCGAAGTGGACCAAGTGATTGAACCTGTTTACTAAGAGCTTCTGCTAGTTTGAATGGTTTAGTCATTGCTCTTGCCCTCCAAACCATGAATTAGATTCTTAAATTGGTCTAGGTAATAGCCATTAAACCAAGTCTTATATGGCCTTTGCTCTGCCGTCGGCAAATTGCGCAACTTAACATGACAGCGATACACCCCTTGGCTATCACGTTCCACCCAAGGGCTTTGTCCGCGTTGATTCATGATGGTGCGATGATACTTAAGCAGCGCTTCAATCAACGCTGTCATACTCTCTAGAGATTCTGTGTTATCTAACTTGCCAAACGCGAGCAAGGCTTCATAACGTGATTTAACAACACCGGCCTGGAACTTTTCTTTGATTCCCACTTCCGCTTCAAGATCACGCGCGAGTTGAATGATAGAGCTAACGTTACGTTCTAATTTCACGTAGCTTTGATACACTTCTTCATTCGATTGAAATCGTTGACTCATTAGCAAAGTCAAAAGCAATTCACACTCAGCGAGTAGCGGCTCTACACGGCAAATGTCCTGCATCTTTATTTTTTCAAGTTCGCTCTCTTCGCGTGCAATGGCCTGCTCAAAAAGAGATTGTGCAGATTCATTTTCTTGGGTGTTATTACTGATCACCTTATAAAGTGAGCCTGCGGCATTTTCATCAAGGTTGGTTGCGTTCAGCCAAAACGCTTTGCTCTGTTTACCCACACATGCCGGTGTAGCAAAGTTCTGAGCATAAGCCAGCTTTATAACATCAGGAATCTCATGCCATTCGATTTGCGGTAACTTGTTGTCTTGCGAGATGACCTTTGAGATATGCTCAACCAATTGTTGAGCCAGTTCGCTAAACCCATGACTGTTTTGAATAAAGCTCTGTGCACTACTCCATTGCTGCGCGCTCGTGGGTAGATGATAGCGATATTCTTTGTCAAAAAAAGCCATTTCGGTAAATGGTGTTTTATATCGACCACTTGCCCCTAATGTAAGCTGTCTAACAAGTAATTGCCCAGATTGTTTATTAGTAAATTGGAGACGAGGCTTCTCTTGGGCTAACAGCTGTCTCGCTTTAGATGTACCAAGGACGCCTTGAGTTTTGACCTTAACTCGCTCTGTTTCTTCCGCCTCTAGCATGGAAAATACAAAAATATTCTCCATGTAAATCAAACACGCTTGCTTAAATGCCAACGTATCAACATGCCCAAACACCCCATGTAAGCTTCGGCTAAGTTCGATTTGGCTTTCAACGACCTGCTTAATGACGTAATGATGAACCAAATTCAGGGTGTAGTTGCGTACATCATTGGAAATCGAGCTAACTCGGTTATGGAAGATCTCTTGACCTAACCGAGACCAAATCATGGTCATACCCAGCGGGTCAGTATTCAACGATTGAGTGAGGGTATCATCGTATGTGGTAAAGAATTGGCTAATATGCATGGTCATATACTTAATAAGTTGACATGAGGTCAAGAAACTATTTTTTGCTATAAAGGTCTTGAGCTACGTCCATAATTGAGCATTAAAGCGTAGCGACTTCTCTTAACAATCCTTGTCTAAAACCCATCCTTGCGACATGAAGAACATCATACTATAAGAATGTTTTTGAGTAACTGTCGTTTTATTCTACATATTCAGCATCTACAGCTAGTGATAGCGTATTTATCTGTAAAAAATACATCTCTTGGAGTAATTGATGTCAGCCAAGAAAAAGCAAAATAAAATACTACTCAATAACATTTCATATAGAGACTCGAATATTCATCGACAGCACTCAAACCTCTTCCCTGAAGAATACGATTGTCTTTATGACTCAACTAGTGAGGCGAGAGCCAGGCATCGTGGCATTAACCCCATGCGAGAAAGCTACCAAAAAGAGGTGAATCTGAGACGTCTTAAATTAGGAGTGAAACCATACATGGGAAACGTGGGCGTGGAAAATATAGACACGTCGAGTCTGATAACAAGCTTGGAATATTGTAAAGAGATTGAGCATGCGAAGAAAACTAACAAGTAAGAACAAAAAGAAGTTCACTCAACGTAGACAGCAAGCAATTAAATTGGGTATTCCCACAAACCTAATGATGACAGAGCGACTTAAACTGGTGGTAGATTACTATCAGTACCTTCGAAATGCTCTTAATGCTAATGCTTACGAACAAAAATATATGGAAGTTAGCTTTGGTGAGGGGTTTAAAGAGAAGCAAATATTAAACGCAATTTTTCAAGATCTTCATCGCTGGCGTGCTGGGTCGCAAAATGCTCCCAGCGAAGTGCTTAAGTGTAACCTTGTTCAGTCGTTAGCTAGACTCTTTCCTTCAATCAGCTTCACTCCTGAATTAGATAACGTCGATTTAGGAACAACGCTATGTGACGACATAAGACATACTACCGGGGACTTTTCTCTCAATCGCATCGCGCACCCGCCTTATCAGCGACCATGCAATTCAAGTTGCAATGAGCATGACACTCCCTCCGCAGAACTCAGTAAGGTATGGGAGCAGTTCATTCGTCAAGCAGAGAACTATGATGAGATTCGTGAGCGCCTTACATGCCCAATCAAACCAGATGTTTAAATACTTCTTCTCTGTTTAATACAACTAATTGCTGACGACCCACCGGCGTATCTTCATATTCTAGGAATACATTAAGCGCAAACAGAGTGTAACGAACCAAAGCCGAACGGCAGGCGATGACAAACTTCCCATCAGTCATATCATACTCATAACGAATCATATTTTGCTGTTCTTGAGAAAGGCGTGGGTCAGGCGCAAATTCTATATCAACAATATCATGCCATTTTGCATCTTGCTCTTGTGTCTTGTCGGAGTTGCACAGCACCTCCAGTTCACCTTCAAACCGGCTCAATAAAAAGTCTCTAAACTCATTATTTTTCTCGCAATATGCCCTAACGTGCCAGCGTAACGGGGTGCAAACAATTGAATGTGGGACAATCACCCTTCCCTCTGACTCCGGCTGACTCATGGAGCGATATCCAATATCTAAACGAGACTGGCTTTTTGCAGCGAGCAAAATTTTTCGCACATGCTCAGGGTTCACGTGTCGAGTTGGAATTGGCAATGAACATGCCGTTCCCCCTGTAAACTCCATTGGAGAAAAAATATTGCTGTTAGATTCTTGGCTTGCCAGTAAGTTAAGGAACTCTTGAGCTTCTCCAGTGATGAAATGCGGCTTAAAGGAACCTGAAGGGACATATCCCTTTAGACTCTTATCGTATTCAAGATTCGTTTGCGAGATATGTTGAATGTAGAAGTTTATATCCTTCGACGCTTGCTGACGACCAATACCAAAGCTTTCACATAGGTGGTTAGTCGTTAGCCTTCCCTCCCAGTATGCGATAAGTTCGATAAGCCTGAATCTCTGGTGTTGGTCCCACTTCACGGTAATGCCCTCTTTAACGCATAAGATGTGTCGCTTTTTACAACATATCATTTCACAAGGCCGTAATTTACCATAATTACGTACTGAAACACTGGTTTAATTGAGGGTTCATTTTTGACTGAAACTGAAGCATTTGTAAATCGCGCGCAGGGGGCACTTGTTGGACTTGCTCTAGGTGATGCATTAGGCACAACGCTAGAATTTATTCCCAAACATGCTGTAAAACCGATCTCTGATATCTGTGGTGGCGGCCCATTCGACCTAGAAGCGGGTCAATGGACAGACGATACCTCAATGGCTCTATGCCTAGCCGACTCTCTCCTTGAATGTGGTAAACACGATGCAAAAGATCAGGTAGAGCGCTATCTCGATTGGCGTACAAATGGCTACAACGCGGTAAATGGTCACTGTTTTGATATTGGCTTTACCGTTTCTTCAGCACTAAGTGCTTACCTGAGAACGGGTTATCCAGAGCCAGGCGGCACGGAATCAAACTCTGCCGGAAACGGTAGCATCATGCGTCTTGCTCCGGTTGCGATTTTTTATGCTCAGTCGAAAGGCTACACCGAACATGATGTCCTGCACTACAGCGCACAAAGCTCGTTAACTACCCACAGAGAACCTCGGTGTGTTGAAGCCTGCAAAATGCTTGGCCACCTGCTCAGCCAAGCCATGCTTGGCTCTCAAACCAAAACATCGTTAATTGAAAATCTAGTAGAAGCATCTATGCAGACTAATCCAAGCGAAGCCACACAAACTCTGCTTAATGCCATAAGCATGGCTGCAGACCCTGATACAAGTCGCGATGATATTTTCGGACGAGGTTACGTTGTTGACTCACTTCAAGCGGCAATATGGTGCTTTCTACAGTCAGATAGTTTCGAACAAGGCGCACTATTGGCAGCAAACTTAGGCGATGATGCGGATACGACCAGTGCTGTTTATGGACAGATCGCAGGGGCCTATTATGGATATGATAGTTTGCCAAAAAAATGGCTTTCTAAATTAGCTTGGCAGGAAAAGATCCGTGACAAGGCAACGGAGCTCGCGTTATACAAACAAAACCCAGTTAAACAAAACAGCCGCTTTTACTTCAAACTAAAAAAACCAGAACAGGTTCTTGGATTGGAGCATCTAGAACTCTCAGAAGCTAAGCAAAAGAGTCTGACTTCAGAGTGCCCTACACTGGACATCGCCAAGCTGCAAAGCCGTGCATCACTATTAGAGCACATTCAAACCTTCTTTCGATATTCATTTGATATGCCTGAACTTGTTATCAATGAATCGATGCACCTCTACGATGAACTTGAAAAGCTTTACTACGCCAAAATTGATGGTGTTGCTGTCTCTGATGTTAGCTACGGTAAAATATTTTGCAATCGAGAGGGGAATGGCGGTGTTTCAGATCGTGGGCTTGCCCTCTACTTCACTATATGTGAAGACCTGCCCGATACGTTAGGTATTGATGGCTCTAATTCCCCATTTGAGGGATACGATTTCACCCTAGATAACTTTGAAATGGAATGGCAAACCATCGGCGACTTTATTAATGACTGCTTACGCATCACTGAGATGATTCAAAAGAAGTTGTAATACCTCTATATATTCCCAGTATTTTTACAGTATCCATTATTCTGCTGGCTAATTTATGAAGAAAATACTGGATATTTTTATTGCGTACGATAAAATCAACCAAAACCCAGAACGATATACCATATATGAACCAAATCTCTCAAGCTCTTGATCAGCCACATCGCAACAAGCCTTCAAGTATTTCAAAACAGGCCTATTCCATCCTAATTATTTCACTCGTAGTTTTAGCTTGTTCGACAGTATTTGATCGCGCGGCTCATGATGCAGTAAACGAATCTCTCAGCTCGGCACTCATTACTTTCGGCAGTGCATCTCTACTGGATTCCGTCGTGTCAATGTTCAAGAGCTTTGAAGTTTCTGTAGGTGTTGCATCATTTGATTTAGGCCAAATGCTTAACTCGATCAGTGACATGCTGGATCTTTTCAAACACACCATGGCCCTCGCTCTAGCTTCACTAAGCCTCCAAAAGTTTTTACTTATCACTATGTCGAGTAAGCTGTTCAATGCGCTTATATTTCTCTCTGGTGTTGGACTATTAGCGACGATTTGGACGGGTAAGCTGGCTTCTTTTAAAGTGAAAGCAACAAAGATCTTCAAAACATTGCTGATTGTTCGATTCGCTGTGATTGCATCAGTTTCTCTATCTCTTGCCGCTGATCACCTTTTCATCAACGAATCTGTCAAAGAAAATGAAGCACAAGCGACCGAACTTTCTCAATCAATCTCAAAGAAAGTAGAGAGCATCGCTTCGCTACAAACTAATGTGGAACGAGAAGACAAAGGTTTCATTGACGGTATGTCCGATAAGTGGGACTCAATGAAAGCGAGTGTCATGACTCCGAAGGACATCATCGTAAACATTATGGAATCGATTGATAATGCAATGATCAAGTTTATCAACCTGATGATGTTGTTTGTCTTGAAAACCATCATCCTTCCAATTTTGTTCTTGCTTGCATTTAAAAAGTTCGTTGTAGAGGCGTTCTAATATGAGTCGTTCAGATCCATTAGGCTCACTGATTTCTTATGGTTTAGCTGCGATACTGATTTTCGTTGTACTTCCGTTGGTATTGGGTATCGCGGGCGTTGTTTACGTCGTAAATACCGTAACATTAGAGCTACTACCTAAAGCTGAGATTACCCGTGATCAAAAAGGCATGTTTGTTGTTAATAGTTCTAACTATGACCAATGGCATACTTACGCTACGGTAGGTACCTCATCGAATATGGTTGCGCGTTTAGATGGTAACTTCGTTCTTAGAGCTTTTCCTGAAGTCAAAGAGACCTGTCATAACATTAAAAACTGCCAAAATTACGAATCAAAATTTGTCACGCTAGATTACAGTGATGCGGATACCTACCTAATTAAACACTCTGAGGATGCGGTATTCTCTGAAGCGATAAGTGGACTGAAGCGTAAAGTAGAAAAACACAATGGCGATCTCGCTGGGAACTATGGGTTAGCATTGAGCTTCAGTGACGAAGACAATTTGGCAGCAGTGGAACATCGCCTTACCCTTTTAGAGAAAGTTACGCCTGTTTCTGTCGATGAAACGAAGCCTCAGCGAAACAAAGTGACCCATAACAACACACTGACGTTCGCAAAAAGAAACTGCCGCAACAATGCGTCTGGATGCCAAGTAAACGCGAAGCTTGATTACAGCAACGCCGTGTTTGGCGGCCCAACGTTCTCTCTGTCGAGGTAATAATGTTATTCCTATTTAACTTTTCAGCATGGGCATTTTTCGGCTTTCTTTTCTATACGCAAGTCGATGGTTTTAGCCAAGTAGAACGCCTACCAAGTGGTGCCCTAGAGTGGACGAATTTATCTCTGACATTCTTGCTGTTCAGCATCCCAGTTATACGTTTCGTACTAAGAAGGCTTTCAGAATGGGACTAAGGTTTAGAAAAAGATTAAAAGTCGCACCTGGGATTACCTTTAATCTAAGTTGGTCAGAGAAAAAGGGCATTACCACCAGCTCAACTCTTGGTGCACCAGGGGCTAATGTTAATGTCGGTACTCGAAAAGATGGCTCGCTTGGAGTTAAGCGTGGTACCTTGGGAATTCCAGGTAGCGGGTTGTCATATCATGAAAATCTAGATGACTCAGTGTCAAAAAGAAGCTCATCTCAAAACAATGATAGCTCGGATGTTTCAGAGAATGAAGCCAATATCCTACCCGCCAACGAAAAAGTTGAATTAGAAAGCTGCGATTATTCACAGGAAAACCAAACAGAACATAATTATGATATGACAATCCTAGATTGTTTCGCCTATAGCAAAACAATCAATTGGGCACTCAACCTCATCATCTTAGGTAGTCTGTTATACCTTAATAGCTAGCAGGCTTGTATAAAGTTTGACTCTACCAGAGTCAATCTTATGATTTAAATACAAAAAAACGCCCCTTTCGGAGCGTTTTTATTTTGCAGCTAAAGCTTATTCCCAATCTAGGATTACTTTACCAGACATACCAGAGCG
>CEVA01192584.1_pt1 | contig 12183 bp, 11 predicted proteins | sample 361521 | NCBI WGS metagenome assembly CEVA01 (sample SAMEA2622823, study PRJEB7988) | marine metagenome | isolation source: saline water (ENVO:00002010), including | reverse complement strand
TGCGAATATAGAAAGGCTGAGTCGGAGTTTTGATGTCCTTTCTGTACTGCTCGAAACTCTGGACACCAGGGTTCGATCTTCAAAGTCCTAGGTGCCGACATCTCCGCGGGTGTAGTGGCCACGAAGTCTTAGGTTTGCGTCACGTAATGCTAGATCCACATCGATGCCGTTGGCATCGGCCTTAGATACGATCCAGACCAGTGCGTTTCCCAGGGCAGATGGGTCAGTGGGGTGGTTTAGGGCCTCTAACATTTCCTGACTGGATTGGCTGTGGGTTATTGCCGTTCCCGATTTTCGGAGCTCGTGTACGGCAGCACAGGCAAAGGCAAGGCTGGGTAGGGTTTCCGGTACGCCTCCAATAGGGTCATCGTCGGGCAAGCTTTTTTCCGAGGCCTTAATGCGATCCCACTGGCCCATCACGTCGTCCACAGTTTCTACGTGGGCTTTGCCGAAAACGTGGGGATGTCGTCTGATCATTTTCGAGGTTATGGTTTCGATAACGTCTCCCCATGTGAAGCCGCCCCGTTGACGTCCAATTTCAGCATGCAGCACGACCTGCAGAAGGACGTCGCCAAATTCTTCAGTCATCTTGCTGTCGTCACCGCTTTCAATAGCAGCGAGCGCTTCATGAGACTCTTCTACGAGGTGCGGTCGAAGAGATTCGTGGGTTTGCTCCAAATCCCATGGGCATCCATCTGGTGCCCGTAATCTTCGTATGACTTCACGAAGTCGCTCGGTTGAGCGCAAGGCTGATTGGGGGCTGGGGGTAGCTCGAATCGAAAGGGGAAACTCTAGGGTGCGGCTGGGATCGTAGTCGAGCCACGTTTCCGAGTTCCACGAGCGCACCTGGAAAACAACAGGTTCTCCATATTCTGTTGCGATTAACTGGTGCCAATCTGTCAGCGAGGAACTCTCTGCTATCCCACGAACCACCGTCGTTAGGTAGGAATGAGGCGTCCACGTTTCGGAAGCTGGCCCTACGAGTGTAGGGCCGGACATTTGAAAGGAAGACTCAGTGCCAACACTAAGGGTGATGTTACTTGCATCACAAAGGTCAAAAAGTACTGCTACTCCTGGGTCGTCATCTCGGCCGTGCCCTGGTGCGAGATAATGAAGCTGGGAGCTTCGGATGCTTTGAAGTGAGCTTCGCCAAGTTTCGGTGTGGGGAGGTCCTGGGAGCAGTAACGCTTCCGTAAAGTTGCTGAGGAAGTTCCCTTGCACCCATGTCGCAGCTTGGGAGTTTGGTGGAGCTTCGGCAAGCGCGGACTTTATGTGCGCTAGGCTTCCATCGCCAACAAAGCTCACATTAATGGACACTATAGGCACAGTTGTTGACTCCAGGCGGTAGGGTGACAACGCTGCGATATTCTATGTTTTGAAAAGAGCACTTCTCGTACGAGGAATTACGTATGTATCCAAATGAACTGCGTTACACACGTGAACACGAGTGGGTGCGAGTTGAGGGGCGCATTGCGACGGTCGGCATCACTCACTACGCACAAGAGGAATTGGGTGATGTGGTGTACGTAGAGCTTCCAGTCGCTGGCGAAGCTTTAGCAGCGGGAGCCGAATTCGGAACGGTCGAGTCTGTCAAGGCAGTGTCTCCTTTGTTTGCACCGATTAGTGGCGAGGTCGTGGAGGTTAACGACGCGCTGGTTGCTGGGCCTGAAAATATTAATGATGGTCCATATGAGGCTGGATGGATGATTAAAGTTTCAGTGGTTGATGAAAACGAACTTGATGAGCTCATGGCTGCCGAGGCCTACGAACAGTTTGTTGATGACTTACACGCCTAACACCGAAGCTGATCGGTCTGTGATGCTCCGGGCCATTGGTGCCTCTGGAATTGACGAACTGTTTATCGATATTCCTGATCGATGGCGTAACCCGTTTATTGATCTTCCAGATCCATTACCTGAAGTTGATGTTGTGCGCCATCTGGCTGAAATTGCCGGTGCAAATCAAACCTTGCAGGATGCCCCTAGTTTTCTTGGCGCAGGTTTTTATCGGCACTTTGTTCCGGCGTTAGTAGACCAGCAGTTATTGCGATCGGAATGGTATACGGCCTACACCCCGTATCAACCAGAAATGGCCCAGGGCACTTTGCAAGCGATGTACGAATTCCAGTCGCTTGTGTGTGCTCTGACCGGCATGGAAGTGTCAAATGCGTCGTTATATGACGGGGCTTCTGCACTGGCGGAAGCCGTGTTGCTTTGTCGTACGGTTACGCGACGGTCAGGCGTCGTACTAGCTGACTCCGTGCATCCGGTATATCGGCAAGTTGTAGAGACCTATACGCGACCGCTCGACGTTAATCTAAATGTGCCCCAGTCTTTTTCCCGCTCAGGGACTGCATTGGTCCCGGATGTTCAGCCTGTTATTGACGCCATTGATGGTGACACAGCCTGTGTAGTTGTGCAGAGGCCGGACTTCCTTGGAATGATTGAAAGCGTTGATCCCGTTGTTGAGGCGGCCCGTGCGCATGGAGCAAGAGTGGTTGTTGTGGTCGGTGATCCTGTGTCTCTTGGATTGCTAACACCGCCGGGTGAACTTGGTGCCGATATTGTCGTCGGCGAGCTTCGCTCGTTGGCGGGCGCGCCAGCGTATGGCGGGCCTGGTGCAGGAATGTTTGCAACGACGGAGGAGCTGATCCGGCGTGTTCCTGGTCGGATCGCGGGCAGGACACTTGACTTGGATGGTCAACAGGGGTTTGTGCTGACCTTGCAAACCCGTGAGCAACATATTCGCCGGGAACGTGCGACCTCCAATATCACTACGAACGAAGCACTCGTGGCCCTAGGTGCGACTATGTCGGTTTCTGCCTTGGGGCCCAGGGGGTTACGTGAGGTGGCAAGTCAATGTGTGAGCGCTGCTCATCGAACAGCTGAGGCGTTGTCTAATGTGGGTGCAGAGATTGGGAGTGCTGGCGCCTTTTTTAATGAATTTGTTGTGCATGCTCCTCCAAATGCCCATGACAACTTGGAGCATCTTCGGGTGCAAGCGGGTGTTCTGGCAGGGGTTGATCTAGGCCAATTTTTTCCACACCTAAAGGACATGGTTCTAATGGCCGCCACTGAGTTGACCACGGCGGAAGAGGTGCGTGGCTTGGCGGACGCGTGGAGGCGGCACTTTAATGGATAGCGAGCCTCTTATTTTTGAGCTTGGAAGCCCCGGCCGTGATGGGGTGCGTCCGCCTATTCCTCAATTCGATGGTTCTGATCTTGTGGACCTGCTGCCTGCAGAAGAGCTTCGAGAGGGCCTGCCTCTTCCAGAAGTTTCCGAAGTTGATGTGATGCGGCATTTTCTCCGTTTGTCCCATCGCAATCATAGTGTTGACACGGCTATGTACCCGTTGGGGTCTTGCACCATGAAGTACAACCCAAAGGTTAACGAGGTCACCGCACGTCTCCCAGGTCTTTCTGAGCTTCATCCGTATCAACCAGAGGCCACAGTTCAAGGGGCGTTACAGCTCATTGCTGAGCTTGAGTCGGATCTCGGTCAAATCACTGGGTTTACGGCAGTGTCAACCCAGCCATCGGCTGGCTCGCAGTGTGAGCTTGCCGGAATTCTCGGAATTCTTGCGTATCACCAATCTAGAGGGGAAGAGCGTACTCGGGTTCTCGTTCCTGACTCTGCGCATGGCACGAATCCAGCCACTGGAACGATGAGCGGTCTTGACGTGACGAACCTGCCTACTGACCAAGAGGGTGGGATTGATCTCGCTGAGCTGGATAGTCGGATGAGTTCTGATGTTGCGGCCATCATGCTTACTTTGCCAAGCACCTTGGGATTGTTTGAGCGACGAATCTTGGATGTTGTTGAGTGTGCTCATGCATCTGGGGCCCAAGTTTATTGCGATGGAGCCAACATGAACGCCATGTTGGGTCGTGTTCGTCCTGGGGACCTCGGGATTGATGTGATGCATCTTAATTTACATAAGACCTTTAGCACTCCTCATGGGGGTGGTGGGCCTGGTGCAGGGGCTCTCGCTGTGAAAGACCACCTGGAACCTTTTCTTCCGGGGCCGCGGGTCGTGCGAAACGGAGAGTCCTACGAGTTGGATGATGGATCGGATGTAAGCATTGGTCGACTTCATTCGCATCTTGGAAATTTTGGGAATCTGGTTCGGGCGTATACATACATTCGTTCCTTGGGTACAGATGGTCTTCAAGAGGCTGCTAATGATGCTGTGTTGAACGCGAACTATCTTCGTGCGCGCTTATCGAAGGATTACGACTTACCGTACGACCGCATATGTATGCATGAGGTTGTTTTCGCGGCTACACGGCAAAAGCGATTAGGGGTTCGTACGCTCGATATAGCCAAACGCCTCATCGATTATGGGATCCATCCTCCGACAACGTACTTCCCGACCATTGTTGATGAGGCCTTGATGATCGAACCCACAGAAACGGAATCCCTTGAGTCTCTTGATCGGTTTGTAGACGTAATGCAGCGTATTGCTCGTGAAGCCGAGAATGAACCACAAAAGCTCCACGACGCGCCGGTTGAAGCTCCGGTGCGACGTTTAGATGAGGTCACCGCTAATCGGAAACCAGATGTTCGCTTTGTTGTGGAAGAGGACGTGGTTTAGAGAGGTGTAAAGCTAGTGTCGGACCAATCGATGATCCGAAGGCGGAGCCATCCCTCGTCTCGATAGGCCAGCATTTTTCCTGATGGGCTTATCGACCAATCAAATGATTCCATGAGGATTCGGTGATCGAGCCCGGCCGTTAGTGAGAATGATGGCCCCTTCCATGGTAATGGCGCGTAAAAAAATTCAAAGCTTCCGGCGTCGTTTCTTTTGATGGGTAGGACGATAAGCGCCGATTCGTCTGGCAACCACCGAAGGCTCATTGGAGTGTTCAGTCGGGTTCGGTGTCCTGAATCTAGATCGATGAGGAAGTGTCCATTTGATCCCGTCCGATCAAGAATCGTGGTGAAACTTGCAAAGCGCCCACTTGGTGAAAGATCGAAGTTATGGACTCGAGTTCCAAGGGGCCATTCCTTTTGTGTCTTCCCTGACACATCCACAATTCGTACGACGGTGGGGTCGTGAAGGTTAGGTCTACCCACGATCGCTATTTCTTCGTCATGTGTCCACCCCGCTATATTCCCAATGATCGTATCTATCCTGTGACGATGGTCGCCCTTCAGGCCCATGATTAGGATGTCAACTGCACGCATTGCTGGATGCTCAGCACCGACTCGAACTTGCGTTGTAGCAACAAGGGTTTCTGATGGCTGAAAGTGAAAGTCTTCACTTACCCCATCCAGCGTCCAGTGTTCTCTTGCCGATCTATCGGTAATCCGAGCTGATTGGGAGGAGTTGTCTGGTTGGGTTATCAGGTTTCGGCTTGGTGAAAAGCGTCCCCACTCTAAGGCAACACGACGTTTTTCTCCGGTTTTCAGGTTTATGGCCCACGTGCCTGCTGTATCGGCTGTAGGCCGATCGAAAAACCATATTTCATGACCGGTGGGTGACCAGAGCCAGTCCCTGGTCATGCGGGATGGTTCTAGTAGGGAAGAGGTGACGGGGATCAACGGGCGCTTGAGGACCACGAAGTGTTGTAATTGTTGGTGATGGGATCCCAAAAGCGAATGTCGGGCTGCTCATAAATAGATTGCCAGCGAGTAGGTTCTTGGAGGTCCATTTGAAAATGGGCTTCGGTAAGGCCAAGTGTTGCTGCTGGCCAGTCCGCTTTGATCCAGTGAATCGGATTTGTCGCTTTGTTTAATCGGTCGGTTCGAATCTCTAAATGTAGATGCGGTGACCCGTCACAATGATGGGTGGCAGAGTCACCGCTTATGCCAACCTGGGCACCGCGTTGCACCGTGTCGCCCACTTGAAGGCGAGAGCGTTCTCGCAGGTGGCCGTACAGGGAGTACAGCCCATTGTCGTGTTCAAGGATGAGGTGGTGTGGCCACGCGCGACGAACGCCATCGATCTCGACAACCCGGCCGTCGCCGATGGCTAGGATTGGGGTGTTGCAGGGGGCGCTCAGGTCAATGCCAAAGTGGAGGCCCTGCCCGGATTCGTAAAACTCGTCCCGCATCCGGTAGGCAAATGCTGTGTTGCCATACCACTGGGTCAGAAACCATGTTTCAGCTGATGGGGCTTCGGCGAAGGGTAGGCTAAAGGGTGGTGATTGGGGTGGTGATATAGCTGCTTGCGGAATGTATCCTGCGGTTCCAACAGCGATGGCAGCAGACATGAACTTCCGGCGGCCAAGCACTAGACCGCTGCCTTTGCATGGATTGTCAATCATGGTGTGATTCTAGTTATTGTGGGTGTCCGTGCGACACTCTTCAATGTCGATTTGGTAAAGGCGTATCCATGGAAATAGTTGCTGTCGAACGAATTCCTGTTGATGCGGGTCATGTTGAGCGTTCGGGTCGACATATGCGTCGGCATATAGCGGACTGGTCGATATCGGAAATTTGCAAGGTCATTACAAAAGATGGCTTGATCGGCTGGGGTGAAACCATTCCACATTACACGTGGGGTCCGGTCACCGACGAGTCGGTTGAACGTGTCATTGGCAAAAATCCAAGTGATCTCCTGTGGGACGACTCTCTTGGGGCCGGTCTACAGCAAGCGATGTTTGATTTGGTCGGAAAGAAACTGGGTGTCCCGGCGTATCGGCTTGTTGGTCCGAAAGTGCGGGAGCGATGTCCTATCGCATGGTGGTGCTGGGATATGCCGGCAGAGGCGTGGGTGAGCGAAACACGGGCCGCGTTGGATGCTGGCTACACCAGTTTTAAATTGAAGGCGCGCCCATGGCATGACCTGTTTGCAGCCACGGAAGCTATTAGTCACGCCACCCCTGATCACTGTGCATTTGATCTTGATTTCAATTCCCTGCTCGTGACCACTGGGCGCGCCCAAGAAGTGCTGCCTCGCTTGGAGGCAATTCCCAAGGTGCATTTTTTCGAGACCCCAATCCCGCAAGAGGACGTACAAGGCAACAAGGCCCTTCGGTCAAAACTTCGTTTGCCGGTGGCTATGCATTTTGACAACCCGCCTTTTCTTACTGCCGTACAGGAAGGTGTATGTGATGGATGGGTTTTGAACCAGGGAGCCTTTAGGACCGTGCAGCAGGCGGGCCTCGCAGCGGAGGCCAATATGCCCTTCTGGTTGCAGCTCGTTGGGACTGGAATCACTACGGCGTTCACGCTTCACCTTGGGGCGTCTCTTTCGCATGCGCAGTGGCCGGCTATTACGTGCCTAAACACCTACGCTGACGATTTGCTCACACATCCGATCGAGGTGCAGCGTGGATATTCTCCGGTTCCGGAGCTCCCAGGGCTTGGTATAGAGGTGGATGAGGATGCGATCGAACGGTTGCGCCGCCCAACCACTGGGCCCCACAAGATGCCCCGGATGATCCACACCGTAACGTGGGCAGATGGCCTGCGTGTGTCTTACACGTCCCACGCGGCAATGGAGGCCGACTTCCTGGCCGGTAATCGACCAGGCTTTGAGCCCGGAGTCTCCTTGGTGACGGAGGACGATGATGGAAGCGAAGAATTCGATGTGCGATGGCAGAAAGTTGATGAAGCTGACATCTTGGTAAAACACGGGTCGGGTATGGCTAACGGCGAAGCAACACAATCAACTAAACATAACTAAAAGGCTTCGGCGGGTGCACACGATATAGTTCAGCGGTGATCACTGTAAACGTCCCTTAGGAAGGCCTGGTTGGAGTTCCTTAATCCAAGGCGCCGTGCTGACGAGCTCGAATCCTTAAGTGAGCGAATTCGAGATCGTCGAGACGCGCCTCTGGGCAAGGGCCGTATGTGGGAGGCCCCGTGGTATGGCCTCCTCCGGGACTATATGTGGGCGGTTTCATGCGGGAGGGTCACAAATGATCAGGTTGGTTGTTCTGCGTGCTTTGGGCCGCTCCCTGAGGACGAGCGTAATAGTCCGGAATGTCCTTACTGCTTATCGGAGCGGTCTGTCTGGCCGGTTGAACGAGGTGTGCCGCCAGAAGTGCTGGAGATGTATGTCGAGGCTGGGTCCTGGGGGCATCGGGCTAAGCGTGTTGCTGTAACCAGGAGCCTCTTCGGCGTCGTGGTGCTCGTAGGCTTCCTGTTGTTCATTGGAGTTTGGTGGCTGCTGGTGCTTCCTGTCCTCATCGGTGGAGCACTTCTTGCTGTGGCTCTTGGAGGCTCGGCACAGGGGTCGGCAAGCGCTCCCTACTTCACCCAAGCGTGGGGAGTCTATTGGCGAGATCGGGATCTCGAGGAGGGCGGGAGTAATTGGTGACGTCAAGGCACGGTGGTAGTAACCTGATTGATGAAGTAGAACTAATGTGTATTAGATCTACTATAATGGGAACCTGTCATTCCGTAGCGGCGGCTACTAAGTAGGGTTTTAGATGGTTGCGCATAGCGTCCACGGCGAAGAGGGCATCACGAAAACCATATTTACCGCATATATCCAATAACGGACATAGTTGGGGGTTGGTGATCCGTGGCGATCGGTGATATGGAAACCATGGATTGGGAACGGAGTTCATAAAAAAGTGGTTATTGATCAACACTTCTTAAATATTCATATATTTCCCGGGGTGAATGGTGTACGTTGATGTGCCTGGCAAAATAATGGTTATGTAAACCTAAACGATGAGTGTTACGATCGAAAGCGCAGTGGACGCCTTTTTGTTGGCGCTTCGAGCCAAATCTCAACGAACTCGTGGGACATATAAGACGGGTTTGAATAGGTTCGTTGCGTGGATTGGTGGCGATCGCATTGTCCAGAACCTTGAGCAGAATGTTTTGGAGCAGTTTTATCTGGATCTTATCGATTCCTTTGGTCGTGATCGTCAGTCCACCATAAATACTTACCTGGCTTCGGTGCGCGCCTTCCTAAGACACTGTATGCGTGAAGGGTATATCGATGGTGGGCTTCTTGAACGTGCGCTAGAGATGTTGCGTGCGGTTCGCGATAAGCCAGCGTATAGGACTCCACGAGTTGATGATGGCCTTGCATTGATAGTTGATTACGTGAAGAACGATCTTCCAAAGCTGGTTGCCGAGACGGATAATCCTGATTACCGACTGCGTGTACGCCGAGACAGAGCCCTCTTGTTAGTGCTGTTTTGCACGGGGATGCGACGAGACGAGGTCGCTCGGTTGAACAGAAATGATGTTGATGACGGTCGGGCAAACCAGGCTCTTATCACCGGTAAGGGGAACCGGGAACGGGTCGTGTTTTTCGACGACGACACACGTGAATCGATTCGCGCCTATGTCGATGCTAGAAGCGATGTGTATACGCCATTATTTATTCGGCATCGTGGTACCCCCAGGAATCCTGGGCGAAGTGGTGAAAAGCTCAGGCTTACTCCTCAGGCAATCTGGAAGCTTGTTAAAGGCCATGCCGGAACGGTTGGTGTTGCTGCTACGACGCACGATTTTAGACATCTAAAGGCGACCACCCTACTCAACCGAGGTGCAAACCTATCTGAGGTTCAAGACATTTTGGGCCATGCTTCTCCGGACACTACGAAGCGAATCTATGCCCACTATGAAACGGGGAAGCTTCGTGAAGTGTTCGACCGGTACAGCCAATCGGTCGAGGACGCGGCAAAGCGAGCGCGGCGTCAAGCAGCGTCGACCTCACAGGCTTGACCATGGCCACAACCACAACAGAGCAGGTTGGGGCTGAGAATCAAGTGCACCCGAGACTGGCAGCGGTGGAGGAGGCTTCAGATGCCACGTGGCAATGCAGAACCTGCCAGACAGTAAACATGGCTGGTTGGCAGGTGTGTCGTGCGTGCTCCTCCGGTCGTCCCTTGCGGGGCGATTGGCTGCGATCAGGACCTTTTAAGCGTCTACTGCTGTTCCTTGGTTCAGTGGGAGTGTCCTTCGTTGGTCTTGTAACAATGAACGCATGGGCAGTTATGGTGGGTGGTGGTGTTTGGCTCGTCCCCGCAGCGATGCTTTGGTTGTTGACCGTCGCACTTGGTTTAATCGTCGCCTGGCAGCGAGCGCGATAACGACGAGGGGCTTTGCTCGGTGTGTCTATTTCTGGGTCTCAGATGCGGTACGGTCCAAATCTTTCGACCAGCGATGAAGGGATATTTCCTCTAAGTCGTATGCCGGTAGGCCCAAATGATTCAGAGGCAACGTGGCCTCGATCGTGAAATAAGGCCGCCAGATTTCCGGCGCTGTACGGGAGCTCGACTTCGATATCAAGGGATCGGGCTCGCTCGATCTCAGCTAAGCGATTCAGAAGTTCGTTAAGACCTTCTCTTGTTATTGAGGAAGTGGCAACCGCGTTTGGAAATACGTGTAAATCTGGAGTAGCTGCAGCGTCACATTTGTTGAGGGCGGTGACCATGGGCCTGCGTCCTGCACCAATCTCCAAAAGGGTTTCTTCCACGACTGAGATTTGTCGGTTGTAATTCTGGTTTGCTAAATCTACGACGTGAATTACGACATCCGCAGCTAAGGCCTCCTCGAGCGTTCCTCTGAAAGCCCTGACGAGTCGCGTGGGTAGGCGTTGAATAAAGCCGACGGTGTCTGTCAATAACATTGATCCTCCACCTGGCAAGGCAACAGCACGGGTTATAGGGTCTAAGGTTGCAAACAGACGGTTTTCGACTCGAGCATTGGATCCAGTAAGGGCATTCAGAAGACTGCTCTTACCCGCATTGGTGTATCCGACCAGCGCTGCGGTCAACAAGCCGGTTTGTTCACGTCTGCTCCTCCTGCTCGCACGACGGGCTCGCACCTCTTCTATTCGTCGATCAAGGGTCGCTATGCGCTCACGATATAAGCGTCGGTCGGTCTCAATTTGTGTCTCACCAGGACCTCTAAATGGGCCGATGCCGCCGCGTTGTCTCGAAAATTGAACCCAGAGTTCGGATAGTCGGGGCAACAAGTACTCCAATTGCGCCCGTTCGACTTGCAATCGGCCTTCAGCCGTGTTGGCGCGGGAGGCAAAGATGTCAAGGATGATTGCTGTCCTATCTAGAACCTTTCCCTTAAAAGCTTTTTCGATGTTTCGCTGTTGGCGTGGGTGGAGCTCGGCATCAACAGCAAGGATTTCAGACTTAAGGCTACGAGCCTTTGCGATGGCCTCCCGAAGCTGACCGGAGCCTATAAGGGTTGCGGGCGTTGGCTTGCGGATACGAAGTAGAGTTTGGCCAACTACAGTAGCTCCTGCTGTCGAAACGAGACGGGCAAGTTCACCGAGTGATTCGATGCCGGGCCAATCGTCGGCCCCCTGGACACCATCGATACCGACAAGGAACGCGTTTTCTGGGCGGCCGTCTAGTAGGCGTCCGGTAACCTCAGTCTCTGACGGGCCAGAGTAGGCGCTACGATCAGAAGTTGATTTTCGCAATGCGATCTAATGCTTCGTCGAGTCGGTCATCTGGTGTCGTCAAGGATATTCGGAAGTAGCCTTCACCAGCAGACCCGAATCCAACTCCAGGAGTGACAATGACCCCAGCTTCTTCGATGAGACGTGTCGCGAATTCGACAGAGGGGATATTTCCTGGTGTTGGACTCCATAAGTAAAGGCTTGCCTTAGGGATCTCCGGGTTCATCCCCATGTTTGTCAACGCGGCAATGACTCGATCACGTCGAGCCTGAAGTTGGGAGTTTCGCGTGTCTATCCATGCCTGGTCGATATCCAATGCTGTGATCGCAGCGTGCTGCACCGCTTGAAATATTCCCGAATCAACATTTGTTTTGATTCGGCCAAGCGCTTCCACAACCTCTGCGTTTCCCACCATCCAGCCTACTCGCCATCCGGTCATGTTGTAGGTCTTGGACAGTGAGTGGAATTCAACGGCCACGTCTATGGATCCGGGAACTTCAAGGATGCTGCGACAGCGGTGGTTGTCGTATACAACCTCGGAATACGCTGCGTCCTGAGCCACTATCAGGCCATTCTTGCGGGCAAAATCAACGGCGGATTCAAAGAACTCAAATGGAGCAACCGCTGCAGTAGGATTTCCGGGGTAACACAGCCAAAGCAATTGAGATTTGGACAAAACGTCGGACGGAATGCTTTGAAGGTCAGGGATCCAGTTCGAGTCCGCGGACAATGGAATCGAGTAGGAGGTTCCTCCGGCGAGCATTGTGCCTATGGCGTAAACGGGGTAGCCAGGATCTGTCATTAACACCGTGTCCCCAGGGTTTACGAGAGCAAGGGGCAGGTGGGCA
>CEVA01051489.1_pt1 | contig 12187 bp, 8 predicted proteins | sample 361521 | NCBI WGS metagenome assembly CEVA01 (sample SAMEA2622823, study PRJEB7988) | marine metagenome | isolation source: saline water (ENVO:00002010), including | reverse complement strand
CGGCCTCGGCAAATGCTTCGGTGAAACCCGGACCCACGGCGGACATGGTGAAGCCGTGTTTTTCGAGCAATCTCATCAGCGGGATTCTTAGTTGTAGCCCGCCGCCACCGATGATCCACGCATGGGGCCGGTGTTTCCGGATGGAAGTCCCTGACGGCATGGCTGCCAACTCCTGACACGATCGCTGTTCCGGATCGAATCCCAGTTGATCTGTCCGGATCGGCGCGCGGGGGATCCTAGTGATGGCCGTTGGCACCGAGCAAGATCAAAACCCCGGCTCCGATCTCCGCACCTCCGGCACGTTGATCTTGTCGCGTTTCCGAGCCGGTCCGTATAATCCGCCGCCCTCGGTCCTCGGTGGTCCCGGCGGGTTGTGCGGAGGCGATCCTGCCGAATTGGCACGTCGATGGCGCACGCCGTCGTCACTTCCCGCGCTCCGGGCGGTTCCAACGTCAGCGGGAGGTAACGGACCCGGGATTCGAACGCATGGCCGTCGTGTATCAACCAGTCATCATCATCGGTGCCGCGCGATCCGGGACCAACATGTTGCGGGATGTGCTGACCAGCCTCCCGGGCGTGGGGACGTGGCCGTGTGACGAAATCAACTACATCTGGCGGCACCGCAACTCCCGCTGTCCGCTTGACGAATTCCAGCCTCACCAGGCCACCGAACCCGTTCGCCGGTTCATCAGGAGAGAATTTGACCGGGTTGCCCGTCGCGAAGGCGTCGATGTCGTGGTCGAGAAGACCTGTGCCAATTCCCTGCGGGTGGGTTTTGTCGACCAGGTCGTTCCTGACGCACGGTACTTGTTCCTGGGACGCGATGGCGTCGACGTGGTGGCCTCGGCAATAAAGTGTTGGACCAATCCGATCGACCTGGGCTACATCTTCCGCAAGGCTCGGTTTGTTCCCTGGCGAGATGTGCCGTACTACGGGGCCCGATACCTGGCGAATCGGCTTTATCATCTGGTCTCGGGGAAGAAACGCCTGGCCTCCTGGGGACCCCGTTTTGAGGGCATGCAGCAGGCACTGGCCGAACGGTCGTTGGCCGAGGTCTGTGCTCTGCAGTGGGCCCGGAGTGTCCAACTGGCCTCCGGGGCGTTGTCCGGTATCGCTGCGGACCGAGTGCTCAGCCTGCAGTACGAGCAGTTCGTGGAATCGCCGCAGGAACATGCCCGGCGGATCATCGATTTCCTCGAGATCGACGCGGACCCCACGGCGATCGCGTCGTCGGTCGCCAATGTCAGCCGGCGGAGCGTGGGGAAAGGACGTCGCCAACTGGACGACGAAACGATCGATTCGATCATGCCGATTCTCCAGTCCGCCAGCGGACTGCCGGAAGTCGAGTCGAGGAATCCGTCCCGGAAAGCCGCTGCTTAGAGCACCGATGGCCATGACGTTCATCCGACGATTCACCAAGGCACTGGCCGACTATTCGTTGGCACTCGTATTTGTGATCGCGTGTTTTCCGTTCTTCGTGGTCGCCACCCTGATCATCAAGTCGTTTTCGCGAGGACCGCTGCTCTACGTGCAGGACCGAATCGGTTTCAACGGTCTCCGGTTCCAGATTTTCAAGTTCCGCACGATGACCGTCGGTGCCGAAGAGACCGGTTCGGGTTCGGTGACCGTTCGCAGTGATCCGCGGATCTTTTTCGGAGCCGGGTTTCTGCGGCGGACCAAGATCGACGAACTGCCCCAGTTGTTCAACGTCCTCAACGGCACGATGTCACTGGTTGGTCCGAGGCCGACCGTTGATGAGGACTACCAGCGGATGAGTGACGAGCAACGCCGTCGTTTTCTGGTCAAACCCGGACTGACCGGCCTGGCGCAGGTGCGTGGCAACACGGCGCTGTCGTGGCCGGAGCGGATTGAACATGACTGCTGGTACGTCGATCACCAGAGCACATGGCTGGATTTCTCGATCCTGCTCAGAACCGTGCTGCTGCTCGTCACCGTCCAGGCCGATTCCCACCCGCCGTCCGGTGACGAGTGGGCCGGAGCCCGGGGAAATGACTCGCCGAGTGAACCGGTGCGACCGGCCGCCTGATCCCTCTTCAAACCGCTGTCCGATCACTACAGAAACCCAAACCGGAACCAGGCCCATCACGACATCCCCGCCGAGAATCGTCTGCGTCGGCTCCAATCTTGAAAGCCGTGTTGTGCTCGAGGGATTGATCGCCACCGGTGCGCAGGTCGTCGGCCTGGTGACCCTGCCGGATGGCAGTTCGGCGGTGTCCGACCACGTGGACCTGCACCCGCTGTGTGAGAGGCACGGGATCGAGACGATCGACACGACCGACATCAACAGCGGACCGACAATCGCGGCGATCGAGCGGCTGAAGCCGGACTACCTTTATACGCTGGGCTGGAGCCAGTTGTTCGGCGACGAGTTGTTGTCGGTGCCGGTCCGATACGTCGTAGGCAGCCACCCCTCCCCGTTGCCTGAAGGTCGAGGTCGCGCGCCGGTTCCATGGACAATCCTGCAGGGTTGTGACCGGTCGGCCGTTACGCTGTTTCGAATGGACATCGGTGTGGACTCCGGGCCGATCCTCTGCCAGAAGTGGTTTTCGGTTCCACCGAGCGGCTACGCCAGCGACATCTATGAAATGGTCGCCGAGAACCTTCGCGATGCCTTCTGTGAACTCCACGAGGCCCAGCGGTCCGGAACGGTGGTCCCCGAACGGGTCCAGCCGTCCGAGGGGTCCTCGTACCGAGCCAGGCGGACCTCCGCCGACGGTCACATCGACTTTCGCCAGTCGGCCGAAACCATTGAGAGGCTTGTTCGGGCTGTCTCGCACCCGTACCCCGGGGCTTACAGCTACTACGGGGGGACGAAGGTGGTCTTCTGGCGAGCGAGCCTGCAGGAGACCCCCAACCATGTCGGAACCCCGGGCCAGATCCTGCTGTCCAAAGACGGCCGGTTGCTTGTCCAGGCCGGTGATCGACCGTTGTGGCTGTTCGATGCGATGGTCGAGAGCGGCCCGGAATGCGAGACCCTGTTCCGGGTGGGGCACAAGTTCGGGTACGCCGTCGAGGACGAACTGCATCGGTTGCAGAACGAGTTGTCGCGTTTGCAGATGGAATGGGACACGTGGCGGCAGGCCAGGGAGGCCGCATGAACATGAAGAACGTTTTGGTGGTGGCCGCTCATCCGGATGACGAGGTGCTTGGAGTCGGCGGGACCATCCCGTTGATCAAGGAGCAGGGGGGCAACGTGTCGGTGGTCATCGTCACCGACGGCAGCAGTACCCAGTACGCCGACGACCCCGATATTCTGGCTCGCAAGCAACAGCACGCAGAAAAAGCCAACCAGATCCTGGGGACGGATGAACTCATCCAGTGGGACTTTCCGGACATGCGGCTTGATACGGTCGAGCACTGTCGGCTCAACCAGGCCTTCGAGTCCCTGATCCACCAGCGACGGTTCGACACGGTGTTTGTTCAGAACGGCGACGACATCAACATGGACCATCAGCTGATCTACAAGTCGGTCATGGTCGCCACGAGACCGCTTCCCGATCAGCCGGTCAACCAGGTCCTGAGCTACCAGGTCAACTCGTCGACCGAATGGGGAGGGAGGACCCAGAACACGATTTTCTGTCCGAACTACTTCGTCGACATCAGCCGGACGCTCGAAAAGAAGCTCGCGGCGATGGAGGTTTACGTGGACGAATTGCGCGAGTACCCCCATCCTCGCAGCATCCAGGCACTTCGCCAAAGAGCTATGGTCTACGGCAACGAGGTGGGATACGAATCGGCGGAACCATTCAAACTGTTGTTGTTTCGGGGTGCCCTGGGGCAGGCCGCGTAACCGGCCACCACGGGACCGACAAGTCGGAATCCAGTCATGCACGTACTGTTTGTCCACAAGAACTTCCCGGCACAGTTCGGCCACATCGGTCGGCACCTGGTCGATCACCACGACTTCCAGTGCAGCTTCGTCTGCGAGCTGGAACCAGGGAATTTCGACGGGATCGAACGGATCCAGTACAAGATCGACGGGGGAGCGACCCGGGACACGCACTATTGCAGCCGGACCTTCGAGAACGCGACGTGGCATGCTCACGCGGTCTACGAGACGATGAAGGCCCGGCCGGACATCAAGCCCGACCTGGTGGTTGGACACAGCGGGTTCGGTTCGACCCTGTTCCTGGCCGACCTCTACGACTGCCCGATCGTCAACTACTTCGAGTACTACTACCACTCGAAGGGATCGGACCTGGACTTTCGTCCCGAGTTTCCCACCCGCGAACTTGACCAACTCAGGTCACGCACCCGCAACGCGATGATCCATCTCGACCTGCAGACCTGCCGGGTCGCCTACGCGCCGACCAAGTGGCAGGCGGGGCTGTTGCCCACCGAGTACGAGCACAAGATCGAAGCGATCTTCGACGGGATTGACCGTGAGGTCTGGCGGCGGCGTCCGGACGTGCCCAGGAAGATCGGTGACCGGGAGATTTCTCCGGAGACGCGGATCGTGACGTACGTCTCACGTGGTTTCGAGTCGATGCGCGGTTTCGACATCTTCATGAAGGTGGCCAAGCGAATCTGCGATGCCCGGGATGATGTGCTGTTTGTTTGCGTGGGCAGTGACCGGGTCTGTTATGGAGGCGACCTGAACCGGATCGAGGAGGATTCGTACCGTGCGCACGTGCTCAATCAGGACGATTACGATCTCTCGAAGTTCCTGTTCACCGGCCGGGTCACGCCGTTGGAACTGGTCGACATCTTCTCGCTGTCGGATCTCCACATCTACCTGACCGTTCCGTTTGTGCTCAGCTGGTCGATGATGAATTCGCTCTCTTGTGGCTGCACCGTGCTGGCCAGCAATACCGAGCCGGTGCAGGAGATGATTCGTCACGGTGAAAACGGCCTGTTGGCCGATTTCTTCGACGTCGACGGATTCACCGAGCAGGCTCTGGAGGTGCTCGAAGATCCCGAGGCATTCCGGCACCTGGGCGAGGCCGGCGCGGCGATGATCGAACAGGACTATAGCCTGGAGGTTTGCCTGCCCCGGATGCTCGATCTCTACAAACGAGCCGGCGCCTCCGGATAGTCGGCTGCCGCACCCGGGTTCGCTAGACAACCGTATTGATCAGGTTGTCACCATCGTCGTCGTTGAAGATGTTGTCGCGATCTTCGAAATCGAACGGGTAGTTGTCCGGCAGGAAGTCGTCGTCGACCTGTCCACCGGCCGTCACTTCGCTGTCGCTGTAGTCGTCGTCGCCCTCGTTCCCGGCCAGCGTGTCGCTGCCACCGTTGCCGTTGAGGTAATCGTTGCCGCCGTCACCGAGGATCAGGTCGCGTCCCCCGCCACCCAGAAGATCGTCGTTGCCGTTGCCGCCACTGACGATGTCGGCACCCTGGCCGGCATTGATCTTGTCGTCGCCGTCCTCGCCGGCAATCGAGTCGTCGCCGAGTCCGCCGCTGATGGTATCGTCCCCGTCGTCGCCGTTGAGCACATCGTTGCCTTCGCCGCCGTCGATGGAGTCGTCGCCCTGGCCACCCAGAATGCTGTCGGCTCCGTCAAACCCGATCAACGTGTCGTTTTCGGCGCCGCCGTCCAACTGGTCGTCACCGGTTCCGCCGTTGAGCGAATCGCTGCCGTTGCCGGCATCGAGCCAATCGTCACCCTTGGAGCCGTTGAGCGTGTCGTTGCCGTTGGATCCTACCAGGGTGTCGTCGCCCGAGTTTCCGGTCAGTTCGTCGTCGCCGCCGTCGCCGTCGAGGTCATCGTCGCCGAGGCCGCCCCGGAGCGTGTCACTGCCTTCTCCCCCGTGAATCGTATCCTCGTCGGCCTCGCCCCAGAGGAAGTCTCCACCGTTGCCTCCGTCGAGAACGTCGTCACCGGAACCGGAGGAAATCGAGTCGTTGCCATCACCACCGGAGAGCAGGTCGTCGCCGGCACTGCCGATGATCGTGTCATCGCCGGTTCCGCCGTCGACGATCAGTTGGACCGACCCGATGTTGCCGTTGCTGGCGAGGATCGAATCTCGGCCGTGTTGTCCGTTGATGTTCAGCTCAATTCCGCCGACCGATCCCAGCGAGTTGATCTCGACCCGGTCGTTGCCCGACCCGGCATTGAGTTCGACGCGTTCGACCGTTCCGCTGTTGAGATCGACGTTGTCGCTGCCGTTGGTGATCCTCATGTTGCCGCTGGCCTGGCCAACGGTGAACACATCCTTGTTCGTGCGGCCGTTGAGTTGGACCGTGTCGTCGGCGTCGCCACCGTCCATCTGGTCGGAGCCCTCGCCCACTTTCCAGATCAGGGTGTCGTTGCCGCCACCGCCCTGGAGCGTGTCGATGCCGCCCTGCCCACGCAATTCGTCGGTATCCGCTCCGCCGTCGAGAAGGTCGCGGCCACCACCGCCCCGGAGCGAGTCGTCGCCGACACCGCCACGGATGGTGTCGTTGCCGCCACCGCCGTTGAGGAAGTCGTCACCTGTGGCGATCGAAAGCGGATTGGCGTCGTCACCCGAGATGACATCGTCGCCGGCACCACCGTGAATCGTGTCGTCGCCGTAGGATCCCTCAAGTACGTCGTCACCGTCCTGTCCCCGCAGGCTGTCGTCCTGTCGGCCGCCGAGCAAGGTGTCTCGTCCACTGCCGCCGAAGAGGGTATCGTTGGCGTCACCACCGTCGAGCAGGTCGTTGCCCGAGGAGCCGGTGATCGTGTCGGGGCCGTCGTCACCGGAAACCACGTCGTTGCCGGCACCGCCACTGAGATAGTCGCCGTCGGCGCCTCCGCTGATGTGGTCCTTGCCACCGTTGCCGATCACGATGTCGGCCGAGTTGCCTCCGTCGATCGTGTCGTGCCCGCCGCCGCCGTAGATCAAGTCGGAACCACTGTCGCCGTGCAGCACGTCGTTGCCGGCCTTGCCGTTGATCGTGTCCTGGCCGGCTCCGCCGTAAATCGTGTCGTTCCCGTGGTTGCCCACGATCGAGTCGTCGCCGACGTCGGTCGTGCCAATCGCGTCACCGTAGATCGTGTCGTTGCCGTGACTGCCGTCGATCGTGTCGTTGCCGTCACCACCTTCGATCAGGTCATTCCCGTGACCGCCGTTGATGCTGTCGGCTCCGTCACCATTGCGGACCACGTCGTCGCCGTCACCGCCAGAGATGCTGTCGTCGCCGTCTCCCCCGTCGATTGTGTCGTGTCCGTGGTCACCGAGGACCGTGTTGGCTCCACTGCCGGCAGTGATCACGTCGTTGCCATGGCCCCCGTCGAGCACATCGTCGGCGTCGGCGCTGCCGATGATCGTGTCATGGCCGTTGCCTCCGTCGACGTTGATCGTCAACGCGGGGTTGTTGTAGACCGTCGTCGAGACGCCCGAAAGATCGATGGTGTTGCTGCCGTCACCACCGTTGACGTTGATGCCCTCGACGGACGAAGCCGCCAACGTTCCCAGGCTGGTCACCGGCACACCGTTGGCTTCCACCCGGACGTTGCCGAATCCATCGGCACCGACCTCGATCGAATCCGGGCCGTTGTCATCGGTCGCACTGATCTGCAGTACGCCGTTGGAGAACAAGGCACTGACAGAGAGCAGTGTCCGGTCCTCAAGCCGTTCGAGTTCCCCTCCGGCAGATTGCCGCGACCGACGCCGCGGGCGACCCACCATGGTTCGGGAAATGCGTTGACGAAGTGAATCGAGCCACGAGTTGAAGATCATGCTTCCCATCCCTGGGCCTAAACATCTCTATAGACCGCATCACCCGGATATCCGGAGCGATCGGACTAATCTGCTTATCGACTCGATACACGACGTTTCTCGTGACAATTCCTATCTGCGGCAAGAAGAACCCAAATTACCCAGATTCCGCGCCACGGCGCGCATCGTGCTGTCGCGAGATGAAGAGTTGGAAGACTGGGGAAGATGGGTCGATCGGGTCAGGTCTGGTCGATCCAGTTCTCGACCAATTTGAACTGTTCATCGATTTCCCCGCTCGCACCGACAAGCACATCGGTTCCTTCGTTGCCGGCGATTGTGTCGGCCGAGCCGCCCTGTCCGTTGATGTAGTCGTCTCCATCGCCGCCGATGGCGACATCGTTCCCACCGCCTCCGAAGAGGGAATCCCGGCCGTCTCCGCCGACAATCAGGTCGTTGCCGCCGCCGCCATTGGCCCGATCGTGACCATCTCCGGCCGAAATCCGGTCCTGCCCGTTGTTGCCCCGGATCGTGTCGTGTCCATCGCCGCCGTACAGCAGGTCATTGCCGTTGGCACCGCCGATCCGGTCGTGGCCGTGCCCTCCGATGATGGTGTCGTCGCCCGAATTGCCGGCGAGGGTGTCGTTGTCGGTGCCGCCCTCGAGACGGTCGTTCCCCGATCCGCCGTAGAGCCGATCCTGACCGCTCTGTCCGTTCAGCAGGTCATCTCCACCGGCTCCATTGAGCCGATCGTCACCGGTGCCGGCCATCAGCGAGTCGTTTCCGGCCCCGCCCATCAGTGTGTCATTGCCAGGTCCACCGATCAGGTTGTCGTTGTCGGCTCCTCCCTGGAGATGGTCGTTTCCCTGTTGTCCATCGAGCCGGTCGGCTCCGCCGCCGCCATCGAGTCGATCATTGCCGTCACCGCCCCGCAGCACGTCGTTTCCGTCTCCGGCGGTGAGCGTGTCGTCTCCGGAACCGCCATCGAGTATTTCGGCCCCGCTGCTGCCGGTGATCCGGTCATTGCCGTCACCGCCGCTGAGTGACATGGCGGCGGCGTGGATACCGGCTGTGGACGCATCGATCGTATCTCCGGCGGCCTCACCCTTGAGGTTGATCTCGGCCACCGGGGCCGTTTCCAGTCCCACCGCCGTCAGGGTGTCTCGCCCGGGTCCGCCCCGCACGTCGAGTCTTTCGGTCGATCCCGCCAGCGTGACGGTGTGCGGAGCCTCGAGGACCTGAAGCCGGCCGTCGGCGTCGGCGGTGACGGTGAAGAGATTGTTCTGGCTGTTCCCGTAGATCTCGGCCCGGTCGTACCCGTTGTCTCCGGCGAGCCAGTCGTTGCCTCCGCCCAGATTCCACCACAGCCGGTCCTCTCCGGCGCCTCCCAGGACGGTGTCGTGGCCGTTTTGCCCCTTGAGAGTGTCGTTCCCGGATCCTCCGTCGAGCCGATCGTTGCCGCTGCCGCCGTAGAGCTTGTCGTTGCCGTCTCCGGCGGCGAGTTCGTCGTCGGAACCCCCGCCGTTGAGCGTATCATTTCCAGTTCCGCTGGAGAGCGTGTCGGTGCCGCTTCCGCCGTAGAGCCGGTCGTCTCCGTCGTCGTCGACCAGGTGGTCGTTACCGGCCTGCCCGTTGAGCGTGTCGTCACCGTCGTTTCCGTCGATGCGGTCGTTGCCGGCTCCACCGAGCACCCTGTCCGCGTCGTCGCCTCCGGCCAGAGTGTCGTTGCCGGATCCTCCGCTGAGCGTATCGCGGCCGGACTGTCCGTCGACGACGTCGTTGCCGCCACCCGCGTTGAGTGAATCGTTTCCGCCGGCTCCCAAGAGCGTGTCGTTTCCGTCGTGGCCCTTGATCACATCGTTTCCGGTGTGACCCTCGAGACGGTCGTGGCCACCGCCGCCCAGGATCGCGTCGTTGCCCGATTCGCCGGCCAGTTGGTCGTTGCCTGAACCTCCATTGAGCGTATCGTCGGCCGGTCCGCCGATCAGGGTGTCGTGTCCGTTGCCCCCGGCGAGGTTATCGGCACCACTGTCGGCGGTGCCGACCGAATCCCCGTAGATCAGGTCAGATCCGTCACCGCCCAGGACGGTGTCGGCTCCGTGACCGCCGTGGATCGTGTCGTCTCCGTCACCACCCTCTATCGAGTCGTTGCCCAGGCGACCACGGATCAGGTCATCCCCGTCGTCCCCGTCGATCCGATCGCCCCCGGAATGGCCGTCGATTGTATCCCTGCCGTGTCCACCGACCAGCCGGTTCCGCCCGCTGCCGCCGTCGATCCGGTCGTTGCCGTTTCCTCCCTTGAGCGTGTCGTCGAGGTTGGCCGAGGCGATCAGCGTGTCGTGGCCATCTCGGCCGTCCGCGGTGATCTCGACACCACCGCCGAAGTTGAAGACCTGGGCGGTGACGGCCGAGAGGTCGATGTGGTTGTCGCCGGGGCCGCCCTTGATGGTGATCGTGCGAATCGACCCGGCATCGACGGAGCCGATGCTGGTGACCGGTACCGGTGCCTGGCCCGGCTCGGCAGCCAGCACCTGGGCCCGGCCCGGCTGCGTGGGATTCTCGCGGACGATGATCGTGTCATCGTCGTGTGAGGTGATTGACAGGTCGCCGGTGGCGTCCAGGAACAGGGCACTGACCGACAGCAGGGTTCGGTCTTCGAGCCGCTCGCTGCCACGCCACGGCCGTGGGCGTCTGCGGTTGTTCGTCATGGTGCGTCCGATCGGGGTGGGGCCCGCGGACTCCATCATGAAAACGACGGGGAAGCAAAGTCCATGGGAAAACGCCGCCGGTGGCAATTCCCAATACTGGCGACCACCCAGGCAGTCAGCGACGCCGTTTTCGACCTGCAGATGACCGTTTCGGCACGTGGCCGTGTTCGGCTAGGAGAACAGCTCGAACACGGGGTCGGCATTGTGGACCAGTTCGACAGGTCGTCCCTGGCGATCGTTGATCCGCATGTGCGGGTCGATTCCCAGCGCGTGGAAGATCGTCGCGGACATCTGTTCGGGGCTGACCGGTTTGTCGATCGGGAAACCCGCCTGCTTGTCGGAGGTGCCGTAGGTGACACCACCCCGGATTCCCGCTCCGGCCATCAGAGCCGGGAAGCAGTAGGTCCAGTGGCTGCGTCCCCAGTTGCCGTACTTCTTGGGGGTTCGCCCCATCTCTCCGCAGACAACCACCAGGGTTTCGTCGAGCAATCCGCGGTCGTCCAGGTCGGTCAACAGGGCGGAATAGGCCTGGTCGAAGCCGGGGATCAGGTGATTCTTGAGATCGTTGCTGGAACGGTGAGAATCCCAGCTGTATCCGTCGGGAGTATCCCATGCCACGGTCACGAATCGGGAGCCCGCCTCGAGCAGGCGACGTCCCATCAACACCGACTGGCCAAAGAGATGCCGGCCATAACGGTCTCTCAGCGAGGCCGATTCACGGCGAATGTCGAGTGCCGCCTGCATCTTCGGTGAGGTGGCCAGCGCGATGGCCCGTCCTCGAACACTGTCGTACTGACCGACCACCCCCGTGTCATCGAGTGTCCGTCGCTGGGACTCGAACTGTTCGAGCAGCGACCGACGTCGGTCGAGGCGGTCGATCCGGACCTCCTCGTGAGACAGGATCCCGCGGATGCGAAAGTCGAGTTCCTTGTCGTCGCAGTCTCGGAAATACGGATTGTCCGTCTTGCCCCGTTTGCGGATGTCAGTGGCCAGGGCGTTGTAGGCACTGCCCAGCCATCCTGCGTACTGTCCGGGGCGGTTGATGCCCTGCAGGGCTCCCAGCCGGTTGGGGACGTAGGTGTAGTCGGGCATCGTCGCCCGGCGGTCCGGGTCGTGGTTCAGCGACAGGTAATTGACGACCGAGCCCATCGAGGGCCATTCCTTCGGGCCGACGGGAGTTTCGCCCGGTTGAGGTCCGAAGCGGCTGGGATGTGGGTGGCCGGTCTGGATGTAGTGCACCGAGCCGTGGTCGTTGAACCGGTGGTTCATGGTGCGAATGACGGCGAACTTGTCTGACAACTGGGCTGTCCGCGAGAGATGCTCGCAGATTCGCAAGCCCGGTGTCCGCGAGGCAATCGGCTGGAAGGGCCCGCGGATTTCCGACGGGGCCTCGGGCTTCATATCGAAAGTTTCCAGCTGGCTCGGTCCGCCGAAGAGCAACAGGAAGATTACCTGCTTGGCGCGGCCGTTCTGGAACGGCACGGCGGCCTCTTCAGCAGCCAAAACACGAGGCAGGCTGACGCCGAAAAGTCCCAGTCCGCCGGCCTGGATCAACTCACGGCGACTCCACCCCTGGCAGACTCGGCTAGGATGTCCCTGGATCGTCAGCATACGTCACTTCCACGGTTCCGGTGTTGTGTGCCCACAGTCTATGTCGGCGTTGTCGGCGGCTCAACTTCTCTTCGTCCGTCCAGACTACAGATCACTCTGCCGAAGGTGACGCCATCCAGTCGACCCAGATCGGGCTCGTCCACGCCATCTCCTGGTCCACCTGGACCACCCGCACCCAGTACGGGTTGATTCCCGGCTGCGGATCCTCGTCGCGAAACG
>CEVA01242993.1_pt1 | contig 12192 bp, 10 predicted proteins | sample 361521 | NCBI WGS metagenome assembly CEVA01 (sample SAMEA2622823, study PRJEB7988) | marine metagenome | isolation source: saline water (ENVO:00002010), including | reverse complement strand
CGAATCCAAGTGCTTGTTCTGCTGATATTCTTCGTCCTGTAAGTAATAAGTCCAATGCATGAGGTCTCCCAATTGTTCGTGGTACCGTTTGGCTGCCTCCGGCGAATGGGATCATTCCGAGTGGTACTTCGGGTAAGGCGAATATCGCGTCAGTCGTAGAAAAACGTATGTCGCAGCAAAGAGCCATCTCAATTCCTGAGCCAATAACATATCCGTGAAGAGCCGCTATAACTGGTATTGGTAACGCTCTTATTAATGCCCAGATGTCACGAGCATATCGGGCTTCCCTTGCAATCACCCGCGAGGGAGTTGTACCAAACTCAGTAAGGTCTGCGCCCGAGCAAAATCCTCTGTCGCCCTCGCCGCGGAATATGACTGTACGGATATTTGTGTCAATTGTAATTGCTTCAAGCGCCTCCCAAAGGTCATCACGCATTTGTACATTGAACGCGTTCACTTGCTCAGGCCTGTTAAGGCTGATAACGGCTATATTCTCAAGGGTTTCGAATTTTATTGTGTCGAACAAATTACCTCTTATCCTTGTATGCTCCAAAAGGCAAGCGCCAACCAACGATACTGGAGTGACAACACATACGGACCAAGGCTCTATATTGGAGGTGCCGTGTCCTGTTGAGTTTTACTTGTTTCGGTATGAAGGCAAGCGCTTTTCAAGGAATGACTGAATCCCCTCCGTTCGGTCTTCTGTTGTTTGTAAGATCATGGTTAAGTCCGTTTCAAGCAAAATGCCTTGTTCTAGCGATAAGTCCAGACCCTTATGTACTGCTTCCTTGGCATATCGTGCCGCGATTGGTCCACCATTTGCAATTGACTTTGCGATCTCCATCGCGGATTCAAGCGCGGATTTGTTGGGCACTACTTTATTAACTAATCCCAGTTGATACGCTTCTTTCGTACCAATTGTGCGACCCGATAATAGAATCTCTAAACCCGCACTCGGCCCTATAATCCGGCTCAATCGCTGGGTTCCGCCATCCCATGGCAGGGAGCCTTTATGAATTTGGCTTAATCGAAAAGATGCTCCTTCTGCGGCAACCCTTAAATCTGCAGCTAGTATCATTTCTAGACCGTGATCGAAAGCTTCGCCCTCCACAGCGGCAATAACTGGGTTTGGAATTGAAGCAATTGAGTTTGCAACGCTATATCGTTCGATCAGTTTTAGTAATTCATGTCCCGAAAGATTGAGGCTTTCTGTTTCGAAATCCTTGCTAGTTCCTAGTGAGAAAGGTCCATTGGGTAAGCCTGATATTATTACTGCTCGAATGGTAGAATCGCCGATGTTGAGATCTTTAGAAATCTCTCGTAATAGTGTTGCAAGAGATTCCCCGATTCGATTTTCGGGTGGTTCATTAACTATTAGATGTCCAACTTGGCTGTTTTCGCCTAATTGTTCGTAGAAGGAATCGTCTGAGTGATTCATAATCGCTTCATCGTAGTCCTCGATTTCTCCACATGTCAAAGGTCCTCAAGTATATATGTCTGGTTCCATGTAAGGATTTATCACTCGCCTAGACCCGATTATAATAACTTTCGGTATGGATACAATAGAAGCGTATAAGGGAAGTTAGATATACACCTTGAATTCAAATAATATGGAAGCTTTGAGCCAATTATTGGATATCAATTCTGGGAGATTGCGAGATCCAAATACCCCATTCGGACACCTATTGAATCATCGCATAACAGTGTCCCAAAAGTAAGATTGAGGATTGTATTGCACTTGAGTAAAACAAATGCAGATGTCGTAATCATTGGTGGAGGGGTTATCGGATGCAGTATCGCGTATTTTTTAGCTAAGAACCATGGGATTCGCGCGATAATCTTAGAGCGTGATGCCGTAGCGAGCGCTGCTTCTGGCAGTGCGGCTGGCGAACTCGCGGCACTTGGCCGGCGCCAATATTCAGATGATTTCAGTAAGTTTATTCTCGCAGGTATTCAGATGCATGGAGATTTGTATGAAGAGATAGTACAAATTAGTGGGATTGATTATTTGCTTTCTGATATTGAGCAGGTGCGTCCAGCGTTTACTTCTGTTGAGGTGTCTGAGTTAAAAGAGCAGATGGTATGGCAAAATTCATTTTTGGGATTGGAGGCTGAATGGCTGAAAACCACTGATCTGCGTTCCGATTATCCCTGGATCAGTCATAACGTGCTGGGAGGGGTGGTCACTTTGGAAAAGCAACTCGAATCCTATGCGTTTTGTATCGCACTTTTGCAGGCTGGAGAAACACTTGGTGTTCGATTAAAGACTGCAAATGTTGTTGGAGTTGCCTCAGAAGGTAATGTAGTTACCGGAGTAAAGATTAGTGATGGCGGAATGGTTGGGACAAATTGCGTCGTTTTGGCAAATGGTCCATGGGCAAGTATCGGTGCCGAGTGGTTTGGTCATGCTATTCCGATGATTCCCCTTAAAGGACAAATTGTACATACGGCCACCGCATCAGATCTTGATCTTCCTAGATATAGTATCTTTCATAATTCGGCATATGTTTTACCCAAGCCTGGTGGAGATCTTCTTTTAGGAACAACCGATGAAGACGTTGGCTTCAACAATACTCCGACAGAAGATGCGAAGAATTTGATCATGGAAGCAGCCTTACGTTTAGCACCCAGTTTGCTAGACGCAGAAGTACGATATATAACAGCGTGTCTTCGGGCATATTCAAGCGATGGCCTGCCAATACTTGGGAAGATTCCCGGATGGGAGGGAAGTTATTTCGCGACCGGTCATGGTCATAAAGGAATCACTCTCGCGCTAATTACGGGAAATGCTATTGCTGATCATGTCGCGAATGGAGAATCACAAATTGATCTTAAGAATTTTGCCCTTACGCGATTTCAAAACCTGCAAGAAAATATCACCTGATCATTCCAGATATCAAGATTGTTTTGATTGACTGAGCAGCACTAGGTTTGTATAGTTGGATCGTGCATCGTCGAAACGCCTGATTTACACGGTTTTTTTGACAAAAACGCTAATGCTATGGAGAAGATTTATGACATCAGAGCCATATAAGAGAATTGACGTTAATGAAGCGAATGAAATGATTCAGCGCGGTGATATTCAACTTGTGGATGTGCGTGAGCAAGATGAGTATGATGCAGGGCGGATTGCTGGATGTGATCTGATTCCTGTGAACGACGTGTTGACACGCATCGAAGAAATCGCGTCAGATAAGGATATTGTGTTTTATTGTGCGGGCGGTGTTCGTAGCGCTTTAGCGTGTGAGATGGCCGCTGCAATGGGGCGGACGAGGTTGTTCAATGTTGAGGGCGGTATCGTAGCTTGGGAAGACGCTAGTCTTCCTCTTGAGAAATAGGAATTGTAATTTTTAACTTTTCGCAATCCAAAAATAGTTGATTTTGTCATGTTGGAGGAATTATCTGTGAATAAAAGGAAGCGTGTAGCTACGCAAAAACATCGTAAGAAGGCACAAAAGGCAAAAGCCAAAAAAAAATTAGCTGCGGCTAGCCGCTGAGAGTAAAGTCGAGTTTGAATCTTCGTGATTTATGATGGAAGAAAAGCGCTTTCGGTTGTTTCATTTTATTGCGGAAATTCCATTCTTGAGTACACCACTTCGGGTCTACTAGATTCGGATATGTTTGGCATAAGGGCATAAGTTTATTTTGTCCCAATTAGGAAAAGAGCGATTATTTATGGTGAGATTTGACGTCAAAGATGTAACTCTTGCATCGGAAGGAATCAGACGAATTCAGTGGGCGGGCCGTGATATGCCCGTTACCAAACTTATTCAGGAGCGTTTTGCCCGTGAGAAGCCGCTTGAAGGTATGCGGCTAACTGCATGTCTCCACGTTACGGCTGAGACCGCAAACTTAATGTTGGCGTTACAAGCAGGCGGGGCGGAGGTTCGTTTAACTGCTTCTAATCCGCTTTCAACGCAGGATGACGTCGCTGCTGCCTTATCAGCTGAGTATGGGATCTCAGTTTTCGCAATTAATGGTGAAGATGATTCCACGTATTATCAGCATATTCACTCTGCACTGGAACATAAACCGACAATGACCATGGATGATGGAGCCGACGTTGTCGCTACAATTCACAAGGAGTATCCGGAGCTGGCGAAAGCGATGCTTGGTGGGACAGAAGAGACAACAACTGGCGTTGTTCGGTTGCGGAGTCTTCAGAGAGAAGGGCGCCTGCAGTATCCGATAGTTGCAGTAAACGATGCAGATACAAAACATTTTTTTGATAATAGATATGGAACCGGACAGAGCACGCTCGATGGAATTACTCGCGCAACGAATATCTTATGGGCTGGTCGGACTGTAGTCGTCATTGGTTACGGTTGGTGTGGTAGGGGGGTCGCCTCTAGAGCTCGCGGCCTTGGGGCCCAAGTGATCGTTACAGAAATTGATCCCATCAGGGCGTTAGAGGCCGCGATGGATGGTTTTCGTGTAATGCCAATGTCAGAGGCATCCACAGAGGGTGATGTATTTATCACGGTAACCGGTAACGCAAAGACCATTTCAATTGAACATATGGAGCGTATGAAGCACGGTGCCTTGCTAGCAAATAGTGGTCACTTTGATGTTGAGATTGATCTGGCTGCTCTTCATGATAGAGTTGGCGAGGGAAGAAGTGTGCGTCCTCAGGTGCAAGCCTACGATTTAGGAGATGGACGTACTATCCATGTGTTAAGCCAGGGACGGTTAGTGAATTTAGCAGCTGCCGAAGGGCACCCCTCGGCGGTCATGGACATGAGCTTTGCGAATCAGGCTCTTGTCACTGAGCATTTAACGAAATTGTCAGAGCCTTTGGCGAAAGAAGTCTACCGCGTCCCATATGAAATTGATGCCGAAGTTGGTCGCTTGAAATTGCAATCTATGGGGATAAAAATTGATTCAGCGACTGTGGAGCAGGAGCGGTACATGCAGTCTTGGGAAATTGGGACTTAAAAACTAGTAGTTATTTTCAGTGGAGGCATAAATTTGACGTCGACTTTTTTGAGTTCTGAAAATTATTTAGTAAGTGCAGAATCGGTGACAGAAGGGCATCCAGATAAACTTTGTGACCAGATCTCTGATGCCATTTTGGATGCTATTTTAAGTGAGGATCCGGCTGCAAGAGTGGCGTGCGAAACAGCCGTGACGACTGGTCTTGTAGTTGTTATGGGGGAGATTACAACCTCAGCCACAGTCGATTACCAAAAAATCATACGTGACACTGTACATTCTGTAGGGTATACCCATTCTGATTATGGTTTTGATAGTGAAACATGCGGAGTACTGGTGTCCTTGAAAGAGCAGTCTCCAGATATATCGATGGGAGTATCAGAAGCCTTGGAGGTTAGACAGAAGGCCGATGAAGATGATCTGGATCGGTTAGGTGCAGGGGACCAAGGAATCATGGTCGGATTTGCTTGTAACGAAACTCCTGAATTGATGCCAATGCCGATTGTTCTTGCTCATAAACTTAGTTCTCGACTAGCGAGCGTGCGAAAGGATGGCACCTTATCCTACTTGCGACCTGATGGGAAATCTCAAGTTGCGATTGAGTATCATAAAGGTGTGCCAAAACGAGTTGATAGTATTGTGATAGCGACACAACATGATGCAGAAGTTACTCGTGAGACCATCGAACAGGATGTTCGTGAGCATGTGGTTGACGTGATTGTTCCTCGTGAATTGCAGGATGAAGGTACTACGTATTTCGTTAATCCAACAGGACGTTTCGTGATTGGCGGGCCTATGGGTGACGCTGGTTTAACTGGGCGTAAGATTTTGGTGGATACGTATGGCGGAGGATTTGCTCATGGAGGTGGAGCGTTTTCAGGCAAAGATTCTACTAAAGTGGATCGTTCAGGAGCATACGCAGGGCGTTATGTGGCAAAGAACATTGTAGCTGCAGGACTTGCGGATCGGCTTGAAATACAAATTGCATATGTTATTGGTGTTGCACATCCAGTTTCGATCGCGGTTGAAACTTATGGTACGGGGAAGGTATCTGATTCGGAAATCCAACGATTAATTGCAACCCACTTTGATTTACGTCCGCAAGCAATTATTCAGACGTTGGGTTTACGTCGACCTATCTTTCAACAGACTGCTGCTTATGGCCATTTTGGGCGATCAGATTTGGATTTGCCGTGGGAACGTACAGATAAAGTTGATGATTTGCGTGCGGATGCGAAGTTGTAGTTAATTTAAGAATTAGCAATGGTGTCCAGTATTGGTCTGGAGATTTACCAGGCTGATTTTGTTTGAAAGCGATTAGCGGTGGAGAGTCTAACTGCAGTTGTACTAGTGGGTGGCCTCGGGACGCGGTTACGTCCCTTAACTTCTGGTCTACCAAAACCTATGATCCCAGTGCTCAATCGCCCCTTTTTAGAGCATTTGATTACAAAATTAAAGACTCACGGGGTGAAACGAGTAATTTTAGCCAGTGGGTATCAACCTGATGTGATTGAAGATTATTTTGGTGGAGGTTTAGATCTTGGTGTCGAAATTTCTTACGCGGTTGAAGATTCACCTCTTGGCACTTCAGGTGCAGTTAAGGCTTCAGCAGGCGATATCCCGGGGACCTTTTTGGTTTTAAACGGAGATGTCGTTATGGACTTAGACGTAACGGAATTTTTAGAGCGACATAAAGCGACATCTGCAAGCGCGACGATTGCCCTCTATCGTGTTGATGATCCATCACCTTATGGTGTTGTCCCTCTGGACGATGATGGGCGAGTACAACAATTTATTGAGAAGCCAACGGGACCCAAATTCCCTAGCCATTTCATTAATAGTGGATGCTATGCTCTTGAACCTTCCGTACTTGATTTTATATCGGAGGGCGAATTTACTATGTTTGAGCGAGACACGTTTCCCGCCCTGCTTAGCGCGTCACTTCCAGTTTATGGTTTTCCTTGGGACGGTTACTGGCGTGATATAGGTACAGTGAGCAGTTATACAGAATTGAATCGAGATATTTTGGAGAATCGGATTTCATCCCCGTTTTGGCGTGTTCCTACAACAATCGCTGTGGGCGACGACTCTTTAATTCATCCAACAGCTGAATTAACAGGTCCTGTTTTGATTGGAGACCGGTGTATAGTGGGCGCTGGAACTCGAATCATCGGCCCAACTATACTAGGCGACGATTGCTCCATTGGTGCGCGTTCAGAAATACGTAAATCCATTATATGGCGTGGGACGAGGGTTGGTATGGGCGTAGATGTTCAAGGATCGGTTGTTGGAATGAACGTTTCCATTGGTGATGGTGCTCACCTTGAAGATGGTTGTGTTCTAGCAACAGACGTCAAAATAAGTGACGGGCATAGCCTTCAAACAGGTACTGTCATTGATCATAGTGGTCATTCCATGTGAACAATAGCGGTTTTGTTGAGTTACCATGATGGTGAATTGTGCAACGAAATATGTCTTCAAAATAAGGTGCGTATGTGGATATTTTAGATGATGTAGAAGCGATGAATGATCTCGATGCAAATTCAATGCACCAGCACTTGAGCCGATTCCCTGAGTATTGCCTCGCAGGTTGGGATGAAGCGGCACGGTTACAAGTTCCTTCCAAATATCGGCAGATCAATAAAGTTATTTTTTCAGGGATGGGAGGGTCAGGTATTTCCGGTGCTTTGATTTCAGATTTGTTGTTATCAGAAAAGGGTCCCTTGGTGTATGTTCATCGGGGATATGATCTGCCCGCATGGGCCGATGACGATACATTAGTTATTATTTGCAGTTATTCAGGGAATACTGAAGAAACGGTAGAAGTTTTCCATCAAGCGGTTGCAGCAGAATTAAAGACCTTAGTAGTTACTGCCGGTGGTGCCCTGGGCGAAAAATGCAATGACTTAGGGATACCAGTTTGTGATGTGCCAATATCTGCGCAGCCTCGGGCTACCCTCGGTTTTGTAGTCTGTGCTTTGGCGCGTATTTTTGCCGATCTTGATTTTGTTTCATCCCAGATATTCCCAATTAGTCATATTGTCGATTTGTTACAAAAAACAAATGAACGACTTGGCTTTGATTCCACTGTGGGAGAAAAAAATGCAGCAAAATTCTTGGCGCGAAAATTAGTTGGTAAGACTCCGGTAATTTATGCGGGCGGATTTTTATCAAATGTCGCCTTACGATGGGCTACACAAATGAATGAAAATGCTAATCGATGGGCATTTTCACAATCATTTCCAGAATTGAATCATAATAGTGTTGTTGCTTATCAACAGCAAAATCAGGAAGCTAACAAATGGTGTGTTTTACTTCTTCGCAGCCCGCTTCTTCACGGGAGGATTCTTTCGCGGTATCAAGCGACTCGCGAGCTTCTTACGAAGTATGCTATCTCTCATGAAGTGGTTGATTTCACGGATTTTCACGGTCACGAAGGAGGTAACGAGTCATTTGGGCAAATTTTAAGCGGAATTCTCTATGGGGATTGGGTTAGTTATTACCTAGCAATGTTGGAAGGTATTGATCCGACACCAGTTAAGCCAATTGAGGATTTAAAGAAACGTCTTCTTGAGTTGTAATTGTATGGATGCATGAAAGTACATTGGAGAATAATATGAATGGTAAAACTGCACTAGTGACAGGTGGGGCTCGAGGTATTGGTCGTGCCATTGTGCTAAAGCTAGCTAGCCAAGGAACCAATGTAATTATCAATTATTTTCGGAACGGTGACACCGCGCGAGAAACAGTCGAATTAGCCACATCTTTAGGCGTTGAGGCACATTCATTCAAAGCCAATGTGGGTGACCCAAAAAAAATTAAGCAGATGTTTGATTGGGTACGAAATGAGATAGGGTATCTAGATATATTAGTCAATAATGCTGCATCCGGTATCCAGCGTCCCGTCCTTGAATTAGAGCCAAATCATTGGGATTGGACGCTTGATATCAATGCTCGCGGCCCCCTTTTATGTTCTAAAGAAGCGGCTCCACTGATGGATGGTCGTGGGGGTCGCATTGTGAATATTTCAAGCCTAGGATCGACTCGAGTAATGGCCGATTATGCAGCGGTTGGTGTTTCGAAAGCTGCTTTGGAGGCGCTAACACGATATTTGGCAGTTGAACTTGCTCCAAAGGGAATCGTTGTGAATGCTGTTTCAGGTGGTCTTGTGTCCACAGGGGCTTTGGAGCATTTTCCCAAGCGAGATCAAATGCTCAACAAGGCCAAGCAGGAAACCCCAGCTGGGCGACTTGTGACAGAGGATGATCTCGCGCAAGTTGTCGCATTTTTGTGCAGTGATGCAGCAGATATGATTATAGGTCAAACGATCATTGTTGATGGTGGAATGAGTCATTATTGGGCGACGGCTCTCGGTTCTGATAATGCTTGACACAAAGGGAGGTAAAAGTGGTTCGTGTTAATGGAGTGAATCTTGCGTACTTGGATGAAGGTCGAGGCGACCCAATTATTTTGGTACACGGATTCCCTTTAGATGGAACTATGTGGGATGAACAGGTTCGTGCTCTTTCTGGGAACCATCGTGTGATAGTGCCAGACCTGAGGGGTCATGGAGCCTCAGAGTCAATTGCCGGACCTTACTCAATGGATATGTTGGCCGATGATTTGAATGCTTTACTCGATCATTTAGATGTTGAGGAAGTCACTCTAGGTGGTTTTTCTATGGGAGGATATGTTGCTTTTGCGTTCTATAGGAAATACAAGAAGCGGGTCAAGGCGATAATCTTAGCAAGCACTCGTCCCCAACCTGATTCTGCAAGAGCGGCTGAGGGTCGTGAAAGCATGGCGCTGCGCGCGGAAAGTGAAGGTCAAGATATCATTGCTACAGCTTTGCTTCCGCGACTACTAACCCCAGAGACTCTTGAGAATCGTTCCGATATTGTTGCTCAAGTGCGTGGGATGATGACGAAAGTATCAGTGGAAGGTATGGCAGGCGATTTGCGTGCAATGGCGACTCGCGTTGATTCAACAGAAAATCTTGGGCAGATGACAGCACCTACGTTAGTTATTGTTGGTGAAGAAGATGTCCTTACTCCGCCCGCTGATTCCGAGCTGATGGCTCGAGAACTTCCTGATGCATCCCTCCAAATTATTCCTGGAGGCGGGCATCTTGTGAACATTGAAAATCCTGATACATATAATTTTCAATTATTGGCGTTTCTAGAGAGTATTTAAGTGGGTTCCGGGGTTATTTTGGAAAGAACAAACGCTTTTTCCCGAGTATCACGGAGGGTTTTGATTTGTGGTTTTCTAGCGTTGTGGAAGCTTCTTCCGAATGTTTCGTACCTGTCGTTCAAGGCCTGAACGTAATATTTGGTCAGGGCGGATGAAGGAGATATTATTGCCGATCCGTCGGAATTTGCGTTCTCGGGCTTTTACGAGTCGTTTGATTGGAGAACCATCGATTTCTGCTAAATTGCGAATAAGCGATTCGCGTAGCAAGCTGGCTGCTTCTGTGTGATTTGTATGGGCGCCATCAGCTGGTTCTGGAACGATTTCTTCAATTATTTCGAGGTTTAAGCAGTCTGAGGCAGTAATTTTTAAGGATGATGCAATATCTTCTGCTCGCTCAGAATCGCGGTACAAAACCCCGGCTGCACTTTCTGGAGATACGGGTGAAAAGATGCCGAATTCGTGCATCAGAACGCGATCAGCGAGTCCTAAGCAAAGAGCCGCTTCAGAACCACCTTCTCCAACAATAGCAGCAATAGTAGGTGTTGATAAGCCAATCATTAGGGATAATGTTTCGGCAATGGCTGCTCCCAGTCCTTCTTCTTCAGCATGAAGGGATTGATCAAGACCTGGTGTGTCTATAAGGCTGATAAGTGGCAGCCTAAACTTGCCAGCCAAGCGCATAATTCTTTGTGCTTGGCGTATAGCAGTGGGGCTTAGCCTTCCGTCAGCGCTCGTAGGCATCGTTGACTGTCGATTACGTTGTGTCGCGATAACCGCAACTGGCTTACCGGCGAGGTAGCCAAGGCCTGCTATAAGAGTTGGGTCTATACCTGAGATTCGATCACCATGGATCGGTTCGAAATATGTGAATATAGTCTTAATATATTGTTCAGACGTTGGCCGATTAGGATGGCGCGCAATTTCCAATCTGCGACCTTCTGTTGGTGTTGTTTGGAACGCGAAATTTGGTCTGACGAGCTTCTCTGTAGAGCTCTTTTTCTTCGGTTGGGGTGCAAGTAAGCGTAAAAATGCAGCTAAAGTTTGTTTTTGTTTGTCACGATGCACGATACGATCAAGATTGCCGCGAATCAAATGTGTTTCCGCAGTATGAGATTCATTCAAATCTTTGGATTCTTCTGATGCTCGTTGTGCGATTCGTAATGGTGCGAACCCAACCAATGATCCTGGCTCAGCGATGATAATGTCGGCTAAATTCGCGAAACTCGCGAAGACTTGTCCAGTGGTAGGATTTGCTGTCACTGTAATGAGGGGTAATCCCTTGGCTTCAAATCCTTTAGCGGCGGAAGTTGTTTTGGCCATTTGCATTAATGAAAGAATGCCCTCTTGAATTCTTGCTCCACCACTACTCACTATGGCGATTGTAGGTAGTTTTTTTCTTTGAGCGTGTTCAAAAAGGCGCGATACTTTTTCTCCAACAACAATTCCCATACTACCTCCTAAGAACCCAAGATCGAGAGCTAGGATCGCAGTTCGGATGCCGTCTAATTCTCCTGTGCCAGTTATTACGGCTTCTGACAAGCCTGTTTTCTCGCGGGCGTGTGCTAAACGCTCAGAGTATGAGGGTTCTTCTGAGAGATCTGGATTTTGTGCAGCCGTTAGACTTCTGTTGGTTTCATGGAAGGTTCCATTATCAATCAGCAACTGAATACGCTCGCGGGCAGGTAAGTTGTAGTGAAACCCACAATCCAAGCAGACTCGCAATGATTCATAGGTTGGGTTGTTAGATAGGTCAGCGTCGCACGCGAAACAAATCGCAGGATCATCTGGGTCAGAAATTTCGTCAGTGTCTGAGGTCGAACGGAGTAGGAAGCTGACCAATTCTCCTAAGTTTTTCATCTCTTGTTACTATCTGCTACTTTCATTTAAGTCGTACTTTTCGGTTGGTTGTCATTTGTAATTACCCCTTCTTCGTACAACATGTCCTTCAAACGGGCTGCACGCGGGTAGCCGATGCCAAGCCTGCGTTGCAAAAGGGACGTTGAAATGCGGCCGCCGTTCATGGCTGCTAAGTCAGAAGCCTCTTGCAGCAGAGGTTCTTTGCGTGAC
>CEVA01514456.1_pt1 | contig 12193 bp, 10 predicted proteins | sample 361521 | NCBI WGS metagenome assembly CEVA01 (sample SAMEA2622823, study PRJEB7988) | marine metagenome | isolation source: saline water (ENVO:00002010), including | reverse complement strand
GAAAAGAGGGAATCTAAAGCAAGCATCCAGGAACCCAAAGATAAAGATTGGGAAACTTTTCTTAAAAACCTACAACAAGCAGATTTGCATTTGTGGATACTCCTCAACAAAAGAAAATTTATCAAATGGGAAGGCAATGCAGCTTTCATATCAGTAAATAACGATTCTGTTGCTTGGAAAAAATTAAATCAAGATGTTGCTAAAAAAGTTATAGAAACAGTATCTAATGCATGCTTGAAAAAGAAAATAGAATTAAAAATAATTATCGATAAAGAACCAGTTTTAACGAAAAAAAAACAAAAAAATAATTTAAATATAGAAAAAGAAATTGAAGACTTGGGGATAGAGGGAGAATGGGACAAATAAACAAAAAGGAGAAAAAAAATGAGTAGATATGAATTAAATATAGGTTTAGCAAGACAACTTTGTGGAGGCGTGATCATGGATGTTGTGAACTCAGATCAAGCAAAAATTGCTGAAAATTCTGGAGCATGTGCAGTCATGGCTTTAGAAAGAGTTCCTGCGGATATACGCTCTAATGGAGGAGTTGCAAGAATGTCTGACCCCAAACTTATTGAGGAGATCAGAGAATCAGTCACAATTCCTGTGATGGCTAAATGCAGAATTGGGCATATTGCAGAAGCAAGAATGCTGGAATCAATTGGTGTTGATTTCATAGATGAATCAGAGGTTCTAACGCCGGCAGATGAAGAATTCCATCTACCAAAACACAAAATTGAAGTCCCAACGGTATGCGGAGCAAGAAACCTAGGAGAAGCACTTAGAAGAATAGATGAAGGAGCCGCACTTTTAAGAACCAAAGGTGAAGCTGGAACAGGAAATGTTGTTGAAGCTGTAAGGCATATGAGGCTTATTAAATCAGAACTTAAAAACTTACTTAGTGAAAAAAACATCTCTTCAGCAGCAAAAGAGCATCGAGTTAGTGAAGATTTGATAAAAAGAATCATCAAAAACAATGGCCTTACTGTTCCTAACTTTGCAGCTGGCGGTATCGCAACACCTGCAGATGCATCACTAATGATGACCCTTGGAGCAGAAGCAGTGTTTGTAGGAAGCGGCATATTCAAAAGTGAAAACCCTCCATTGGTTGCTAAAGCCATAGTTGATTCAGTAAACCACTGGAATGACGCTGCAAAACTTGTTGATATATCAAGAGGCTTAGGTGAACCTATGAAAGGCTTGGACATACATCTCTTAAAACAAGAGGAAAGACTTCAGGAAAGAGGTGTCTAGAGTCATAGGGATCGCAGGACGGCAAGGCAATTGCCAAGAACATAAAAATATCCTAGACTCACTTGGCTTTAAAAATAAAATCGTCATTGATGGAAAGGATATAAAAGGACTAACGCATTTGATACTTCCTGGTGGAGAGTCAACCACACAAGAAATGCTTTGGCGAAAAACAGGACTCTGGCAAGAAATTAAGAAATTTGATAATCCCGTATTAGGAACATGTGCTGGCGCAATACATATTGCAAAAATAAAAAAAAACAGCATAACATGTACTAGAAATGCATTTGGAAACCAAAAAGAAAGCTTTTACAAAGAAATGAATTTCTTTTTTCAGGATGAAAAAAAAACACTTAAAGCAATGTTCATTAGAGCTCCAAAAATCAACATATCAAATATAGAAAAAGTTAAAATCCTGTCGTCTTTTACATTAAAAGGAAATGAAGAAGAGCATATAGCTGTTATGAAACTAGGAGAAAGACATTGGTTGTCATCATGTCATCCTGAAGCAGTTGGCGACGATACGCTTCATAAGGCATTTTTAAAATCATGAAAGCAAAAAAAGGAAGATTTATAACGATAGAAGGAGGAGAAGGAACTGGAAAAACAACACTAATTAAAAATTTAAAAGAAATAATCAATTCAAAAAATATTAAGTGTTGCATAACTAGAGAGCCTGGAGGCACAAGCATCGCAGAAGCCTTAAGGCTTGCCTTGGTTAATAATGATCTTGACCTAGATCAAGAAATTGACATAATTTCATTTGCAAGAAGCGAACATGTGACAAGGTTGATAAACAAAGAACTTAATAATGGTAATTGGGTTTTATCTGATAGGTTTTTTGATTCAACATTAGCTTATCAAGCTCTAATGGAGCCTAAAAGATTCAAAGAAATTGAACAATATTGCTTTCTTGCTGCTGGTTCATGTATTCCTGATTTAACAATTTGGCTTGACTTGGATCCCAAAATAGGCCTAAAAAGAGCTAAAGACAAGAATAAATTTGAAGAAAAAACTTTAGATTTTCATAAAAAACTAAGAGAAAATTTTTCAAAAATAAGTGACATTTATCCACAAAGAGTGATCAAGATCAATATTAAAAATCGAAACATAAATGAAGTTACAAACTTAGCACATTCAGTGATAAGAGGACGTTTTTCTGAATTCAAATGAATTCAACATTAAAAAAACCTAAGGGCTTCATTTTAATTAATGGTATATCCATTCAAGAAAACAAAAAATTATCAATATCTATTGCTAATCAGCTAATCACAAATGAAAACAGCAATCATGACTTGAAAATTGTAGATCTTTATACAGATGACAAAGATAAACAAAAATATCCCTGGATTAATAAAAAAAACTATCATCCAAGATTGTCAAGATTTTGGAATGAAGAACCAACAAACGCATTAAACTTCTTTAAAACGCTACCGAGATTCAATAAAGTTAAAGTGATGATTATCCATGGCTTTGACCTGCTTGCTAATGCAGATACGAGCAACACTATACAGAATAATCTACTGAAACCTTTAGAGGAGATAAAGGACACTCATGTAGTGATAGCAAATTGCATAAAAACAAATGTAATACTTCCCACAATAATCTCAAGAGCAACACTAATAAAAAACAACCATTTAATTGAATCGGAAACAAGAGAGGCTTATTCAATTTGTGAAAAAAATGGACTTGAGTTTGATGAAAAATTAAATGATAAATCACTTATGCTGATAGCTCAAGAATGGAGAAAGCTAACAAACGGAAATATGCAACAAAAAATACTTGCATCCAGTATCCTTTCTGGCAAAAACCTAATTGGAAAAGATGATGAATTCAAGCATAAATGGCTGGAGGAAATAGGAGTTGATCCAAAAGTTTTGAAATCATTAAATGAAAGAATCTTTTACGCCATTATTGAATTCCTAATTAAAACAAATGATAATTCAGATTTAATTTTAGAGCTTTCAAAATGGAAACAACTGAAATCTTCCTCAAACATTAACAGTTCATTAAACCTAATGGCGATCCTTACAGCTGAATTAAAAAATTAAAAACCTTGTTCAAGTTGACTTTGACCAGGAATAGTTGTAACCACAAAACCTTCATTTCCATGAGCCATACCAAGAGGCTGATCGCTGAAAGCTTTAATTCCCCATGTAAACATTAAAACATCATCAAACCTTCTCCATGACAGCTGCCAAAATGTACAACAATTTTCTTTTGTTACAAGAACCTCATCTAAAAGTGGCTCATTGCTATTGAACCTATGATTCATCGACAAACCAACTCTAAATCCAGTATTAAGCTTTGCTGTGACTTTTGACTGAAGGGTTTTTAACTTAAAGCCCCAATTCTGCATATCCCAAGCTGTATTCATTGACCATTCAAGCTTTCCTCGCTTAATTGTTTGTATCCTTAAAGACAGGTCTCTCGGCTGATCATTCACAAGAGACCATCCCCAATTTAAAGACAACCTGCTATGCTTAGACGGTGTAGAGGAGTAAGTCAAAGAGGGGTCGTAAATGCTATTTTTCATAAAATCAAAACCTGTAGTGAACCTAAAGTCCGTTCCCAAGCTTGATCTAAATCCAGTTTGCCAAGATAAATTATTTGTTTTTGAAGCTATGTTTGTTGTAATCGGGTTTGTTCCATGTATATCTCTGTATTGGTGACTAAAAGTTGTATTCCATTCAGAAGACAAGGGTAAACTTAAAGTAAAAGATGGCTGTATCGAATATTGAGCGTCACCTGTATCAAAAATACCTTGAACTAAAGAATTTCTAGCAGTCAGGGATGAATGCTTTCCAATCTGCAAAACTTGATTTTGAGAAAAAGTGATTTTGGCTTCACCTAATTCAGTTTTTGGATCTGGGTTTTGCGGTGTAGTTATTGCAGGTCCAAACTTTGTTTTTGAAGCCTCAAATCCAATCCTGTTGATAGCCAAAGCTCTTCCAATTGAATTATCCCAAAGAGAATTAGAAAGACCTAGTTTTAATGAAGGCAACTGGTCTCTAAAAGGTCTATTTTCATCATCCGTATAAGAATCTCCATCCGGATCTGATTTTTTAGAAAAATTTAAAGACCAATTTTTAATATACCCTGAAGCACTTCCAGAAATAGTACTGGTAACCTGAAGCTCCTCGTCAGCAGCAATCTGACTCAATGAGTTTCTAGAAGAGAAATTTCCTGAACTTCTCCACGATACAGAACCGATTTTCCTGCTATCCTTAAGCACCAAGGAATAATTTTTCTGATCTGAAAAAGAATTTTTATTCGTTCTCCAGCTACCATTAATGTCAGTTTTTGTTCCATTACCCTGATCCCATGCAAGATTAAAACTAGCATTTTCATCATTTCTCCTCTCTGAACCAGAAAAAGAATTTGGCAAATAAGTGTCATTCTTACTATATGACATATTCCCAATAAAATCACCAATTTTTATCTGCTGCTTAAAATTAGCTATCTGGTTTTTCTGATTAGTTCCAGGATCTTCTGAAGAGTTATACAAAAAAGAACCTAAGCCACCCAGTAAAGATGACCAATAGCTTGACGTTAGACCTTTCTTATCTCCCTTTTTTTCTGTCCAGTCATACATCAACCCTCCTACAAATTGAGGATTGACTGTGTAATACCAAGAACTCTTGACAAACTTACCTTCAGTATTATTCTTTCCAACTGTTATGTTTATAGCTCCATTTCTTGATTTCAAATCCAGATATATATATGGAAAATACATCACTGGCACTCCACCCATCCAAAATATAGCGCCCCAAGCCTCTATCTTTTCTTTTGGAACGACATAACTTTTACGACTTGTGAGCTCCCACTCCTTATTGCATGGAGGAAGACATGAAGTCATTCTTGAAGATTTCAATACAAATGCATTTGCTCGACCCTCATAACTTTGAGCCTCAAAATAAAAGGGGTATTCTTTTTCACCAGGGAAAAAACCCCTGGCATTATTGAATTTGAAATAATCTGCCTGCGTGTCATAATCCATAGATTCCGCATAAACCATATATTCAGGTTTTTCGATTAGAACATTCCCGTTAGCTATTATTTGTTTTTGAGTGTAGTCCAGAACTAATTCATCAGAACTTATCTCCCAGTCCTCCCAAGATAAAGAAACCCCTCCAATTCCAATCCATAAATTACCTTCATCTAAAATTTCCAATTTTTCAGCTTTGATTGGAATCTCCTCGCAGGAGATATTAAACAATGGCACAAAAAGCAACATAAAAATAAATATTTGCTTTTTCATCTTGGCATTCTTCTCAATAAAAAGAAGCCCAGGGTGAGGAATATCAAATTAGGCATCCATGCAGCTGCAACAGGATTTATAAGATCTTGATACCCTAAAGATTTAAAAATATTCAAAAAACCAAAAAACATGCCAAAAAGACCCAAACCCAAAAAAACATTCGAATAACCTCTAGATATTCCACCCCATAAAGATAGCGGAAAAACAACTAATGTTAAAAGTATAGCACTTAATGGTAAAGACATTTTCAAATGAAGATTCAATAACAAATGAGCTGTTTCTGAACGATTTTGGCCCCATTCTGAAGCTCTTTTGATATCTTGTTGCAAGTCTGGCGTATACCTTTCAAGAGCCTGTCCAGGAACCTTTAACGAGTTAATGAGATCCAAGCTTAACAAACCTTCCATAGATTCAAAAGGTTGTGAGGGTATTGAGTCATAATAATCACCAAGAACAGGGTACTCAATCCCACTTTGGAACGTTAAGCTATCCTCATCTATATATGCAGATCTAGCCAAAAGTAAACTCTCTTTACTTTCATCAACACTTGACAAAACCATAATGTTTTTAGCCAAATTTCTTGTTTTGTCATGCTTGCCTATAAAAACAATTGTTCCATCTGAGTGAGAATAAATTAAATTTTCCTTAATCTCTTTATCATCAATTTGCTCAGGTGCATATCTTGAAATTAATTCGTTATATTTGCTTAATGTTTTTGGAACTAACTTTTCCCCAAAATAATAATTCACTACACAAATGAATGAAGCAAGGACCATAAGAGGCATAAGCATTTTTTTTGGATCCATTCCAGATGTAATTAAAGCTCTGTATTCAAGATCTCTTTCAATGCGTCCTAAACCTGTCAAAAGACCTAAAACAAGCGCAATTGGTAATGTGTGAAATGTCCAATATGGTATTCTCAAATATAACATCTCAAGAACAACCTTAACAGGTATTTTTCTATCAACAATAATTCCTACTAATTGATAAAAATCAGTTCCTAAAAGCTCTAAGCCTAATATTGCTATAGTAAAAAGAAAAACAGGAGGAACCACCTCTCTTAAAGTGTAAAAATTTAACTTTTTAAACATTTTTCCTCTTTAAGAAAAGTAAAAATAAAATTCCAATGATCAAAAATATCGCATTAGGCAACCATCCTGCAAACAAGGGGGGAATCGACATGGTGTAACCTAAAGCCCTGCCAACACCAATCAACCCCCAATAGACAGTAAAAGACACAACAGCAACAAAAAAAGCTGAGGTTCTTCCAGATTGACCCATGGACAAAGCAAGCGGGAATGCAAAAATTACAAAAATTAAATTAGCAAAAGGCAGGCTATACCTATAATAAAGCTCAGTTTCCTCCCTGGCTAAAAGTCTTTTTGGGTAAAAAGATCTTGATTTGTGGTTTTCTACTTTCTCCTTCAGTGTGGAAGCATTGTCAACTAATGGACTGTCTATAACTGGAATTGAACCTGAGAACTCTCTGCTCAAATCAATTTCTGCTTTTTTAAAATTTTGAAGGATCTTTATCCTGCTTCCCTCATCAGAAAATTTAATTGATTGGCCTTCGTTTAATTGTAAAATTTGATTTTCAATATTGCCACTTTCAGCTCTGACCAGCTCTCTCGGAGAGTTCATTAAATTTAACTTAAGTATCCTTATATCACGTATTGTTCCTTCCTGTGATATGTCCCCAAAATAATAGTACATATTATTTGGACCGGAAACAAACTTTCCAGGCTCGACTCTTTTAATCAAATCACTTTGGCTAAATTTTGCTACTATTTCAAAATATTCAGTTAAAGAGTCCTTCATGTATTTCTCTTGTATAAAAAACGAAAATAAAGAAATCAAAACACCAACAAAAGCAAACCTATAGAAAATAGAAGATTTTGAACATCCAGAAGTTCGTACAGCTCTAAACTCGCCATCTTGAATCAATCTCGAAACAGAAAGAAAAATTGCAAAAAGAAGAGATACAGGAAGTGCAAAAACAATCCAAAAAGGCAATCTTAAAAACAACATGTGAAATATAACAAAAATTGGAACCTGTTTAGATGAAACTAAATCAATCATCTGATAAAGATCCATTGCCAAAATAGCAAACAGAAGAAAACCGAAAAGAACAGCAAAGAAGGGACCTAAGAATTCATTAAAAAGCCATTTATCTAATATGCGATTTCTTATAGAAAACACAGGCTATTGAACCTCAAGCCAGATCAAGAAAACAGCTCCTTTTCAAATAATTTCATCTTATGAATTACATCATTTTTGGAAGAGTTATAAAGAGCTCTTCCTATAACAAGCCAATTCGCACCATCGTCAATAGCATCCTTTGGGGTAGTAATTCTTTTTTGATCATCCGTTAAATCACCCTTGAATCGGACACCTGGAACCCAAATTTTGCAATTAGGAAAATTTGCTCTTATAACTTTGACCTCAGAGCCTGAACAAACAAAATTTTTCAAGCCAGCATCCCAGCTATAAGAAAGCATAAGGTTAAATGAATCACTAATTTTTTGTCCAGTAAAAGAATGCCAAGATCTTGAGGAAACGCTTGTGAGAACCCCTACTCCTATTGGACATAAAGAAGACCCTCCTCCTTCAACAGCTGCCGAAACCATATCCTTGCCTCCTGACATATGTATTGTCATGTAATCAACATTCTGCTTAGAAAGAGATTTTGTAGCCAAAAAAACAGTATTAGGAATGTCATGAAGTTTCAAGTCAAGGAAAACAATTTTATTTTTGTTTTTAATATAATCAATCACCCCAGGCCATTCATGAAATAGAACAGGTCCAACTTTAAAAGAACCCACCCATTCAGAAAAAAAATCAATCCACTTGACCGCCTCTGATTGAGAACCAGTGTCAAGAGCTAATGAGATAGGAAAATTTTTACCAGACATTTTTAAATAACAAAATTTTATTACCTTTTTACAATTAAACTCTTTACTTTCCGCGGATTGAAACACACAGAACCTAATGAAATATGGTTTGATCCTGCAGACATGTAAAGAGACACATCTTTAAAATTTTGAACACCTCCACCAGCAATTATTTCCAAATCATCCCCCCATCTACTACGTACAGTCTCTATTAAACCTAAAGCATAGGGTTTCAGGGATGGTCCAGAAAGCCCCCCACGGCCATCAACAGGAAGAGTATTACATAAATGTATTTGTTTAAACCCAACTTCATCAATCAAAAAACTAAGATCTTTCTCTTCTATGAGCGGACTGACTTTTGCTATACACCATTTTCTTTTTTTGGAACCCAGAAATAAAGGTAAATCATCCCAATTAACATCGTCATGAGAAACATTTGGGCAACTTAAATTAAACTCCAATGAAACACAATCATCAATCATTCGTGCCATCTTTTTCCAATCATCCTTTTTTATCGCAGCAATAGACAAAACCTCATTTGCTTGAAGTCTATTCAAGCCAACTACCAAACCCTCATTTGGCAAACCCAGACGATTAGTCCAGCCTTTTAGTTCAGAGCTATAGCGAAGAGTTTTTGCAATTCTCCACAATCTTGTAAGCCAACCTCCTCTGTAATCAAGAGTCCAAGTTCCAGTTACTGACACACAAGGATGAAAGACATCCTTATTTGAATACTTGAGATAATTGCCAAAAGGAGCTGCAATAAAATAATGCATCACAAACTAACCAAACCTACAGAAGATACTTCTTGAACAGAATCAAAAATACAAAACAAACTAAAGTTGAAAGAATAAGAAAAGGCTAAACTAAACAATTTCGTGCACCACGCTATTGTATTTTATTTTTTTGTTCTATAATTGTTTGGTTATCTCATAAGAGATAAAAAGGATAAAACTATGATAAAAAAACTTATTTTCATTTCTTTAATAATTTCTCTATCTGTTTCTGCATGTAGTTCTGGAGGTTCAACCCCAGACAACAATGATGCAATCAATTCTAGTGACGGTAGTCAGGTCATTATGTCTTTTGATCAAAATGCACAGAATGTGCAAGGCACTTTGTCGGTAACAGTTGAATATGATTCTTCGGTAATCATTCCTAATGGAACAACTCCAGTTCTCAAGGTTGATCAGCTTCCTTGGACAAATCTAGAAAATTGTTCCTCGAATACAAATATATGGTGCACTCCAAATAACGAACTAAACACAAACAATTTACCGAATGGTGAACATGAGATAGCTGTTGTTTTAACCTTTGATGATAGCTCATCCATAATTGATCTTGAAGATATAACCGTAAACAATTTAACTCCAACTGCAGACCTGCAAATAACATCACCAACAACAAACGAAGTTATAAGGGGAAATGTTTCTATTCAGATTTCTTATCCTCAAGAACTTGGAAATGCAAATTCAATAACCTACCAAGTTGACAACACGCTTCTACAAAGCTGCAATGCAAGTGCAGATGTTTTTTGCATATGGGATTCAACTGGCTCTGAACCAGGCATACACATAATTAAAGTACAAGCGGTTTTCTCTAATCACACAGTCTTATCGAGTGTTCCAGTTGTAATTGAATCGTCATCAAATTCGGATGACCTTATCCCTCCAACAATAAACTGGATAAACCCCTCTTCTTCAAATGCACAAGTTTCTGGAATAATATCTTTACAGGTTGAAGCTACTGATAATGTAGGTGTTAATTCAGTTACTTTCATGTCTCGAATACCAGGTGAAAACCCTGTCTCTTTAGGTGAAGGCATAAAGGAATTTGGTGACATCTGGACAATACAGGTAGACACTACACAGACACCCGATAATGTTTATGAAATGATTGCAATAGCAACTGATTTATCAAATAATCCTAGAATGGAGCCTTTAAATGTTGTTGTTTCAAACTCAACTGGATCAGGAACTCCAAATATAGATCCGCCTTGCGTAAGAATAATTAATCCAGTTCTTCAAGAGTTTACCTGGGGTGCAAACACTTTTTACACAGTGCCTGATGTGTCAAACACAGTTTCTGTTCTTACAAAATCTCCTGTTCCCTCAGTGCCTGACACGCTTTATTCAGATTGTGGTGAAAATGTAGAGATTGACAAAATTGAATATTACCTTGATGGCGTTCTTCTTGGCCAAAGTTCTGCTGGAGCGGAAAGTTCTTGGGTTTTTTACTGGCCAACTACATTGCTGAACAATGGTTTGTATAACTTAACAGCGATAGCTTACGACACTGAAGGCAACCCTTCTTCTAGTCCAATTTGTGGTGGTACATTTATAAGCGCCGGTGAGCCTGAAGATTATTTTGCATGTGTCAAAGTAAGAGTTGACAACGGTACAGGTGATTTCATTCCTCCTGACGTAACGATACTTGGTAAACTCTCAGATGATGGTACAACTATCGAGCCTTTACAAGGGGCCCAAATCGCAGGAAACCCAACACTTGTTGCCCAAGCAACAGACAATATTGGAATACAAAAAGTTGAGTTTATTGCAAATGGAGTTGTGATAGATGGATGTACAGATACAAACTTAAGCGATGGTCCAGACTTAGATGGAGATGGGTCTCCAGATCCTGGACTAGCAACCTGCCTATGGGATACAAGTTTTGAAAATGAAGGGGCAAAAGATTTAATTGCAAAAGCAACCGACACAAGCGGAAATACAGATTTCTCAGATGTTATTTCTGTAATACTGGTTGACGCAGTTCCTCCAACCTTAACAATGCGAGAATGTGTTCCTGCTGATGGAACAATAACCTGTTATGCAGGAGAGTATCAATTCTTGAATCCGACATCTTTCTCCATAGGTTACCAAGCTGATGGATTTGACAACAATGCACCTCCACAACTAACAACATGGCAATGGTTAATGGGAGATGAGGCAAATCCTGCAGACGGACCAACAAACCAAACAGGAACTCATACTTACACGACACTAGATCCAGCAGCACCGAACTTCTTAGTGGAAGTTGCAATCGTTAACGAATCAGGTTTGCAAGACAATGAACTTGATGATGGAAGCAAATCGTTCTTTGTTGTTTATGCACCTAGAGAAATTTGGCCTTTGTCTGTCCCGCAAGATAGCCTGGACTGTAAATTAGATTGGCCTTCAGTATCTGATGATGCAACACCTGATTGCCCTGTTGGAAATGCTCTTTTTGCAACTGCTGGTGCACCAGTCGTAATAAGAAACATACACACAGCACTGCAAAGAACTGTACCTGACGACAAATTCAGAGGACAGGTTATAGTCATGCAATTCTTTACCAAGGATGAAACAACTGCTGTAAATGACATGAACAATCACTTCTTGCCTTATTTTGAATCATCAGGATTCCCTGCTTCAAGTGTTGAATTAATATCAATTGGCTTGAATAAAGATCCTGTATCAGAAAACGATTCCTTCATAGGTGTTGATGACCTTGGTTCATGGCATACCGCAAATGGCTATAACTGGACATTTGTATGGGATGAAGACAATCTTCTTTTGGAACAATATAACGGCTTCTTTGAAGGTGGTGAAGGATGGGCTGGAGGTATTGAGCCTAGATATCTGATAATGGATAGAAACCATTTTGTAAGACTTGTTGATCAAGGTTCATTGGACGGAATCACTGGAGCTGGCGGATCTTTGGATGAGCTGCTTGAAACGTTGTGGCCATGTTTTGGAAATCCCAATTGTGTTACTAGGTTAGATTAAATGTATATATGGATTGCCTATAGCAG
>CEVA01514457.1_pt1 | contig 12205 bp, 7 predicted proteins | sample 361521 | NCBI WGS metagenome assembly CEVA01 (sample SAMEA2622823, study PRJEB7988) | marine metagenome | isolation source: saline water (ENVO:00002010), including | reverse complement strand
GATGGAATTGTTTTTTATAGATGGTCGATTGCGCGAGATGTGACCTATCTCGCGCAAATAACGTACAGAAACATAGAGGTGTCTGAGTTTTAACTCGACTTAAGGTGACGCTTTGTATGAATGGCAATAGAAGTAAGCCCATCCATCAGATAGAGGGCGATACCTAAATTATTAGTGTATTGCCCCGTTTTCTTGTGCTCAGTCCAGATCGTAGTGGAATGTCAACTGATATTGCTTTTGCTTCCATTTCACTTCTAGAGGAGGTTTTGGAAGAGGAAGGGCGTTTTTAAACAGAGAACTGGTGGCTTTTTGAAACTCACGATGCCCTTTGCGTTTTAAAAATTTTGTCGTTACTAAATTACCTTGATTGTCGATGACAAAGGCAACTTCAACAGAACCTTCTTTACGCTTTAACTTCATAGATCGCGGAAACTTTTTGAAGCTATTTAGGTGCTGTCGTAGTTCCAGCTCATAAAGAGCCATTAATTCCCCAAGTGCTTGTTGGTTGAGCCCAGTCTCTTTTAATTTGATGTCACTTTTTGTTGAACCATCGATGCCGCTTGCACCATTAACTTGTGCATTTTGTAGAGGTTGAGACTCCTTAGGGGGCTTTGGCTCTACTTTCTCTTGCGGCTTTGGTGTTTCTTTCGGCTCAATTTTCTTTTCCACAACCTCTTTCGGTTTAGGCTCTATTTTTTTTGTTTCTACGGGTTTCTCTGTCTCTTTTGGTTTTGGTTTTTCTTTCTTTTTTACTTTTGGGCTTTCTTTTGGAACTTCTACAGGTTCTGGCTCTGTCTCTTTCGGAGGTTCAGGTGTTGGTTGTTCAGGTTCGCTGATCTTTTTTGTCTCTTGTTGAGGCGCAATTTGTGGGGCCGCAGTGGTGCCTGCGGCGGCAGTTCGAATTCCGACGCTAATCTTCGATGCTAACGCCTCTTGAACTGATACTTTCTCGTCATCAAATCGGTACCAGATTACCGAGATAATGACGATGTGAGCAACGATCGAAAGAAACAACGAACGATTAAAAAAACTTGATGTTGTCGCTATGTTCATCAAGATTTACCCGCGCTATTTTCAAGAGCAATTTGCGTATCTTTAACACCAAGCCTATTGAGAATATCAAGTGTATCGATCATTCGTTGAGCAGAGCTTTCTTGATCAATGCTCAGTATAGTTGCGACAGGTTCTTCTGCACTGATCACCAGCCTGTCCAACTCGTTTTCTAGCTGTTGGTTAGATGTGATTAGGTTTTCGTTGATTTTCCAATGGTGTGCTTCGCTCAGAATCAACAAGTTGATCACTTCTTTTTCTGATGACGCAGTATTCTCACTCTTTTCTACGTCAGGCAGGTCCATTTCCATGGTCAGTAGTGGGGCATTGATCATTAACATCATAAAAGCGATTAAAGACAGTATGACATCTATCATTGGTGTCATTGTGTCTGCACTTATTGGCTCAAGGTCCTTTTCTTGCTCAAAGTGTATCACTGCGATTGCTCCGAACGATTTCCTTGCTGATGGATTGACACTGACAAACTGTTGAGTAGTACTTGGCTCCGCGTCAGCATTTTCTTAATTTTTGATACGAAGATTGCGTGAGCGAAGATGCAAAATACCGCAATAATGAGGCCGCCGGCTGTGGTGGAGAGTGCTTGCCACAAACCATTGGCGACTAATGATGGTTCAACAGGGCCAGCATGCTCACCGATGCTTCTAAAAGCGCGCATAAGACCAATGATGGTACCAAGAAGGCCCAGCATTGGCGCTAATGCCGCTACTGTTACGAGTGCCGACAGTCGTTGGCGCAATCGACTGTTAAGCACGATCATCAGTGTCGAAATCTTCTCATCGCGAATGGTCTTTTCGCTGTTTGACTCTTTAGATAACATCTCCAACGCTTGTTTGTAGAACACTTTGCTCGCGATAAGTTCTTGAGTTACGTCGTGTGCTCGGCTGTCGGTCACTTTGATGAGTGTCTGTTCGTATTGCTCTCGTGAAAGGTCTTTTTGTTTAGCGAAAAAAATTGAGCGATCTAAAATTAAACTAATCGCAGCAATCGAACAAAGAAGTAGAGGAATAGCGGTTCCAATTTGCCAGATATCTTCAAACATGTGGACCTCAATTAGGTTTGATAGAAAGTGAAACTTTATAAAATTAGTGATAATAAGAACGAACAAAGCAATCAAACTTAATTTCATGTTTGATTGCTTTATAGCTTTGAATCTAAAGCGTTTTTAATATCCGTTCATTTGTAGTGCTTGGTTAGTAAATCCAAACAGCACCAGAGAAGTTTGCGTCGTTGTCTTCGTCTTGGTCATAGTTTGTCTCCTCACCATTAACGCCAGTCGAACCTGAACTTTCGTTATAGGCACCAACGGCTAGAGTGCTGCCATCGCTTGATAAGTCGATCGAACGTCCAAACCAATCTGAATCGCCAGCACTGTCGGATTTTACGTAAGCGGTTTGTGCCCATGAACTTTGAGTCGCGTCGTAGGTAAAAATGTAAGCTGCACCTACATCCGGTGTACTGTCATCGTCCGCATCCCAATTAATACCGATGGCGGCGGAATCTTCGTTCATTGAACCGACAGCCAGTATCGTGCCATCGTCACTAAGTGCCAGTGAACGTCCGAAGTGATCACCCCAAGTTTCATCACTTGGGTCGCGGGCTGCATCGCTGTTGTGACCAAAAGTTGCTCCATCTGTGTTCAAGCCTTTGATGTAAGCATCTTGTGTCCAAGCCCCCGCATTTCGTGTAAATAGGTATACCGCGCCCGAGCCTTTACCTTTGTTATCTGTTTGGTCGCCGTTGATACCAGTCGCAGCTGAATCCTCTAGGCCTGCGGCGATCGCTAGCGTATTCCCATCGTAGTTAAGCGCAACGGAGTAACCGAAATAGTCGCCAGCTTGTGAGTTGGATGATTTGAGGTAAGCAGTCTCTGACCAATCATTATTGGCGTACGAGAACACATAAACAGCACCAGAATCTTCGGCATTATTATTGTTCCCTAAACCGTTAACACCGGTTTCATCAGAATCCTCGAGGTATGAAGTTGCGGCGAGGGTGTTGCCATCTCCACTCAAGGCAATATGAATCGACATACGGTCTTCTTCGCCCGCATTTGATGCGATGAGTTCTTTTGTATGGCTCCAGTTCGAACCGTCAAAATCAAAGACACTGACACTGCCGGTTTCTTCTAGGCTGCCCACGGCATTTCTATAAGGAGAACCGACAGCCAAGCGTGTTCCATCTGCACTGATTGCGACTGAATAACCAAAACGCGAGTTTTCTTTAGGAGTTGCGTCTTTGAGGTAAGCCGTTTGTGAGTATGAAGAACCATCGTAATTGAAGATGTAAACAGCACCTGCGTATGAAAGGCTATTGTCGGTTTGGTCATTCGCAAAAGCGGAGTCTTCGCCATAAGCACCAATTGCAATTACACTTGCGTCGTCACTGATAGCCAAGCTGTTGCCATAACCAAAGTAATCGATACGTTCTGGATTGCTTGATTTAAGATAAGCGGTTTGACGCCATTCAGATGAAGCGTCATCGTACTCAAAGACGTAAGCGGCACCGGAAGCACCTGTTTCGTCAGTGTCATTATCTTGGTCGCCATTTACTCCCGTCGCGGCAGAATCTTCAAAGGGCGCTGTGGCGACCATTTTCTTTCCGTCTGCACTGATTGCGACAAGGCGTCCAAAATTGTCACCTCGTTGAGGGTTTGATGCTTTAAAGCGACCCGCAATTCGACCCAGTTCACCAGGATGTACCTGTTTTGTATCTGACGTTAGAGTATCTACGCCATTACTCGCCAGTATGAAGTAACTTTGGTTGGCGATATCCAATAAACTATTGAGCGAAAGGGTATAGCTCAGTTGATCGTTTACTGTCGCAAGCACCTTACAAGAATCTGGGGAGCTCGCATCTGTTTGGCAGACGTTATAAGTAACGCTGCTAGATCCAGTAAAGGCACGATCCCAATCTATCTCCACATGTAGTATTCGGCCGGAACCGTCACTATTTTTAGTGTTTGCACTTTGAAGAGTATTAAGGTCGAAATCACCTTCATTTACAGTCACACCCTGTGAGGTGTCTGTTTCGTAGAAAGTTTCGTCTCCACTGTTACCGTCGCCCGGATCGGTGGTTTCTTCCGCTGGCCAGCTACCTTTGCCGTCATTGCACCCAGCAAGAAACAAGCAAAGTAATAAGGAAGTGACTTTGTAAGGTGACGAAGCTGAGCGTCCTAAGGAGAGCATGATGTTTACTCCGTTGATTCGAAACAAAACAACGAAATAGCCAGTTTGGTACTGGTCTATTTCGTTCATTAGTGAGTTATGCCGTGATGTTATTTACGTCAATTAGTAAACGTAAACTGCGCCAGAACGATCCGCGAAGTTCACAGCCGCAGTGCCTGCATCGCTATCTTCTGGTGTTTCGTTCTGCTCACCGTTGATACCTGTAGACGCAGATTCTTCGTAGTGAGCACCAACTGCAAAGTTTTTACCGTCTTGGCTAATTGCCAGAGATTGACCGAAACGGTCTGAAGCTTCAGTATTTGTCGCCTTGATGTAGTGAGACTGAACCCAGTTGTCACTTTCAAGGTTGAAAAGGAATACTGCGCCAGCACCAGAGGCATAGTTATCTTCAGCAACACCGGTATCTTCATCTGCTTTTGTTTCGGTACTTTGACCATTAAAACCAGTAGCTGCAGAGTCCTCGCTCAAAGAGGAAACAAGGAATGCTGTTCCATCCGAGTTCAAGGCAAGTGCTGTACCAAATGCATCAGAAGTTTGGGTATTAAATGCTTTGATGTAAGCTGATTGCGTCCAATCTGTGCTATCAAATGTGAATACATAAACTGCACCAGACGCACTAGCGTAGTTATCATCAGTATCCTTATCTTCTGTTTGGGTACCGTTAATGCCTGTTGTGGCAGAATCTTCACCAGTTGCACCAACGAGTACCGTTAAACCATCTCCACTAACGGATACTGCAGTACCAAATTTGTCAGAACGTTCAGTGTTAGAGGCTTTTAGGTAAGCGTCTTGGCTCCAAGTTGAACCACTCTTAGAGAAGATGTAAGCCGCGCCACTTGCTGAAGCATCATCTAACGATGCATCGCCATTGATACCTGTAGCGGCAGAATCTTCTGAGTTCGCGCCAACAACCAGTGTATTGCCATCTTCATCAAGATCTAACGACCAACCGAAGTAATCATTGCTGTCGGTAACAAGAGCCTTGATGTACTCAGTTTGTGCCCAACCTGAACCATCATCACTGAAAATGTAAACCGCACCTGAGTTACTTACCGTACTGGTTGATTGGTCTTGGCTTGCATCAACGCCTGTACCACCAGAGCGCTCACCACGAGATGCTACAGCCAGAGTGCTGCCATCACCGCTCATTGAAAGCGCACTACCAAAGAATGCGTTACTGGCTGACGCCAAAGTATTCGACGCTTTCAAGTATGCAGATTGAGCCCAGCTAGAACCAGAAAACTCATAAACATAGACAGCGCCGGTGTTGTTGCCATCGTTGTTTGTCGTATCTCCATCAACACCGGTCGCAATCGAATCTTCGAACCATGCACCAACCGCTAACTTGTTACCGTCGTCGCTTAACGACAGTGAGTAGCCGAAACCATCATCTTCATCAGGGTTTGGAGCTTTAATGTAGCTAGATTGTTGCCAAATACCGTTTTCCTGTCTGAAAACGTATACGGCGCCGCTGTCTTCGTTGTAGTTAGTATCTTCTTGATAGTCGTCTTCACCATCAATTCCAGTCGCAGCAGAATCTTCAGAATAAGCACCTACTGCTAAGACTTTTCCGTCACCGCTCAATGCAATGTTGTAGCCGAAATAAGCTCCGGAAAACGTGTTTGATGCTTTGAAGTAGCCGATTAAATCAGTGATTTGATCGTTTTCAAGAGACATTTCTGACGAAGAGACGGTATTCGAACCATCACTCGCGATAACAAAATACGACGCTGAGATAGCATCTACCAGGTTATCTAAAACAACGTTAGCGTTTGTGGTGCTACTGGTACCAACTTCCAGACAGTTATTCTCTAATGACTCATCTTTTTGGCATATTGTGTAGCTTGATGCGCTACTTCCAGCGGATTCCCAAGATAAATTGATTTGGCGTACTGCGCCTGAACCGTCTGTTTCTTGGGTGTTTGCTGCTGTGATTCCTGTAAGGTTGAAGGCGCTGAGTCCAGCGTTTGTCCCTGAATCTGAACCACTTGAACCACCACAAGCGGTCAAAGCTAAGGTGGTCATAACGGCTAGTGGCTTAAGAGCAAAGCGATTAAAAAATTGGTGTGTGTTTGTACTATTCATGTATTTCATCCACTGAAAGTATTCGTATTTTTGGGCGATTTGCGCGACTTCTTGAGACGCATTCTTATTTGTTAGATTTATAAATTGCGCATGGTAACGTATCCAGAGTTATCATGTAAATAGAAATTATTCTTATTTTCATAACCATTGACATCGTTAATCTTTTTTCATAGTTTGTGTCACTCTCTAGAGTTGCCGTAGAGCAAGTAGGGTTTTAAAAATACGGAATTTGAAACTGCCGAACTAAGATATTTACCATGAAAAACAGACAGATAGTATGGGTTGGAGCTGCGGTGATACCGTTCGCAAGTGCCGTTATTCCAGCGAGCGCAGAAGAGAATCTGCAAGGTTCGACCAAGCTGGAAGATATTTCAATTTATGAAGAAACTGTAAATGACCAGCAACAATTAACTGCAAAACAAGCTTATGAAAGCTTCGATGCTGTTGATTCTGGCTTGAGTGTTATTTCCCAAGAAGCCATCGAAATTTACAATCAAGGATCGAACGATACGTCTGAATTACTCAACGTTTTGCCGTTTGTGGAATTGGATGTTGAACGCTACGAAGGCAGTGCTCAAGCGGAACAGCACATTCGTCCTTCGGATTTTTCGATTTCTGGCGGTAAGTTTTACGACAACAATATATCGATTGATGGCGTGTCGATTAACTCTGTAATGGATGTAGTTTCTACCGATGAAGATCAGGAAGATTACGACGACGTAAACGGTTCCACAGCACAAACATTTTATATCGATCCTTCTTTGCTGGGGGCGGTTCAAGTTTACGACTCTAACGTTTCGGCAGAACACGGTAATTTCAGTGGCGGGGCCGTCGATTTTCAAGTTAGGGATCCCAAGGATACCTTTCATGCTTCCATTAGCGGCGGCATTCAAAAAGATGAGATGATTTATTATATCGGACAAGATAAATCCGGAGATTATTATCCTGACTTTTTACGCTATAACACATCCGCGAGTTTTGACCTTCCTCTTACAGAAAAGTTAAAAGTATTAGTGGCTTACAGCCGAAGTGAATCTGCCGCTGATTACTATCGTGGCGAAAACTATGGCTTCGCACCTTACACAAATTCAGATGTGAGTGAAAATTATCTGGTAAAGGCGATTTACGAGATAAACGACGATCTTGAGTCTGAATTTATGTTCAGCACAAGCCCATATAGCAGCGAACATACCTCGGCAAACTCGGCCAATAGTGAGAGAAAAACAAAGAGTGATGGCCTGATCACTTACTTAGGTTTTAGCGGGTATCACTTTGATTACGATTGGAACAGCAAGCTGTCTTACAACAAGTTTGACACTGGTCGTGATTGGGATGGCGACCGTTATAAATGGGATGCAAGCTCGGATTATGGCAGTAGCTTATGTTTCTCTGATGCGAGTTGTTTTGAAGGTGGTTACGGAGACCTCTATCAAACTCAAGAAGATTACAAATTGGATTTCACAGCCAGTACCGATCTTCTGGATGGCACAATAAGGTTTGGCACTGAGTCAACCTATACTCGAGCCTACCGAGAGCGCCCACAAGATAACGCTTATTACTCACAATACGTGCTGTCTTCCAGTCATGGGATTGATTGTGAGGTCAACGATCCAGCTTGTATGAGTGATATCGCGTTTACATCAAAAACAACCTACGACCAATACGTAGCGGATGTTGGTGTGTATCAACAAGTTTTATGGACAGAGTATGAGCGTGAATTTGGTTCTGTTCTTGTCCGAGGTGGTTTACGTTACGACTACGAAAACTACCTAAACAATCACAATGTTTCTCCAAGGTTTGTCACCAGTTGGGAGTTCTACTCTGGCTATGACCTCACTTTAGGCGCAAACCGTTATTACACAAGAAATACAGTTGCTTACGCTATTAAAGATGCGACACCTGCGACCACAACCTACAAAAGAACGCTGAACAGTGATGGTACGTTAAGTGACTGGGCATTTGATTCAAGCGGAGTAAATTACGATTACAGTGATAGTGATTTAAAAACACCTTACAGTGATGAAATAACAGCGGCTTTGACGGTTCCTACTTTCTTAGATGGTAGCTTCAGAATTAAGGGTGTGAAACGCTTCCATAGAGACCAGTTCCTGAGTTCGCAAGAGTGGGATTCAGGTGTGAGTAACTGGACGTTGACCAATGATGGCAAAACTGACTACCAAGCAATCGCTTTAGAGTGGGGTGGTCAATTGAATAAAGATCACGCGCTGTCTGCAAGCGTGCGTTGGCAGGAGACGAATACATTCGGTGAAACGTACATGAGCACCGATGATATCGATGAGCTTCAGAACCACTTTATTTATTACGATGGCAGAGTCATGTCCGAATATGACCTGAAACTGTTGGAAAACCCAGACAATTATGCAACACCTGTGAAGGCGAATCTTACGCTGACGTCGAGCTGGTGGAGTAACCGCCTGTTGACTAGCTTGGGTGTGGTTTATCGTGGTTCGTACGACACTATCGACGAGACTGGTACTTACACAGAAGTGGGCGGTACAGACTATGAAATCTATGAAAAAGACAAGGTTAACTCTTATACCGAAGTCAATCTAAACGGTAAGTTGGAAGTCTACCGAACTCCACAGACATCGACAGTGCTGTCAGCAAGAGTCACCAACTTATTCAATACCGACCCATATTCCGAGTCGAGTACATACCGAAAAGGGCGAGCCTTCTGGTTAGGGGCTACGGTCGATTTCTGGTAATTCAATCTTCTTAGCTTAGGCCAAATAGTCGAAATATTATCAATTCGACTATTTGGCCTAAATATCCGTTCTTAATTAAAACGTTATTATATTTATGTTGTTCTATAAACGCTCTATCACGTTAACGGCAGTCCTATGCTTGTTTTTAACAAGTTTTAGTCTTTATGCACAGGAACTTCAATGGAGTCCCCACCTCACGCAAGGAAAGCTAGATAACGGTTTTCAGTACGTTATTCATAATAGCCAAAACCCAGATGACCCTTTCAATCTTCGTTTAATTGTTAACGCTGGTTCGATCGACGATGAATATCGTGGAATGGCGCATATTGTCGAGCACATGGTATTTCGTGCCAATCGCGCTCATGACATCGACATGCATAGGATGTTCGATCAAATAGGTTGGAAAACGGGCACGCAAATAAACGCGATGACGCGTCAAACAGAAACCCAATACATGGTTCGAACTCGTCCAAATGACTCTTTGAATGCATCCGAATCGGTTCAACTATTAAGTGATTTAGCTTTTGGCGCGAAATTACTCGATCGTGAATGGCAATTGGAACGCGGTGTTATCCTTGAAGAGATGCGTCGTGGTTCTGGAGTGGCTGAGCGAGTCAACATAGCCAAGAAAAAAGTGGTCAGAAACGGTTCTCGATATGTCGATAGACCGACGATTGGCACCAAAGAAGATATTTGGGCCGTTGAAATTGATGACATTCGCGCTTTTTACGACAAGTTCTACGTGCCAGGAAACATGACGTTAGTGGCAAGTGGGTATTTTGATGAAGAACAATTGGTTTCGGCTATCGAATCCAGTTTCGGTGAAGAAGAAATTAACCCAGTACCCGATAGAAGCTATGTGAAATTGCCACTAAAAGATGGGCTAGTGATTGGCAAAGTACAAGACCCTAAAGGTACAACTTCAGCGGTAGTCTATGGTTTCCGAAACGAACTAGAGCCAGGCTTAACAGAAGCTGGTGCATATCAGCGTTTTCAGAATTATTTCATTCGCAAACTTGTAAGGCCTTTAGTAAGGGCTGCGAGAAATCACTATGGTGATGCGGTGACGTCTGTCCACATTACGTTTAGTGAACCTACCAATGAACGCTTGATCGTCGCACTCGCGGCGAAGACTCACGACCACGCTCTGGGGCTTGATGTCGTATTGCGTGAAATTGAGAGACTCAAACAAAACGGTATCGAAGAATCTGAGTTACTCACGCTAAAAGAAAAAGCACGCGCTTCTGTTTTGAGAAACCGCAAAGCAATTCCACAACGAGGTTTTGCTAAGTGGGAAGACAAACTGACGGCGGCCATCATGCAGGGTAGCGTAGAAGAAGAATATGCGGTTAAGTCTGAGCGTACACTCAAATGGATTGATGCGTTGACAGCGGATGAGTTGAATAAACGAGTCAATGAGATGCTGACCGCTCCTGACCAGTTTATGTTCTACCAGATCCCTGGGGATCAAGAACGCGTGTTGCCTACGGTTGGTGAGGTCGAAAAAGTTACGGCGAAAGTTTCAACTTTGAAGCTTGATCGTCTAGAGATCATTCCAAATAAAAGCAACAAGAAAGAAGAAACCACTCGTATTGCCAATCTTGTCGATTTAACTAAACCGAATCTATCCAAAGCAAGAGTGTTGAGTAAGCACAAGCACTACTCGCCTGAAGTGGTTCAATGGAAACTGGCTAATGGTGATGAAGTTGTATGGCTGAACAGAAAAACTCGCTCTGGAGAGTATTACATCAAAGCGCTTTCTGATGCTGGTTACTACAGTGAAAGTCAGCCTGCTTGGTTAGCCCAAGCCGCTCAACAAGTCTGGCAGCAGACGGATTTTGGTGATTTGACGAGCCAAGAAATGTCTCAGTGGCAGAAAGTGCACAAAGCGAACTGGAGTTGGGCTCAAAAGGGGAGTGAACTTGATATTTCAGCCAAAGTTAAGCCAGAGAACCTTGAGTCATTAATGCGTGCTTATTGGACGACTCAAACTCAATGGCATCTTGGCGCGTCTGAATTTTCCGAGGCAAAAGATGCGATTAAAGAGGCGGTGGCCGAGCAATCATTAGATAGCTTAGCCCGTGATGCACTGTGGGGAACACCTGCTGATTTGCATCCAACACAAACCGAAATTGATGAACTGACTTTGGAACGCTTTTCTGCCGTTATTCGAACGCTGAGTCGTCAGCCCGTATCGTTGTTCATTGTTGGTGAAGGGTCTGAATCTCAGATTGAAAAGGCGGTGCTACCTTATCTTGCCTCTATAGAACGCCGCTCGGACTTGGTAATGAGCAAGCCGGTGTTACCTAGTGGCGATCACACGCTGAGTCAAGCGATGCACGACGAGCAAAAGTCTACCGCTACCATAAAAAGTGAAAGCGACATGGTGTGGACGCCGGAATCGAGTTTTCTTGTTTCGACCCTCAATCCTGTCATTCAAAAAGCGTTGAAAAACAAACTGCGTCATGAACTGGGTGGTGTTTATTCGATCCGTTTTGAAATGGGTTTAAGTAAAGACAACAAGGTTCGATTAAAGACTGAGTTCACAACAGCGCCCGAGAAAGTGGAAATGCTGATTGAGGCTCATAATAGGGTGTTAAGCAGCCTGACCCCTCTGCTTAAGCAAGAGAACTATAAGCGCATTCAACAAGATATTAAGTTTGCGGAGTCTTTGAGACTCGCAGACCCAAATACTTGGTTGCGTCGCCTTTCATTGAGCTATCAAAAATATCAAAGCCCGGCGTATTTGGAATCGATGCTAACGCTTGAACAACAAGTGACTGAGCAAAAATTACAGTCGATCTTAGAGCAGATAATCCCACTATCTAAACAAGCAATTTTAATTGGCACGCCAGTGTCTGAAGAAGGTAATTAATTATGTTCCGCAGTTTCTTTTTTGACAAACGCTGGTTTGTTTGGTCTTGGCTTGGCAGTGCGATCATTTTGTTTGCAACTTGGTACAAGGTTCAACTTGATGTGAGGGTGAATGAGTGGTTTGGTGACTTCTATAACTCGATTCAGCAAGCGTTGACCAAACCTGGTACGGTTGAAGCCAGCGACCTCTATGAGCACCTTATGACTTTTCTGCAAATATCGGCAATTTTTATAGTAGTCGCGATTTTGCTTGAGTTCTTTATG